>ERZ1740052.19-NODE-19-length-87624-cov-13.917996_pt1 | contig 87624 bp, 79 predicted proteins | sample MGYA00581750_ERZ1740052 | MGnify/ENA primary metagenome ERZ1740052 (study PRJEB43018, sample SAMN04849743) | marine metagenome | isolation source: floating plastic debris | place: Pacific Ocean | collected 2008-08-30 | study: EMG produced TPA metagenomics assembly...
TCCATTGTAGCTTTATCTGTTTCGATTTCCGCTAAAATATCACCTTCTTCAATTTTATCTCCAACGTTTTTTAACCAAGAAGCTATTACTCCTTCTTCCATTGTATCGCTTAAGCGAGGCATATTAATTACTGTTGCCATGTGTACTTAGTTTTGTTGGTTTTTTATTTTATAAAAGGATAGTCTTCTTGTTCGTATACTACATCGTGTAAAATGTTCAAATCAGGGAAAGGAGATTCTTCTGCAAACTTCTCACATTCTTTAACAGATTCTTTTACTTCTTTTTTGATTGCTTCAATTTCTTCGTCTGTAGCGTATTCCTTTTCCTTAATTGTATTTAAAACTTGGGTAATAGGATCAAGCTTACGGTATTCTTCAACTTCGTCTTTTGTTCTATATTTTTGAGCATCAGACATTGAATGACCTCTATATCGGTACGTTTTTATCTCTAAAAATGTTGGTCCTTCTCCTTTTCTAGCACGCTGAATTGCTTCATCCATTGCTTCTGCAACTTTTACTGGATTCATTCCGTCTACAGGTCCACAAGGCATTTCATAACCTAAACCTAATTTCCAAATATCTTCGTGATTTGCTGTTCTTTCTACAGAAGTACCCATTGCATAACCATTGTTTTCACAGATGAAAATCACTGGTAATTTCCAGTTCATGGCCATATTGAATGTTTCATGTAAAGATCCCTGACGCGCTGCACCATCTCCGAAATAACATAAGGTAACTGCATCACTATTATGGTATTTATCGCCAAAAGCAAGTCCAGCTCCTAAAGGAATTTGACCTCCAACGATTCCATGACCTCCATAAAAACGAAATTCTTTAGAGAAAATATGCATAGATCCACCTAAACCTTGTGAAGTTCCTGTCGCTTTTCCATACAACTCTGCCATTACTCTTTTCGGATCAACTCCCATACCAATAGGTTGAACATGATTACGATATGCAGTAATCATTTTATCTTTTGTTAAGTCCATAGCATGCAAGGCACCTGCCAATACAGCCTCTTGACCATTATATAAGTGTAAAAAACCTCTTACTTTTTGTTGTATATAAACCGCAGCAAGCTTGTCTTCAAACTTTCTCCAAAAAAGCATATTTCTATACCAATTTACGTAGGTTTCTTTAGTGATTTTTTTCATTCTGAAATTGTTGTTTGTTATATAGTTGCTTAATAAAAATGCAATAGCAAAAATAACGGTTTTTTACAGAATAAAAAATGGGTTTGTAAGGAATTATCGTAAACGTTTTCGTTAATCCGTTATTTACTCTTAGCAACGACAAGTGTAGCCTTAGCTCCAGTGGCTAAATTCCATTCATTTGAAGAGAGAATCATACCTGCATCATTGTATACTTTAAAAGCTGCAGTATTTGGTCCAGAAGTACCTTGATTTAAGGCAACAATCTTTATTTTATTTACACCTTCCTCTAATGGGATATTGAATGATTGAAAACGCTGTTGAAGTGTAAGGTTTGTAACAACAGGAATATTGTTAACATAGATTGTAACACGATCTCCATCTGGATATTGAAAGTCTCTACAAATAATAGTAACACTTTTAGATTCGGTGCTTATACTTCCTAAATCTTGATCTATCACTGGGTATTGAAACTGACCATTAATTCGTTTGAAATTATTCAAATATCTTTCTTCAGCTATTTTAGCTTTTGTTAAAATACCTTTATTTTTCAAATCGTCTTCTGCTTGTTTTCTTCTTTGTTTTTGTTCTAGTTTTTTGTTAGCAGTTTTAAAACCATTATCATTTCCAAAACCAAGTGCTTTAGGCTTTTTTATTACTCTCGCAGGTGCTTCTATTATACCTATAGAAGTTCCCTTGGAAGAACTTCCTTTAGACTTATCAATTTGCGCTATCAAGCTAATTGAAGTAAGCATAAAAGTAAATAATAAAGGTTTAGAAAAATTGCACATCATAACTAGAATTATAACAAAGATAATACCGTTTTTAAATTTTTGTCGATAAGAAATGTTAATTCTTACTTAATTGGAAAGTCAAAATAAGTTTTTGGAAAAGGTTCATTTCGTAAAGTAAAATGCCACCATTCGTTTGAATAGGGTTTGAAACCATTAGCTAGCATGATTTTCCTGAGTAATAGTCTATTACTTTTTTGCTCTTTGGAAAGTTTAGCATAATTTGTATGAGAAACAACACCAAAAAAGTCATAAGGACTCCCCATATCTAATTCTTCTCCTGAATTTTTATTAACTATAGTTAAGTCTACTGAGCTACCTCTGGAATGACCCGATTTAGTGGCTATGTATCCTAACCTAAAAAGATGTCGCTTGTTCAGTTTAGGATAATATTGCTTTTTTGTTAGTGTATCATTAGGAACTCTTGCCCATTTTACAAAATGATTAACGGCTGTCTGTGGTCTGTATGCATCATAAATTTTTAGGCTTAATCCTTTTTTTAAAAGTTTATCTTGTACTTTTTTTAGCGCATTTGCTGTTTTAGTTGAGGTAATTAAGACTGGTTCCTCATATCCATTTGCAGGAACGCCCATGAAATTATTGTGCGAACAATAGCGTAATTCTTGCTGTATGGTGGGAATGATATCTTTCACATAGGAAAAACCTTTAGGTAAATTTTGAGAAAAGGTTGCTACCGAAAAGGTTAATAGGATAATAGTTAGTGCTTTATTCATAATTAAAATATTATTGCAGATGTTACATCTGTATATCCTAAACCATTGGAAATTGTTTAGGAATCATATCGTTTCATTCTCTTAAATTTTATCGTAAATCTATTTGAATACCCCTAGCTATTTTGAAAATAGTTATACCACTTGCCAAACCCTCAAAAGGATTCTCTATCGTTCTACTCTTACTTCCTATAATAAAAAAGAGAACCCACTAATAGAAATGTTTTATCTATAGACATAGCGAATTCAGTAAATCGTGGAACTAAAGTAACGGGCATTAACATAACAAATAGCTACTATTTTGAAAACTTTTTTTGTGCATGTTACGATAATTTGAAACATGCTAAAGATATGTAATTTAGTTTTAGCTAGTTTTCAATTACAATAGATTTAACAGCATAATCATGAATTGCTTTTTTATTAGTACTATTTATTATACTTAATAGTGAAAGCCAACCTAATGAGACTTTAATAAGAAAGCGAATAAATGCATGATGAAAGTTAATGTTTTTCTTTGGATTATTCTCTTGCTTTACCGAGATGTGGTTATAAGAATGACCAATAGTAGCCCCGTAAAAACTAGTAAAGAAAGGATCATAAAGAATAAAGATAAGTACGAAGGCTATTATTTTAAAGGTAGCATTGTTTAATTCCGCCACAGCAAAAAATTCACCAACAAGCAATGCTATTACAATTAGGAAGATACTGTCGATTATTGCTGCTTTTACTCTTTTGTTTATAGTTGCAAACTCTATTTTCATATGCTTTTTTGTCAAATGTAATGAATAATAGAGAAAAGCCAAAGCAGGAAGGCTTTGGCTAAGTAAACCAAGTATTAGTTTAGAGCTAGCTAACACATAAACTAATTTTTTAATGGAGACTAATTACTCTTGTAATCGTCCATGAATTATTATTTCCTTTTTTCCAAATAGTAACAAATTTACTAGGAACAGATTTTGCATTCGGTTCTTGTTCATTGAAGAACTTATGATATCCCATTTGTATAGCTCCGTAGTTTGGTATAGGATAAACTTCTACACTCCCTTTGATTAATGTTCGTGTAACTTTATCACAAATATTATTCTTTAGAGAAATTAAAATATCTTTTTTAGATGTAGATAACCCACCGTTATCGTGAAAAAATTCAAGATCTTCATCAATGAGAGCTTCCTGTGTTTTCATATCGCAGGTGTTATATGCGTTAAAGTAAATACTATCCATTTTAACGATCTCTTTATGTAAGGCCATATCTTTAGCATGATAATTAGGGATCTCGTCTACTTGCGCTTGACTAAAGAATGAGGTTAATAATGCCCACACGGTTAGTATAATTTTCCAAAAAAAGTTTTCGTTAAAAAAGAAGTCTAATAGTTGTTTCATAGTTAGTTGATTGTTTAGTTTACCAAATTTTAAATGCAAGTCCTTCGTCATCTTCATCATAACGTCTAACAAATCCTTTCGAGATATTATCTAATGTGTTATTTGATATAGTCAATGCTCCATTATATCCATCATTACAATCAATTTCTAATGATATTTTTTTAATTGTTTGATTGTTATCGTATGATGATTTTATGATAGAAATATCAATATTTCTTTTACTTTTAAACCATTGAATGAGTTTGTTTAGCTCGTTTTTTGTTGTCTTTTTGCTGATGATAAACTCAGCTTTTGAATCGTTAATTGTGCTGTCAAACAAGAAGGTCACGTCATTATCATTCGTATCATCACTTTGGTCTTCGTCATCATTATCATCCCAATCAGAACTTTTTTTATAACTCTCACAATCAATGCACTCAAAACCTTTGGGAGTCATTTTAAAGTTATGGTTAGCCATATTTCTGTCGTAAATATCTTCTGTATTGTCTATGTTATATAAAAATCTTTTTGATGAATTCTCAAAGAATACTGTAGTTCCATTTGGAATAAATACAGTAATATAAACTTCTTCATCTTTCCACATATTCTTGAAATTACTCAGAAAGAATGCATCGAATATTATTTTATTGTCTTCAATCTTAAACTTATACTTTATATTCTCAGCATTATTCAAAGCTTCTTTTCGTTTTCTACCTTCCGATTCTTTTTTAATCTCTATATAAGCTTCATCAGAATCACTTCTTTCCACATCTATTCGTACATCATTTGAATACTTCATTTTGTTGTCGTCAACGTAAACTTCAATAGAGTTTTCTCTTCTTTTAATTGTATTTTGATAATAAATATCATCATCATTTTTCAACCCTATTTTTAAAGGTTCCTCAGGATTAAATAGAAAAGTTTTCTTACTTACTTTTACTGCATCTTGTGCTTTTGATGTTGCAAATTCAATTCCTGAAAATCCAACAAATAATAATGAGACTAACCAAATTCCAAAAAGCGATAAAGAGGTAGCTGTGCTCAATCTTTTAATATTTGGAGATAAAATTCTTAAACCTAATATGAGTAAAGCCAAAAAAGGAACTCCTATTACAATTAGCCCGAAAACGCTTAACAGCCATTCAGGGAAAACTGAATCGTAAAAGAAAGGAGGATAGTGTACAATGTCACTATCAAACCCCAGTATTTCAAGACTACTTATAGAGAATACGGCAAATAGAAACGAGATTAGTATGATACCAGCGATGAAAACCAATAAAACTCCCATGAATTTACCAAATACCTTAAATACAGCAGACAGAATTTTACCAACGGTGTCTAGAAAATCTTGAAGCCCTGATTTGGTTTGATTCCGTAATCTCTCATAATCTGCACTAGAAATTTTATCAGAAATCTCACTTGCACCATCTTTTAGTTTCGTTGAGAAGAATTCAATCTCGTTACGAATTTTTTTTTCAATGTTATCAATATTTACAGGCTCACCTTCCATCTGCAATTTCTCTGCTGTAGTTTTAGCTTCAGGTAATAAAATCCATAGGACAAGGTAAACTAAAAGACCAAAACCAGTAGTCACTGCAGTTATAATGAATATCAAACGAATCCAAATAGCATCAATTTTAGTATAATGACCCAATCCTGAAGCTACACCACCTAAAAACTTATCTTCATTATCTCTGAATAGTTTTTTTGAAGAGATTTTGTTTCTTTTTTGATATCCTGTATTAGTTTCTGAATATGCTTCTTCAGCTTCAGAATAATCTTCAGGTTGCCCCATAATAGCAATGATTTCATCAATATCTCCTTCATTTACAACTTGGCGCGCATCAGTAATTCTTTCAGACAAAAGTTCACTTATTCGAGCTTCAATATCAGCAATAATTTCATTTTTTCCTTGAGGGTCGTCACTTAAAGAACGGGAAATAGCGTCTAAATATCTTCTTAATTTTTGATAAGCAATTTCATCTATATGGAAGAAAAAACCGCCTAAATTTATGTTTATTGTCTTATTCATTTGATGTTGATTTTGTGCTAGTTACTTGATTTACTGCGTTTACTAAATTATTCCAAGTTTTGTCTAATTCTTTTAAAAACATAATACCGTTTTCTGTTAAAACGTAATATTTACGTGGCGGTCCTGAGGTAGATTCTTCCCATCTATAGGATAATAAACCTGCATTTTTTAATCGGGTTAATAAAGGATAAATCGTTCCTTCAACCACAATCATTTCTGCGCTTTTAAGTGTGTTTAAAATTTCAGAAGTATATGCATCACCTTTCTTTAATATTGATAAGATGCAATACTCTAAAACTCCTTTACGCATTTGCGCTTTCGTATTTTCTATCTTCATTGAGTGTGGGTTATTTAATAAATTTAATGATGAAAGGATACTTATATTGTTCTCCATTATTAGCTTTCATAGAAGCGATAATAACTAAAGCTATTTTTATTAGTGTTATTATGCTAACCAAAGAGGCTACTCCAAAGAAGCTAAAAAGATTCGTATTAAAAGAAAAGGTATTTCCAAAGTCGATATGATCTATTCTGTTAATCAAGCTAAAAATATCGCCAAAGAAAAAAGAGAAAAAAGAAGCACTTAATATAAAAATATATAAAGCAAAACTAATGTTAAAGTTCACAGCTTCTTTTCCATGATCATCTAAAAAAACACTCTTATCTTTTTGTGTTTGCCATAAAACTAAAGGAGTAATAATACTTCCTAATGGAAACAAATATCCTGCAAACGATGATATATGTATTAGAAATGCATTCGTATTTTCACTGTTGTTTTTCATGATAAAATGATTTATATAATACTGTACTATGCAAATATATATCTTTTAAAAGGTATTATGCAATACATAGTACCATATTTTAACAAAATTTAACATTTATAAAGGTTTTGAATTTATGTTTTTAAAGGTTAAAAAACCTTAAATTGCGAGTAAAATCAGTATGTATGACGTTTACACCATCAAAAATTAATTTTTTCTTATTATTCAAATTGCCATCTGCATTTATTACAGGAATTCGTGTGAAATCTATTTCAGAGAAGAAAGCAGTGATTCATGTGAAGCATAAATGGATCAATCAGAATCCTTTTAAATCGATGTTTTGGGCAGTTCAAGGTATGGCTGCAGAATTTGCAACAGGCGTACTAGTTTTGTTAGCTATAAAGAAGTCTGAGCGAAAAATTTCTATGTTGGTAACAAATATGAATGCAACTTTTACTAAAAAGGCAACAGGGAAGATTTTTTTTGAATGTAACCAAGGAAATGAAATTAAGGCAGCAATACAAAAAACTATAGAAACTGGAGAAGGACAGGTAATTGTATTAACATCTACAGGTATAAATGAAGATGGAGTAGTGGTTTCTAAATTTGAATTCGAATGGAGTTTAAAAGTAAAAGCGTAACAAACTAATAAATACAGAGTCTAATCAAATAAAGTAAAAAATTATGAATGCACACGAAATAGATTACCGCGTTTTTGGTGAAGAAATGCAATATGTAGAGATTGAATTGGACCCACAAGAAGGAGTTGTTGCTGAAAGTGGCAGTTTTATGATGATGGATGCTGATGTTAAGATGAACACCATTTTAGGAGACGGTTCTAATCAGGAAAAAGGACTTTTAGGAAAGATTTTTTCTGCGGGTAAAAGAATTTTAACTGGTGAGAATTTGTTCATGACAGTTTTTACAAATAATGGTTTTGGGAAAAAGCGAGTGTCATTTGCATCTCCATATCCAGGTAAGATTATACCGATAGACTTAACAGAGTTTGGAGGTAAATTCATTTGTCAGAAAGATGCATTCTTGTGTGCAGCTAAAGGTGTGTCGATAGGAATAGAGTTTTCAAAAAAATTAGGTAGAGGTCTGTTTGGAGGTGAAGGTTTTATTATGCAAAAAATGGAAGGGGATGGATTAGGTTTTATTCATGCTGGTGGAACAATGGCTAAAAAAGTCTTACAACCTGGAGAAGTATTGAAAGTAGATACAGGTTGTATAGTAGGGTTTACAAAAGATGTTGATTATGATGTTGAGTTTGTAGGTGGAATTAAAAACTCAATTTTTGGAGGTGAAGGTCTATTTTTTGCCAAACTTCAAGGTCCAGGTACCGTTTACATTCAGTCATTACCATTTAGTAGGTTAGCAGGTAGAGTACTGTCTATGGCGCCTAGTAATGGAGGAAGTAAAGGTGAAGGAAGTATTTTAGGCGGGATAGGAGATCTTATAGATGGTGATAACAGGTTTTAATCAATATAAAAATATAATATAAAGCACAAAAAAAGGCCATATATGATTATCATATATGGCCTTTTGTAGCATTAAACAATGTTTTATTTTAATCGAGTTAAACTTAAATCGCTATTGTATTTTAAAATGAATAATCCTCTGTTGTTTGTTAAGCCAAAGAACTTTTTCTTATAGTCGAATTTGTTTTCTAATCGCATAGAAGCACCTTCTTTGAAAGTATCAGATAGACTGTTGTCTGAAGCAAGTCGTATTAATATATCGTAAGTAATATCAAAGCCTCTTACAGAATATTCCGATGGAATATCTTTATTCTTTTTACGATACTTTCTATTAAATTCACGAATGCTTTTTGCTTTGCTGTCATTAAAATTATCAGTAACGTAAGTAAAATCTATTCTAGCTAAAGTATTATTATTAACCTTTGCATATGCTCTGTTTTTATCAATTGCAAAAACTTGAGCAGTTACATCGTCTGGTAAAACAACCATGCTATTGATAGCATCTGCAATAACTACATTATCATCCGAAGTTAAAATAATCCAATTTTTACTATTAGGTTTCATCTCGTCTGTAAAACGTTCTTTTTTAATATATCCATTTTCTGGTTTTAAAACATGGATTTTTTGAATTGAATCATGCTCCTTTAAACCGTTAACTATTGTTTTAACTTGATTTTCAGATACTTTTTTATCATCACCAACTACGAAAATTGTTTCCCCGTTATACTTTTCTTTTAGAAAATTCACTAAAAACTCACTATGAGTTTCTCTATCTGGAGCTGACTTCACAATATTGGAAGATGAGAATTCTGTTTGGTTTTTTGAAAAATGAGGAAAAATAACAGGAGAACTAATTTCATCTGCTACTACATTCACATTGTCAGAGTAAAAAGGTCCTATAACAACATCTACATCATCAAGTTCATTGTTGTCAAGAATGTCTTTTACTTTTTTGCCTCTATTTCCAGTATCAAACAATAAAAAGTCAACAGCAACACCTTGGTTTTTTATTGAATCGACAGCTATTTCAGCTCCCATATAGAAATCGGTAACCATGTTAGCTAGTCTAGCATCTGCAGCAGATTTATTCTTTTTTCTATCAAAGATCTTTTCAGAAGAAATACTATCGTATTCTTTCGCTCTAAAAGGTAATAACATTAATAACTTTATGGCACGATTCTCAGCAATGGTGTCAATATACATTGCAACATCATCAGTGTCTAGTTTGTTTTCTAGTGTTCTAATTCTTAGAATTTGTCCAACATTAAGTTTGTCATTTACCAATTCTGGGTATTCTGGATTTAAATCAATCAACTCTTGTTTACTTAGGTTGTAAAACCTTGTTAAACTGTATAAAGTTTCTTTTGATTTTACTGTGTGAGTAACATGATTCTTAAGATCTTCCTCTAGGGAAACATAAAATACTTTCTTCTCGCTAACCTTTACCTTTAGAACTTGTCCTACACTTAATAAATTGTTTTTAAGTTTTGGATATTCTGGGTTCAAGCGTAATAATTCATTCTTAGAAATATTATACTGTTTTGTTAAGCGATACACAGTTTCACCAGCTTTTACGGTATGTGTTTTGTATTTATATATAGTTTTGATAACCTGCGTAGAGTCTGGACTTTGTTCAGTGTCAGTTTCGTCAGGTTTGGTGGTAGTGTCATTATCAACAGTATCAGAATCTTCTTTTTGAATTATTGGAAGCTTCTTTTTATACTCTGGATTAGGTATAATAATAACACTATTTATAGCGGGTTCGTCACCGACATCAGGATTCAAACGAATTAAATCTTTTGTTTCTACATCTAGGCGTTCAGCGATATCGCGTATACTTTCACCTTCTTTCACCTTGTAAGAAATATATCTTTTCTGTTGGCTACATGAAAATAACAGTACTGCTACTAAAGAAACAATTAAAAATCTAATATTACTCATATACATTTGTTTTATAAAGGAATCGGATTTCTTATTCCCATTCTATGGTTGCAGGTGGTTTAGAACTAATGTCATATACCACTCTATTAACGCCTTTTACATTATTTATTATACTATTCGATATTTTTTGTAAAAACTCATAAGGTAAATTCACCCAATCAGCTGTCATACCATCTGTACTTTCAACAGCGCGTAAAGCTACTACTTTTTCATAAGTTCTTTCGTCTCCCATTACCCCAACAGAATTCACAGGTAATAAAATTGCACCTGCTTGCCACACGCTGTCATAAAGACCATGTTCTTTTAAGCCATTAATAAAAACAGCATCCACTTCTTGCAAAATACGAACTTTTTCTGAAGTAATATCACCTAGGATTCTAATGGCCAAGCCTGGTCCTGGAAAAGGATGACGTCCTAATAATTCTTTATCGATCCCCATAGATTTTCCTACACGTCTTACTTCGTCTTTAAAAATCATACGTAACGGTTCAACCACTTTTAACTTCATGAAATCTGGTAAACCTCCTACATTATGATGACTTTTTATAGTTGCCGAAGGCCCACCGTTTACAGATACAGACTCAATAACATCTGGATAAATAGTTCCTTGTGCTAACCATTTTGCATTTTCAACTTTTGAAGCTTCATCATCAAAAACTTCGATAAAAACTCTACCAATAGCTTTTCTCTTAGTTTCTGGATCGCTTATTCCTGCCAAAGCTGTTAAAAAACGTTCAGAAGCATCTACTCCTTTAACGTTTAATCCCATACCTTCGTATTGTTTTAGTACACTTTCATATTCGTCTTTACGAAGCAAGCCATTATTTACAAATATGCAATGTAAATTTTTGCCTATTGCTTTATGAAGTAAAACTCCAGCTACTGTAGAGTCTACACCACCAGATAATCCTAGTATTACTTTATCATCTCCAACAGTCTCTTTCAGGTTATTTATTGTAGACTCAACAAAAGAATTAGGAGTCCAGTTTTGATTAACTTCTGCAATATCAATTAAGAAGTTTTTTAATAATTGTGTTCCATCTGTAGAGTGATACACTTCTGGGTGAAACTGTATAGCGAATGTAGTTTCGCCTTCAATTTTGTAGGCTGCATTTTTTACGTCATTTGTACTGGCTAATAAAACTCCATTTTTTGGAAGTTCTTTAATTGTATCAGAATGACTCATCCAAACTTGGCTGCCTTCTGAGATATCTTTAAAGAAAACTTCTTCATTTTTGATAAAAGAAAGATTAGCTCTACCATATTCACGTGTATTTGAAGGAGCGACTAATCCATCTGAAAAGTGAGCTAAGTATTGTGCACCATAGCATACTGCCAAGAGTGGTTTTTTTCCTCTTATTTCAGATAAATCAGGATGAGGTGCTTGTTCAGATCTAACAGAAGAAGGACTTCCAGATAAGATTACAGCTTTAAAATTGTCAAGATTTTTGGGTATTTTATTGTAAGGATGAATTTCACAATAAATATTTAATTCTCTTACACGGCGCGCAATTAACTGAGTATACTGCGAACCAAAATCTAATATAAGTACGTTGTGTTGTTGCATCCGCAAAAATAATAGTTTGATTTTATTTTTGCGGATATTTTTCACACATTTTAATAACGATATACAATAGCATTAATATTCATGCCAGCGCCTACAGAAGCGAGTATGATTACATCACCTTTAGCTACATTATGATTTTCTATTTTATTTTTCAAAACTAAATCAAGTAGTGTAGGTACAGTAGCTACAGAGCTGTTTCCAAGTTTATGAATACTCATTGGCATTATAGCTTCTGGAATTGGTTTTTTATAAAGTCTGAAAAATCGTTTGATAATAGCTTCATCCATTTTTTCATTAGCTTGATGAATGAATATTTTTTTTACATCGTTAATTCCAACACCGCTTTTGTCTAGAGCTATTTTCATTGCATTAGGAACATGAGTTAATGCAAATTCATAGATTTTACGACCGTACATTTTAATATATCTTGTATTTGGGTCTTCATTTTTATCGTTCGAGTTTCCAAAGAATAGGTGATAAGCTTCTTCTTTTGCAAACGTTTGCGATGCATGACTTAATATACCACTATTAGAGTTTTTAGATTTTTCAACAATACACGCACCAGCGCCATCGCTGTATATCATAGAGTCTCTATCGTGTTTGTCTATAACTCTAGATAATGTTTCGCCACCTATAACTAGTACTTTTTCAGCAATGCCAGCTTTTATGAAAGCTTGAGCTTGTATAACACCTTCAATCCATCCTGGGCAGCCAAATAAAATATCATATGCAATACAGTTTGGATTTTTTATACCGAGTAAATGTTTTACTCGTGTAGCCAAACTAGGAAGTATGTCACTTTGGATTGCTTGATTTTTAACGTCTCCAAAATTATGAGCGAAAATAATGTAGTTTATCTCTTCAGGATTAATGTTCGCATTTGTAATAGCATTTTGTGCTGCAAAAAAACCTAAATCTGAAGCAGTGAAATTATGCTCAGCATATCTTCGCTCCTCGATACCTGTAATGATTTTAAACTTCTCTATTATTACATCGTTAGATGTATTAAATGAAGAACCATCAGCATTTAAAAATACATTAGTATCGAACTTTTTATTTTCTTTTCTTATTGTAGGAATATAGCTTCCCGTACCTGTTATAACTGCTTTCATCACTAAAAATTAAGACTACAATAGCGGCAAATAAACAAGTTTTAAAATCGTAAACCTATTAATGGTTGGTAAGAAATTTTATTTTTACTGATTTCGTATTTTAATATTTTAAAACTAAGGAATAACCAAATTTAATGCACTTAAATTGTTAATATGATAAAATTGAAGTCGCTAATCTGTGAAGTATTTCTATTTTGCGATGATTTTTTAAAAGATTATTTTTTATAAAAATGAACTATCAAAAGAGAAAGGTAACAAAGAAGATAAAGATTCTGTTTTTATGATTTTACCCGTTTCTCCCATGAAAATAATTTCAATAGGTTGGCTTTGGCGAAACTCATATTCATATAATGCTTGTCTACATGCACCACATGGTCCTACAGGTTTATCTACTACAGTATGTAAAGAAGCCGCTGAGATGGCTATTTTTCTTACAATCATATCAGGATATTCTGATCCAGCTCTCCAAATAGCTACCCGTTCTGCACACATTCCGGAAGGGTACGCGGCGTTTTCCTGATTGTTTCCCAGTATAATTTTGTCATTATCAAGTAAAACAGCAGCACCAACATTAAATTTAGAATATGGGGCGTAAGCTTTATTTCTTGCTGTAATAGCTTTTTCAAGCAAAGTTCGATCTTCTTCAAGGAGTTGAGAAAAATCGTCAAAAATAATAGCTTTAGAAGAAAAGTTAATCTCTTTCATGTTATGTATTTAGTCAAAAAAAGCAGTCTTAAGACTGCTTTTTATATTTATGCTCAATATACTAAAAAAAGTAATTGATTAAAAATCTTCATAAATTTCTCCTAAATCGATTCCGATAGAGAAACGTAATGTATTTTCTAATGGATTGTTAACGTCAGAAGTATTTACTAGGTACGATAAATCAATTGAGAAAGCTCTAGCTTTAAATCCAGCACCCATGGTAAAGAACTTTCTATTACCTTTGATTTCACTTTCATTAAAATAACCTGCCCTTAAAGCAAAAGCTTCATTATATAAGTATTCAGCACCTAAAGACCAAATAACTTCTCTTAGCTCTTCGCTAAAATCTCTATCTCCTAAAGAGGTAAACATACCTTCGAACCATCCTCTGGTAGATCTTGTTCCACTTGAAGGGACTAACAGTTTTCTAAATTCAAGATTAACGCCTAAAGTATTAAAATCATCTAATATGAAATCAAATCCACCACCAAGCTTAGCTATGGTAGGGATAAAATTTTCTTGACCTGGTGTATATTCAACTTTTGGTCCTATGTTCGCAATGTTAATTCCTAAACGATAACGACCATTGAATGTTCCATAGTTTTCTTCATCAGATTGATAGTATGCAGAAACATCTACAGCAAATGAGTTTACAACTTCAAGAGAGTTATCTACATCTAGATTAGAATTAATGTATTTCAATCCAACTCCCATAGATAATTTTTCACTTAGTTTTAAAGAGTAATAACCTGATATGGCTAGTTCAGCTGGGTTTTCAAAACCAGTAGGCAAACCTCTTGTGTCTGTTAAGTCAATTCTTCCTAAAGAAAAGTATTTGAAGTCTATACCCCAAGCACTATTTTCACTGAAGCGATTAATAACAGAAAGGTTACCAGCAAAAATATCGTCAGTTAAATTACGTAACCATGGTACATAATTTGCTCCTATACTTAACGCGTTTTTATTGAACGCAATTTTAGCTGGGTTATGAAATAAAGAATATGCATCAGAAGAAGTAGCTACACCAATATCTCCCATACCACCTGCTCTTGCGTCAGAAGTTATTAATAAGAAAGGAAGAGAAGTTGTGATGGCTCTCGATTCTGATTGCGCAACCGTTTTTATACTTATTATAGTAAGTAGTGTAAGTAGTACTAGTTTTTTCATTTTATTTTAACATTATTTAGCAAATATATAACTTTATTATAGGATAACTAATTTCTCGTATTTCTCTGTTGATAAATTATTTGCGGTGGATACAACTCTAAGTTTGTAAACATACACACCTTTACCAATTTTATTTCCAAAATCATCTAATCCATTCCATGTTGTCGATCTAGACAAACCTCCTGTTGTTTGAACAGTTTCATTTATTGTCTTAACAAGCTTGCCAGAAATCGTAAAAACCTGTACTTGTACTTCTAGCAGTTCGTTAGGTTTGTTATGGTTGAACCAGAATTCTGTATACGTTGTAAATGGATTAGGGTAATTTAATACATTTTCAAGAACTAGCTTGGTATCGCTAATTACCTCGAAGGTTAACGTTATTTCAGAGGAATTATTATAGGTATCCCATGCTTTTATTTTAATGGTGTGTAAACCAGGAGATAAATCTCTAAGTTGATAATTTACTTTTCCATTAGTAAAATCATCTAATTCAGTTTCATAAAAATCATTTAGAATTATTGGCTCAGATTGATTGCCATCTAGAATAGCAACAATATCGTGATCGACCGCAGTAATTGAAGTGTTTATTCCGCTTATATCAGATAATTTGATAATTAAGTTAGGAGAGGTGTTTGTAGTTCCGCCTTCAATAAAAGATTCATCATTCATAAAAGGTTGAATCTCTGGCCCTGTAGTGTCTTCAGGAGCATTCTCATTAATACCACCAACTGTAATATCTAAATTTACACCAGACTTATCGGTTTGATTGTTGTTAGCGTACAAACTTACTTTCCCTTTACCATAGGCAATTTTGATGTCTTTTGGTACAATAAATTCAAGATTAAATCTACCATTTAGTACAGAGGATTTACCTCTAAATATTTTACTTTCTTGAGAATCGAATGTATTTACGATACCAAAATTATCGTTATCTAATGTAACTTTATCGATAGGTTTGTCAAAAATTGTAGCAAAAACAGTCCCATTGAAATTATTTAGAAGGGTTCCACTTGTATTAGTAACGCTACCTTCTAATTGAATTTTCGATAACGCTTTTAATGTATCGGTAGGTTGAGAAATATCAATACCATTTAAACGATCAATCTGAACATTGGGTTTTGGAATAGCTAATTTCATTGCAGGGTCACCAAAAAAGTAGATAAAAAAACGTTGATTACTGGTTGTTTCGTTTTTAGTTTTGATTAAGTTTTTGGCAATCGTATCATCTGCGTTGTCAAAATCTAGTACATATCTAGTCAACCGTTTATTGAACTCCTCTCCAGTAGATATAAAAACATCTCTAGTAGTTGTAATCATACTCACGGCGCCTCCATCAGAATTTAAAAACAATTGTTCTCCCGCTGTATCTCTCAAAGGATTATCAAATCTTGAGAATTCGCAAGTAACGGTTATAAATAAAGGAAGTGTTTTAAAATTATTGAAACTCTGTATTTGCGGTATTTCTAGAATACGTTCAAGCGCAAGTCCATCTTCACCACCATGTCCAAAATAATCAAAAACGAGAGTGCCTTTTTCAATAGCATTAGTTATAGCGCTTTTTACTTGAGGATACCGTTCTCCACCAGATGAGTTCTCTTGTTTAAAAGCATCAGCATAAATCTTATTCACATTAAAAATAGGCTTATTGATCTTTATTTCATCTGCAACTTCTTCAAGTCCAGATTGAAGAGTCCTATCTGAGTTTTCATCGATGTCATCGGCAACAAGAGTTAAAGTATTTCTCCAATCTCCTAAAGATTCAGAAGCATAATAACTTAAAATTTTTGAAACAACTGTATTAGCTTCTTGCGTTGAAGAAACTGGTATTCTACCTGAGGTTAAATCGATAGTATCTGAAGCGCTCATTAGTCCATCAGAATCGTCAGTCATTACAAAGAAATCATCAGTAACATACGAATTTACAAGATCAAAGCTAGCTGTAGCATGAAAAGTAGGAACTATATTATTGTTACCATTAATACGATCTTTGTAGTCGTATGATGAATCACCAAAGAAACATACAAATTCCAATGATTTCGAAGATGAATTATCTTTAATGTATTTTATGAAATCTCGGATTCCAACAATATCTGGGTTACCGGATGAAAATTCATTATATATTTTATTAACATCAACTGTTTGAACAGTTAAACCAGAGTTTTCCCTGTGGTAGTTTGCTAACCTATTAGCTTCATTCAATAATTCTTTACTGGTAATAATCAAGTACTGAATATTACTTAAAGAATGTAAATTTTGATTATCTACTATAGTTTGATCATTGATTTCTGGAGTATAAAAATCATTTTCATTCAATATAATATATTCTTTTAAAGTTCCTCCAGTTGTTTGAAAAGAAAAAACATTACCTGTTGTAGCATCGTTAGGAATGTTTTGAGGAGAAATAGGATCAGAAACGTCCCAAATATTAAAAATATTAGAAGCATTTTCTATGCTGTAACTTATATTTCCTGCGCTATTGAATTCTTCAAAACTTCTAAAACTAAACTGTTTGTTATTAGCCAAGAGTTGTTTTTTACCTTGAATTTCTATATAATCTAAAAAAGATCTGGCAGATGGATTCCCATTATTATTATAGTTAATATTAATAATAGTTGGATTAGCTGCTCTTGCTGAACCAACACTAAAATCACCCTGTACTAAACCAGTAGAAGTTGATGTTGAAACTGGATTAAATCGTAATTCAGGAATTGTTGTACCATTTGCAGTAACATTCATAACGGAGAAAGTCGAAGATTGGCAAGCAGCTTTTACTTTAACTCGTAAATCTGAATTCGGAACAAAATTATCGAAGGGGAACTCAAAAGTTTGATTATTTTCAATATTAAAACTTTCACCAAACCAAAGCCTACCAACTCCTAATATATTCACCTCTTCTTTTTCATAGAATGAAAAATCATCATATTGATTTATTAATACACTAGAACTTCCACTTGGAGGAGTATATGGGGAAATACGTTTTCCAGATGTATTACCAATAGTTATAAAATATGTACTTTTTTCAGTGTAAATATTTTGAATATGACTAATGGTTTCCGTAGTTGTGTTGTATAGAGTAGAATGAGGTCCCACACCATAAAATAAGATGTAATCATTATTATCGAAACTTTCATCATCTTCTCCTGCTATGAATATAGCGTTCTCTTGAAGGTCATCATATCTAAACTGAGAAGCAAGTTCAGGTAACATTGTTCCGCCATTACCATATAGTTTGATGTTTTTTGGGTTTAAATTATTGGTATTAATACCCAAGTTTCTAAGGAAGTTAGCATCAATTTTGAAAACCCCAGTTTTATCTATCGTAAATTTATACCAAACACCATTGGAAAGTACAGCGTTTTTCGTTTGACCAAATGCGAAAGCATTAAACAACAGTAAAATAAAAAGTAATATTTTTTTCATAAACCCATTATGATAACGACATACATTTTAAGATAGTATATCTTTTGCAAGATTAGTATAATAAAATGAAAAAACAATCGTTTGTATTTTGTATTTGAAAAGATCGAATAAAATTATTATATTTATATGATTGTTGTAAATTTTAAATGTTGTAAATTGGCAGACCCTAAAATAATAAGTAAATACATGAAAAGTACACTAAAACTATTAGGTTTACTATTGATCTCCACAGTAGTTCTATCGTCTTGTAAGAGTTCAGGTAGAAGTTCAAGTAAGTCTAATTTAACTGGTTGGAATTTTAATGACCCTAGTTACGGTAATTATTTAAAAGGAGAGTTCAAAGATGGAACAGCTCCTTCAGGTATGGTTCACATCGAAGGTGGAACCTACACCATGGGATTAGTACAAGACGACGTAATGTTTGATTGGAATACTACTCCTAAACAAATGCATGTTCGTTCATTTTATATGGATGAAGCAGAGGTAACAAATTCTGAGTATGGGTTATTTATGCAATATACTAAAGATATTTTTCCTCCTAGCGATCCGCAGTTTAAGCACATATATCCTTCCGTACTACCAGATACTTTGGTTTGGAGAAAAGGATTAGGAAATACTAATTTACTTTCTGAAAGTTATTTAAGACATCCAGCTTATTCTGATTATCCAGTAGTAGGTGTAACTTGGAATCAAGCGAACCAATATTGTAAGTGGAGAACTAATGCGGTGAATTTAAAAATCTTAATGGATAAAGGTGTTATTACTAACATATTTAAAGAGGATTCTATTCAGTTCAAAGGGAAAAATAATTTCGATACTGATGTGTATTTAACAGAGCCTTATGCGCTTTTTGATGGAGACTCTACTATATATAAGAAAGGTATTCCAGTACCAAGAAAAAAAGGCGAGCCAAAGCCAGCTAAAGGTTCTTTTACAGGAAGACAAGTAACTTCTTCAGATGGTATTTTAGCGCAGAAATTTAGATTACCTACTGAAGTAGAATGGGAATATGCTGCTAAAGCTATTTTTGAAAATAGAGAATACAATAATATTAGAGGAAGAAAGAAGTATTCTTGGACTGGTAAATATACAAGAAATAGAAGTAGAAGCAAGAGAGGAGATCAATTAGCTAACTTTAAGCAAAGTAAAGGTAATTATAGTGGTATTGCAGGTTGGAGTAGTGATGGAGCAGATATTCCTAATAAAATTAAAAGTTATCCGCCGAATGCATTCGGTTTGTATGATATGTCTGGTAATGTGGCAGAATGGGTTTCTGATGTATACAGACCTATAGTAGACGCTGAAGCAAATGATTTCAATTATTTTAGAGGTAATATTTTTACTAAAAAGATGATTGATGAAAATGGTAAAGTAGTTATTGTAGATGACAACGAAGTAGAGATTGATACACTTGTTAATGGGAATATCGTACCAAAAACTTTACCTGGTACAATAAAGTATATCCCAATAACGAAAGATGATACATACATGAGAAGAAACTATTCTTTTGCTGATAACTCAGCTTTACATGATGGTGATCAGAAGTCTTCACAAGATTTTGGATTAGATGAAGAACAATTAGCCGGTAGACCTCGCATGTACAATTCTCCTGTAAGACCAGAGAGTGAAAGAGATACTTTAGGTAATGTAATAGACAAATTAGAATACGACAAGAAAACTAGAACTACGCTTATAAGTGATAAAACTAGGGTTTATAAAGGAGGTTCTTGGGCTGATAGAGAATACTGGTTAGATCCTGCACAGAGAAGATATTTTCCTGAATATATTTCAACAAATTATATTGGTTTTAGATGTGCTACAGACAAGGTAGGTCCAATGATGTTGAATGAGAAAAAAACAGCAACACCAAGATATAGTTATTCTAGAAGATAATTTATAAAATATAAATAGCATAAAAAACCTCGTTGATATCAACGAGGTTTTTTATTTTTACATTATGAATATTGAAAAATTACATCAATTATACGTAAAGCAGAATCACTCTATATCCACAGATACAAGGAAGATTAAAGAGGGGTCAATATTTTTTGCCTTAAAAGGAGCTAATTTTAATGGAAATATTTTTGCTCAAGATGCTTATAACAAGGGAGCTTCTTATTGTGTAATTGACGAAGAAGAATATAATACTAATGATAAATTTATTCTAGTTAATGATGTTCTAGAAACATTACAAAAATTAGCTACTTTCCACAGAAGAAAAATTAATATTCCAATTATTGCCTTGACAGGAAGTAACGGTAAAACGACGACAAAAGAATTGATAAATGTTGTGTTGGCTAAAAAGTTTAAAACATTCGCTACACAAGGGAATTTAAACAATCATATTGGAGTTCCTTTAACACTGCTTTCGATTACTGATGAAGTAGAAATAGGTATTGTTGAAATGGGAGCAAATCATCATAAAGAAATAGCTCTTCTATCTTCAATAGCGGAACCTAATTATGGTTATATCACTAATTTTGGTAAAGCTCACCTAGAAGGTTTTGGTTCAGTAGAAGGAGTTATAGAAGCCAAAACAGAGTTGTATGATCATATTATCTCTAATAATCAAACAATCTTTGTTAATCCAAATGATGCAATTCAAATGTCAAAAACTAAAACTGTAAAGAGACATTTGCTATCTAATGAAGTGAAATTTATTAAAGCAGAACCTTTCGTTACGTTAGATTATAAAAACGTATCTGTCAAGAGTAATTTAATAGGGGATTATAACTATCCCAATATATGTTGTGCAATTACCATAGGTGAGTATTTTGGCGTAGCTAAAGACGCTATTAAAGATGCTATTGAAGAATATATACCAACTAATAATAGATCACAGATAATTAAAGTCAATTCGAATGAAGTTATTTTAGATGCATATAACGCAAACCCAACCAGTATGGAGGCAGCTATTAATAATTTTAGTTTGCTCAAATGTGATAAGAAGATTCTTATTGTAGGAGATATGTTTGAGTTGGGGGTAAACTCTGAAAATGAACACCAATCAATAGTTAACCTTATTGAAAATAAAGATTTTAATGATGTGATTTTAGTAGGTAGTAATTTTTTTAAGACAAAAGGTAAACAGCGAAAATTCGAAGAATTTGAGGGATTAAAAGTCTATTTAGAGCGTACGCCTATTCTTAATACGACGTTACTTATAAAAGGCTCTAGAGGCATGGCTCTAGAGCGATGTCTACCTTTAATTAATTAATATGTTCTTTATGATAACTTAATAGGTTGTCTATTGGTCTTTGAATTATATCTGTTATTATTAAGTTGTATTTAGAAGCTACTTTTTCTAAGATTTCTTTAAAATAGAAAGCGATAGACCCAATAAAATAAATAGGAGTTAGGTGATCTTTTTTGTAGGGTAGAATTTTGTATTTAAAAAATTCCTTAAATCCTTTTTTAATAATTTTCTTAATGTATTTCTCGTCTTTAAATTCAAACATGAACTTCGCAAAGGAAGCTAAATACATATTAGGATTTGGCTTACGGTATAAATTGAGTTTTATGAAATCAGCCTCTAAATCAAATTGAGTTTTAAAGCTATTTGCTAGCTTTTTAGGCATTTTGTCATAATAGTAATCGCGTATTAGTATTTTTCCAAAATAATTGCCGCTGGCTTCGTCCATAATAGAGTATCCTAAAGAAGCAACTAACATTTCCATATTATCACCATTAAAGTAGCAACTATTAGAACCAGTTCCTAAAATACAAACTACGGCTGGTTTTTTACCAGTTGTTGCATAAACAGCTGCTAACATATCTTCACTAATATTAATTGAAGCCTTTGTAAATATATTAGACATAACATCATTTAAAATCTCAACAGCTTTCGGAGTACCACATCCGGCTCCATAAAAATGAATAGCTGTAACTTCCTCTTTGATGTTAAAGAGTTGATACATATTAATTATTCTGTTTTCTAATTCTTCCTCAGGTACTACTGCAGGATTTAAACCTAAAGTACGAACTCTAAAGACTTCATTTTTATTATTATCAAGTGCTATCCAATCAGCTTTTGTTGATCCACCATCTGCTATTAAAACCATAGATAATTTAGTTGTTTTGTTCAAATATAGATTTTCAATCTTGCATATACAATACCCGAATAAAACTCAATCGTTTTCGCTTAAAATAATGAGCTTTTTTTTGATAAATACATTATTTTTGTATTAAATAATACCTTAGAATTATGTTTTTTTTTAAAGAAAAAAAAATACCATTAACGGACATTTTCGATGAAAATTATGTGGACATACATTCACATCTTCTGCCTGGGATAGATGATGGAGCAAAGAGTTTGGATGATTCGATTTCATTAATCGAAAAAATGTACTCTTTTGGAATTAGAAACTTCATCACTACTCCCCATGTTTTGGGAGATGTATATCCTAATTCCTCAGCGACTATAAAGTCAAAATTAGAAGAAGTCAAGTCGGAGGTTATAAAAAGAGGGTTCAATGATGTTACTATAAAAGCAGCAGCTGAATATATGATGGATGAGCAGTTTGTTGAACGTTTGAATAATGATGACATACTTAGTTTAAAAGATAACTTTATTTTAGTAGAAATGTCTTATTTCAACGCGCCTTATAATCTATATGATATATTATTTGAAATTCAGTTAAAGGGTTATAAACCTGTGTTAGCACATCCAGAGCGATATAATTTTTATCATAATGATTTTCAGAATTATTATAAATTAAAAAAAGCAGGGTGTTTGTTTCAGCTAAATTTTCTCTCTTTAACAGAACAATATGGTGGCAATGTGAAGAAGACAGCAGAGAAATTAATTAAAGAGAACTTATATGATTTTGTAGGTACAGATGCACATCATCATAATCATCTGAATTTATTAAATAAGATCGGAACAAAGAAAACAGTAAAGTTGATTAAGAGTTTAATAAATAATAATACAAAGTTTATATAACCAAAAAGGAGAAAATATATTTTATATTTTCTCCTTTTTGGTTATATATTAATTTAACTTTTTGCAGTTTTAACTAAATATTCTCTTATACCATGGTTTGGTTTCTTCTTTAACATTACCATACCCGTATCCATATCCATATCCATAACCATATCCATAACCGCGATTCATATCAGTATCATTTAAAATTATGGCCATATTAGGTAATTTCTTTTCTTTATATAAAGTGTCAGGTACTGTTAATAGTCTTTTATCTAGGTAATTAGCTCTGCTAATGTATAGGAACACGTCAGCGTACTTTGATATCAATAATGTATCAGTTACCAAATTAACTGGAGCTGTATCGACTAATATGTAATCGTAACTATTTCTTAGTTCTTCGAAAAGCTCAATTACTCTATTAGACATCAATAATTCAGCTGGATTAGGCGGTATAATACCAGAAGCTATTATGTCTAGATCTTTTAGCTCAGGTACGTTAAACTTTAAAGAATCTAATGTAATGCTATCATTAGTAATGTAGTTTGTGATCCCTTTTCGTTCAGGTATATTTAAATATTCTGTTACTTTAGGAGCTCTTAAATCCATCCCAACGAGTATAACTCGTTTTCCAGATAATGCTAATGTAGCAGAGAGGTTTATAGAAATAAATGACTTACCTTCTCCACTGGTGGTAGACGTAACAAAAATTGTTTTTCCCTGTTCAGATTTTTTATTAGATAACATAAAATCTAAATTTGTACGAATAAGTCTGAATGCCTCAGCTGTGCTAGATCTAGCGTCGGAAGCAATAACAATTTTTTCTTTTGTTTCAGAATGAGGAATATCACCAATAAAAGGCACAGATGTTAAATCTTCAATATCTCTTTTTGTATGCACCTTAGTATCTAATAAATCTCTAATATATATTATTATGAAAGGTACAATCAGACCTAATAAAAGAGCAGCTAAGAATATGATTTTTTTCTTAGGAGAAACAGGGATGTTAGACCCATAAGCTTTGTCTATAATTTTAGCATTAGGAACTGTTACTGCTAAAGATATAGATGTTTCTTCTTTTTTCTTCAGTAAATAGGTATATAAGCCTGCAATAATTTCTTGCTGACGAGCAATATCCAAAAACTCTCTCTCTTTGGTTGGAATAGAAGATATCTTAGAGCTGAATCTGCTAGACTCACGAGATAAATTATTAACATTGTATTGTAAAGAGTTTACTTGATTTTGTAAACTAGTTATTAGTGAACTTCTTAGATTATCAATCTTTCCTTGTAATTCTATTATGACAGTATTCTTTTTTCCTGCACTTTTTAACAATCTGTTTTTAGTATTTAATAGCTCGTTATATTCAATTATAGACCTCCCTATATTTTGATCTTGTAGCCCTAGATTAATGGGTAAAATACCTTCAGAATTCTTTAGTTCTTCGTTAAGTGATTTTATAATTCTTAACTGAATATTAGCATCAAGTAAACGTCTTCTGTTTTCAGCATTAGTTTGTAATACGAGTTGGGCTTCAGATTCAATATCAGTTACATTATTTCGTTTCTTAAAATCTTTAACTTTATCATCTGATATAGCTAGTTCTTTTCCTACATTTTCTAATCTTTCAGAAATAAAATCCACAGTTTTTTTAGAAACTTTACTTTTATCAAGGATAGCATCATCGTTATATTGCTTAATTATTTCGTCTAGAACATCTTCAGCTTTTTGAATGTTTGATAATTTCAGAGAAAGTTTTAAAACACTAGAGTTTTTATTTATGGCACTAATACTTACTCTCTTGATATAACCATCGATCATGTAATCGTAAGGATATTGAATTAAGATGATTCTCTTGCCAATTTCTTCTTCATTAAAATTTTTTGTCTTTTTTAGAGAGAAAGAACCTAATTCAGGAATACTAAAATCATCATTGAAATTTATTCTTTCACTAAAGGTTTTTTTTTCGTCGTAGATTAATAAAGAACTTTCTGACTCTATGTTAATATTGAATATTTTAGGTTCTTTAAGATTATCTAAAAACTGTTGGTCGGGAGTAAATTTAATAGGTGAACTTTTAAAAAGTTCAGAGTTTTTTACTCTTCCTTCTGACATATAGACAGTATTCAACTTTAACTTACTTACTACATCACCAATTATTTTTCTTGATTTTAAGATTTCAATCTCATTATCAGGATTATTACTTGAACTTCCGCCAATTATTCCTAAATCTTTAAAAGCTTCTAATTCTGTAGATAGTCCTGATTTCTGGTTATCTTTAATCATTATAGTGGCAGAAGCAGTATATTGTGGTGTAGCATATCTTAAGTATAAAAAAGCACTAACTAAAGAAATTATTACCCCTAAAACAAACCACTTCCAATGTATTAAATACTTTTCTAATTCAGCTCTAATATTAATGGTATCATTACCTTCAATTTGATTATTTAGAATATTTTGATTTGTCATAATTATCTTGTTAAAACTGATATTAAAGCTACTAAAACAGATCCTATAGAAACAAAAAGTCCTGTGTTTCTATTTACAGCAGCATTCTGTGAAGATGCTTTATTTGGATCTATATATATCAAATCATTTTGTTGTAAATAGTACACGGGCGAGGTGAAAACAGAATTTGATCTTAAATCTATATTAAATTCAATCTTTTTGCCATTTATTTCTCTAAATACTTTAACATTATTTCTTACACCAGTAATATTCAAATCCCCAGCTAATCCGATAGCTTCGAGAATTGTAATCCTTTCGTTTGGGATAGTAAAAGTACCTGGTTTTTTTACATCTCCTAAAACTGTTATGCTAAAATTAGCAATTCTGATATTAATTGTTGGATTTTTAACGTAGTCAGGATCTAATTTATCTTTAAGCATATTGATTGCAGCTTCTCTAGATAGTCCTCCAATTTTTATCTTACCAATAATTGGAAAGTCAATATTTCCATTAGTATCTACTAAGTATGATTGTTGTTGAGGAGTACCAATCACACTATTTGTAGTGGTTGCATAACTAACTGCAGGTAAATTAAATGGTCTCACGGCATCTAAATCTACAGCAGAAATAGTAATTTGCAATAAATCATCAGGTTTGAAGACAGTTTGGTAAGCATTGCTTACTTTTTGTTGATTGATTTTGTCATTTTGAAAATAAGTAATCTTCTTCTTGGAAACACAAGATACTAAAGAAGATAATAATACGAATAATACTACTTTAAAAGCTTTTTGCATATGTCAAATTTTTCGCGAAAGTAATAATTTTAATTTAATATTTTGTTATCAAGTTTCTCATAAATAGAATTGTTTGATTTATATTCAGGAACAATTTGTTTTATAAGTTTAACTGATTCTAGATTATTCAAATTGGTGTTTATTTGATATAACTTTTCAATTTGCGACTTGATAGTATACTCATCGATATTCTGTGTCTTAGCGATCATTATTTTCTCATGGTAAGTAGGTGTAGTATTTTCACCACTAGCTAGTAATTCTTCGTACAGTTTTTCGCCAGGGCGTAGTCCACTAATTTTTATATCGATATCTTCAGGGTATTTTAAGCCAGATAAATGGATCATTCTCTTAGCTATGTCGAAAATCTTTACAGATTTCCCCATATCAAATATGTATATTTCTCCTCCATCACCCATAGTACCCGCTTCTAAAACTAATTGACAGGCCTCTGGAATTGTCATAAAATAACGTGTTATATCTTTATGTGTGACAGTTAATGGACCACCAGATTCTATCTGTTTTTTGAATAGAGGGATAACAGAACCATTAGAGCCTAATACATTCCCAAAACGTGTAGTAGTGAATTTTGTAGCATGATTTTGTTTACTCAGACAACTAATATACATTTCAGCTACTCTTTTTGAAGCCCCCATAACATTAGTAGGGTTAACAGCTTTGTCAGTTGAAACCATTACAAATCTTTCGGTATTGTGTTTTACTGCTAGATCAGCTATATTTTTTGTTCCTCCAATATTAATTTTTACAGCTTCGTAAGGACTGACCTCCATTAAAGGTACATGTTTATAAGCAGCAGCATGGTATACTTTATTAGGCTTAAATTCTTTGAAAATTTCATCCATTCTAGAAAAATCTCTTACATCACCTACGATTGCAGTAAAGTTTTGTATTCCTTTTCTAATTAACTCTTGTTGAATTTCGTAAAGAGGAGATTCTGCCTGATCAACAAGTATTAAGTGTTTGTGTTTATAACTACTTATTTGCCTAGATATTTCACTTCCTATGGAACCAGCAGCACCAGTAACAAGGATAACTTTGTCATTAACATCTCTTTTGATTATAGGGTTATTTATGCTGATAGGTTTCCTGTCTAACAAGTCTTCTATTTTGACTTGTTTTATTTGATTAGCATCAAAATCACCTGCTATCCAGGAGGTAAAAGGAGGTACTATCTTAGGCTTAACGTCAAGTTCTAATAGTTTATCTGTAAGATAAAGAAGTCTTTCTGATTTTATATTTTGAATAGAAAATATAATTTCATCAATATTTTTATTTTCAACGAATTCTTTGGTAAGTTGAGATCGACTGTAAATTTTAACGCGATCTATTTTCTTACCAATTTTATTTTTATCATCGTCTATAAAACCAATTACTTCATAGTTTTTTTGTGTATCTCTATTTAAGGCACCGTAAGTTATCAATCCAGAATCACCGGCACCATAAATCATGACATTTGTAATATCTTTTAATTCGTAAGAGATAATTTCGAATAAAGATTTAAAAATGAATCTACTAATTACTAGCACAAAAATGGTAATGAAGTAGTGTATGAAAATTATTGATTTTGGTATTGTAAATGAAGGTATAAGCTCTGTAAAATTGTTTAAGGTAACTGTAAACACTATAATCATAGTTGATATAGTTACACCAATAAAAACATTAAAAATATCTCTAGTACCAGTGTGTCTTATAATTCCTCGGTTTGATCCAACTAGCCAAAAGCATAATATTGAAACTATAGCAATAAAAGGAAGTTGAAATAAAAGTTGTTCTTTGTTGAAGTTTAAAGAAGCATTGAATCTAATCGTATATGCTAGAATAAAGGATAAGCATACTAGGAATATATCAATAATTAATACAACCCAATGTGATGCATGTTTATTTAAAGCTTTTAAAAGTAGTTTCCTAATCATTTATATAGTAGTGAAATCGAGTAAAGATACAATATTATTATATTCTTAAATTAAATCCTTTTCATCTGCTGTTTCATCATTTGTATCTGTTCTTTAAGCATACCATGCTTGTCCAATTTTTTGGCTTCATTCATCAAGTTTGTAGCTTCTCTTTTTCTCCTTTTAGTCATAGCAATTCCAGCTAATTGTAGCTTAGCCATTGCCAAATCATGATCCATTGAAAGACCAAGCTTAAGAGCTTTCTTCAAAAACTTTTCGGCTTTAGTTATGTTAGTCTGGGATAACATGATACCATGTAGATAGTTGTAATATCCATGTTGTTTCTGTGTAAGGGCAGTCTCTGGATTTTTAATATAGTCTAACCATTTTTTTGTTCCTTCAAAATTTTGTTTTCTAAGTTGAAGAAAAGCTAAAAGAATAAATTCATTTTTAAAGTAAAAAAGAACAAAGATACCAGCAAGCAGCAATAATGAAATCCCATTCATAATATGAATTTGAGAGAACTCATAAAAAGACCAAATGGCTATTAATCCAGCTAAAACTAACTTTATATTTTTATTGAACATCTTTGTTTTTTATTTATTTAGTGGGCAAATGTACACTTTTCTATGAAAAATATTTTTTACTTTTTGTAAAATTTTCTGTTTTTATACCATGCTATACCGCCTAATATAACTACAAAAGTAACGGAATAGTATACAGAGGTTGGAGTAATAACTCTGTCACCACTAGCATATGAATGCAAACCAGATAAATAGAAGTTAACACCAAAATACGTCATCATAATAGAAGCATAGGCTATAACAGACCATAAATTGAAGGTGTATTTACTTTTTAAACCTGGAATCAATCTTAAATGTAATACAAAGGCATATATCATAATCGAAATTAAAGCCCATGTTTCTTTTGGGTCCCAACCCCAATAGCGACCCCAACTTTCGTTTGCCCACATACCACCTAGGAAATTACCTACAGTAAGCATTACTAAACCAACGGTTAAAGACATCTCATTTATTATGGTAATCTCTCTTAAATTTGAGCTTATTTTTTTCTTATTATTTTTATTTGTAAAAATGATAAGTAATAAAGAAACAATTCCTAAAATCATACCTAGAGAAAATGGACCATAACTTGCTACAATAATAGAAACGTGAACTAGTAACCACCAAGAGTTAAGTACTGGTTGAAGATTTGCAATTTCAGGATCTAACCAGTTTTGATGTGCAAACATTAAGATTACTGAAACTAAGAAAGCTGTAGCCCCTATGGTTAAAGAAGATTTTCTACCTAAAAATAGGCCAAATAACATAGTTGCCCAGGCCACATAAATAATACTTTCATATGCATTACTCCAAGGAGCGTTACCACTTATATACCAACGTGCTAATAGTCCAAGTGTATGAAAAATAAATAAGCATAGAACAATAGCAATTAATGTTTTAATGATGTAAACAAAAGCCTTTTTATCAAAGAAAATTTGAAGTATAACAAATAGCATTAAGAAGAGACTTACGTAACCATAATACTTTGATAATTTTACAAAGATGCTAAGTTTATTATAGGCAATTTCTAGATCAATTTTATCTTTTGCGGGTGTCACATCACTACCATGTTTTCTCTGGAATTTCTTAATTCCATCTAAAACTTTATTGGCTTGTGAATAATCACCTGACTCTTTTGATTCTTGTAATAATTGTAAATATACAGGTAATGATTGACGAACAAATACACTATCAGTTCCTTTAAATGAAGCATTAAGCGTTTCAGGTTGAGAGACCCACTTATTGTTTACATCTTTTGGAATTGGGTAAATTCGTAAGATACCACCGGCTAAAGCCTGAGAAAAAAGCCATATTCGTCTTTCAATTTTAATTATATCTTTTTCGAATTTATCTTGAATTTTCTTTTTTTGAGCTTCAACAACCAGTTTGCCGATTTTAGAATTACCTTTATCGTCATAAAAATCCATAAACCTAGCATGTGTAGCATCTTTCGAAACTCCGAGAATCTTACGGATTTTAGTATTTCCTTCTTCTAAATATATTACAGGTACTTCAAACCAAAATCTTGGATTTTCAGTAATAGAAAGTAACACCTGACTAGGTGTCATTCCTTTAAACGTATTTGTTTGTGCTACTTTTCTTAATAATTCAGAGGCAAAAGTATGAGCAGGTTTCATTCTTCCTCCTGCATCTTGAATAATCAATCGACTAAAACTATCAGCATGATCTTCTTTCACCAAGTTGGCTGATAGCATACTGTCTATTTGTTGTTCAGTAATTGGTTTTTTCTGATGATTTTGATGATTACTTTTTTGTGAAAAACCAGCTGTTATCGTTAGGAAAGCTACAATTGATAATACACTTTTCTTAGCTCTAATTTTACGTAACGATTTCTTTAAAGAGTCAAATCTAGTATTTTTAGCAAACAAAGCAGAAATTAATCCAATGTATAATAAAGAGTATCCTAAGTAGGTTATAAAAGTTCCCCAAAAATCATGATTTACCGATAAATGTGTCTGCTCTATAGCTTCTCCAGCGTTTTTATAACTGGCTTGAAAAAACTTATATCCTTTATAGTCAAGTATATGATTCATAAAAATTCTATAATCAAAAGTTTCTTTTTTATCAATCACAGTAACTTCACTAGCATATGAAGCTGCGCTCTCAGAACCGGGGTATTTTTCTAATTGAAAATCATTCAATTTAACACTGAAAGGAGTTTGTAATAGTTTAGCACCATACCATGCTCTAAAATTCAACCCACCTAAAGTAAATTCTTTTTTACCATTAATATTAAATTGCCCACCTGTTAGCTCAATTTGTTTGGTTACTCCATCACTTGTTACGTCGAATAACACAGTGTCAAACTTTGTATTATCCTTCTTACCACTTACTGTTTTCATTTCTCCCTTTTCAGCAGGTTTTGGAATTACAAACTGTAATCCTCCTACATTGTGCAAGGTTAAAAATTGAAAATTTTGTGTACTATCTTTTACAATTTGACCTCTTTTTTGATCAGCCATACGAAACCAGTCACCGCCTGATTTTGTTTTCATTTTAAGGCTATTTTTTTCGTAAAAAAAGTTAATAGAAGCATTGTTGTCTGGTGCGTCAAAACCAATTAAAATATTGTGGATGTTTTGTATTGTTCCTCTTTTTATATAATGCTCATGTCTACTACCGCTTGAGCTTTCAACTAAAAATAAATGCTCTGTACCATTCTCGTCTAAAACTAATTTACGTTCAGACCAAGGAATATAATCTACTAATTCAAAGTTAATTAACTTAGAAGGAGTAGCCTTGTTTGGTTGAAAAGACAAAGAAAAGTTAACCTTATTTTTCCCAAGGGCAGTAAGCAACATTTTTTTATTGTATGTTTTTTGTGAAGTATTATTATCAACAATAACATTTAAGTAATTAGTTTCTGATAGGAAGGTATTTGTAGTTTCTCCTTCATCAACAATCATCATTCCTTCAAAACCAATGTATCGTGTAACACCAGCACCGATAAGAATAAATAGAAAAGAGACGTGAAACATCAATACAGCCCATTTCTCCTTTTTGTATAATTTGTAGCGAAAAATATTTCCAAAGAAATTAACTATAAAGAATAACATAATAACTTCAAACCACCAAGCATTGTAAATTAGCCTCTTTGCCGTTTGAGTTCCATAATCATTTTCAATAAATGTTGCAACTCCCATAGCTATTGCAAATGCAAAAAAAAGAACAGCCATTAATCGAGTTGAATAGAGTATATTTAAGAATTTTTTCATTGTAAATTGCGTAGATAAAAACTGTGCAAATTTACGCAAACTTACATGAATTACTGGCTTAAACAGATTGTTTTTTAGTGTTTAGACTAAATAGAAATTAAGGGAATTTATTTCCCTATTTTTTCTCCCATTTTAACAAATGTTTCAATTCCATTTTTAGTATTACTAATGATATCTTTATCAATGGTTATTTTATTCTTGTCAATCAATAGTACAACGGTAGACCCACCGAATTCAAAATACCCCATTTCATCTCCTTTAGAAATTTTTGTATTTGGAGTATATGTTTCTACAATACTACCAACCATAGTTGCACCAACAGGAACAAGTAAAATATCTCCTTTACTTTCTGTTTGTAATGTACAGTGTTCTCTCTTATTTCTGCAAAAAACTCGAGTGAAATTAGAAGCTAATGCATAGGGAGAAACAGATAGATAATCTCCTTTGATTTTTGTAATAGTTGAAGGAACACCATCGTATGGAAAGTGAAAGCGATGATAATCGTTAGGCGCTAACCTTAAAATAAGAAGAGAGGAGTTTTGATGTTTTTTAGCTAAAATACTATCGTTTAAAAATTCTTCTAATGTAAATTCCCTACCTTTTATAAAGAAGTTTGACAGCTCTGAAATATTTTCAAAAGCAAGTAACTTTCCATCTCCGGGAGCTATAAAGTCTTCACCAATCGGTCTAGCGCTAGGTTTTAATTTTCTATAGAAAAAATCATTAAAAGAGTTAAATTCTTCAATTTTTTTTTGTGCTTCGGACATGTCAATCCCGAGGTTGTCAACAAATGGAGCTATTTTTTTTACTGAAGAAGGGCTATCCATTTTTTTTCCATACCAATTGGATAACAACTTTCTTCTAACTAGAGGGAGTAAAGCTATTTTTCCTAATGGATTATTGTACAATAATTTTAAAAAACCTTCTCCTGGTGGTTTTTCCAATTTAATTTCTCCGGATGCTCTATCAATAAATTTAATTTCCATATTATTCCTCAATACTATCAATTAGAATTTCAAGTAAATCAATTGCCGCTTGAGCAATTTTAGTTCCAGGTCCAAAAACACCAACAGCACCTGAATCAAATAAAAATTGATAATCTTGTGCAGGGATAACGCCTCCAACAATTACCATAATATCCTCTCGTCCGTAATTTTTAAGTTCTTCAATTACCTGTGGAACCAATGTTTTATGTCCTGCAGCAAGCGATGAAATACCTAGGATATGAACATCGTTTTCGATTGCTTGTTTAGCAGCTTCTTTTGGTGTTTGAAAAAGAGGACCAATATCTACATCAAAGCCTAAATCTGCATATCCAGTAGCAACTACTTTTGCTCCTCTGTCGTGACCGTCTTGGCCTAATTTAGCAATCATTATTCGAGGTCTTCTTCCTTCTAGGTCAGAGAATTGATCTGCTAATTCACTAGCTTTTTTAAATAACGAATCGTCTTTTATTTCTTTGCTATACACTCCTGAAATTGTTTTATGAACAGCTTTATGACGATCAAAAACCTTTTCTAAAGCATCGGAAATTTCTCCTAAAGTAGCTCTTAATTTGGCGGCTTTAACGGCTAGGTCTAGTAAATTACCTTGATTAGATTTCGCACATGCTGTTAAGTTGTCTAAAGATTTTGCAACAGCAGCGTTATCTCTTTCAGTCTTTATTTCATTCAATCTATCAATTTGTGATTGTCTTACTGCTTCATTGTCTACTTCTAAAATATGTAATGGATCTTCTTCTTTAAGTTGGTATTTATTAACACCAACGATAACATCTTGTCCACTATCTATTCGGGCTTGTTTTATAGCTGCAGCTTCCTCAATTCTCATCTTAGGAATTCCTTTTTCAATAGCTTTAGTCATGCCGCCCAATTCATCAACTTCTTCTATAAGCTTCCATGCCTTGTTAGCAATATCTTCAGTTAATTTTTCTAAATGATAACTGCCAGCCCAAGGATCTACCGTTTTAGTAATGTTAGTTTCTTGCTGTAAGTAAATTTGCGTATTTCTAGCTATTCTGGCTGAAAAGTCAGTAGGTAAAGCAATGGCTTCATCTAATGCATTTGTATGTAAACTTTGGGTTCCGCCAAATGCAGCAGCCATAGCTTCAATTGTAGTACGTGCTACGTTATTGAAAGGATCTTGCTCAGTTAAACTCCAACCACTAGTTTGACAGTGCGTTCTTAGAGCTAGTGATTTAGGATTCTTAGGATTAAACTGCTTTACTAATTTTGCCCACAGCATTCTTCCAGCTCTCATTTTTGCGATTTCAGTAAAATGATTCATACCAATAGCCCAAAAAAAGGATAGGCGAGGAGCGAAGGAGTCAATTTCCATTCCAGCAGCCAAACCAGTTTTAATATATTCTAATCCGTCTGCAAGTGTATATGCGAGTTCGATTTCTGGAGTAGCACCAGCTTCCTGCATATGATAGCCTGAAATAGAAATAGAATTAAATTTAGGCATATTATTACTGGTGTATTCAAAAATATCAGCAATAATTTTCATTGATGGAGTAGGAGGATAAATATATGTGTTACGAACCATAAATTCTTTCAAAATATCGTTTTGAATCGTGCCTGAAAGTTTTTCTGGACTTACACCTTGTTCTTCAGCAGCAACAATGTAAAAAGCAAGAATAGGTAATACTGCACCATTCATAGTCATTGAAACAGACATTTTATCAAGAGGTATTTGATCGAAAAGTACCTTCATGTCCTCAACAGAATCAATGGCAACACCAGCTTTACCAACATCACCTTGTACACGATCATGATCTGAATCGTAACCTCTATGCGTAGCTAAATCAAAAGCAACTGAAAGACCTTTTTGACCAGCTGCTAAATTTCTTCTATAAAATGCATTACTTTCTTCAGCTGTTGAAAAACCAGCATACTGTCGAATTGTCCAAGGCCTTCTTACGTACATAGTAGAGTAGGGTCCACGTAAATTTGGAGCAATACCAGCAACAAAATCTTCATGTGGAAAGCTCTCAGTATTAACATTGGTGTTATCTGGTAACTTTATTTTTGATATATCTTTTCTATTCATTGTCCAGTCGTTCTTGTTCCAGTTTTTCTGCTAATCTTTTTTGAATTATAGGTTGCAGCAATGTTTTTTCAACTCGTTTTTTAACAAAAGGAAATAGCTCCAAGTCATTTTTCATACTATCATTTGCGTTTTGAATAGTATTTGTCCCTAATAATACTAGCTTATTAGTGTCAAAAAGCTCTTGTTCTTTTTGAGCAGTCTCGGTTATCTTTTTTTGAATAATTCCTTCTTTTAACTGTTTTAGAAAGCCACCTCCTTCTTCAATTAATTTAAAAACGTCTAAAGCTTTTTCAGCTAATTGATTTGTAATGCTTTCAATATAATAAGTTCCATCAGCAAAATTTTGCGCATTGTTAAAACCACTTTCTTCATTTAAAATTAAAAGTTGATTTCTAGAAATACGTTCACCGAATTCATTTGACTTGTGAAATATTTCATCGTAAGAAACATTGGAAATAGTATTGCTTCCACCCAAAATAGCACTCATACATTCGGAAGTTGTACGAAGCATATTAACATTATAGTCATATAACGTTTTATTTCTTAAAGTAGGTTGTGTAAAGATATGTGGAATAGTATCTTCAATATCATATTGATTCAATAAGGATTTCCACAATATTCGAAAAGCTCTAATCTTTGCAATTTCAAAAAAATAATTACTGCCAATAGAAAAGTTAAAGTGAATTTTAGCAGCAGCAGTTGCGCCGAAATTATTTAAGTATTCATTAGCATGTGCTAAAGCATAAGCTAACTGTTGAACTATATTTGCCCCAGCATTTTGATAAGTAGAAGCATTTACACAAATACTATTACGTATAGCGGTAATGATCTCTTCAAATTTTTTATGATCTTCTTTAAGATTAAAAAACCAATTCCCAGTTTTGGCTAGATTTCCAATAGTATCTATATTAAAAAAGAGATTTTGAGAATTTACAAAACTGGCTAGTTCTTTAATAAAATCAGGAGCAAGAAAGTTGAGCTTAAAAAAGATTGATATTTCTTTTGTATTTATATTTTTGAGTAATACTCTAAAATCGAATTCATTGTTAGCCTCAAATTCAATAGCGTTTGCACCTCTAAGTAGGGCGTCTTTAGCTAAGCCATTTGCAATATCTTCTTTATCTACGAAGATAGTCTGACAGATATTAAAATTATTTTCCGACGTCAGAATTTCCTGTCCAGTTCTGTCTTCTTTTGTATAAAAAGGTTTTACAACTATTCCATCACTGGTTTTCCAAAGTAAATTATCGTTATAATCTAATCCTTTTAAATCAGCTTGGATTTTTTGTTTCCAAACTTTATGAGTTATACGCTCAAAATCGTTAAATAAATAACTATTCATTATCTTCTATTGTATCAAATTCAATAATGTAAATATCTTCATTTTTCTTTTTCATTAAGTACTTTTCTCTAGCAAATCTTTCAAGTTCTAAAGAGTCTTGAAGTTTTTTTATCATCTCTCTATCTTCAGCTATCTGTTTTTTATGATAAACGATCCAGTTTTCAAGCTCATTGATTTCATTGTCGAACTCTCTATGGTTAAGGTATGAATTTTCATCAAAAAAGAGCATCCATATTACAAATACTGACAAAATAATAACATAAATATTTGTTATTATTTTAAACAGAGGCTTTTTTTGGATTGATTTTAAATTCATATTACAAACGTTCGCTTATTACAGTTTTAACGATGTCTATAGCAACAGTGTTATATCGATCATTAGGAATAATTATGTCAGCAAAATTTTTTGTAGGTTCAATAAATTCTTCGTGCATAGGCTTTAAGGTATCTTGATATCTATTTAAAACTTCTTCGATATCTCTTCCTCTTTCTGTAATATCTCGTTTCATTCGTCGAATTAATCGTTCGTCAGCATCTGCATGTACAAATACTTTAATATCACACAGGTCTCTTAGTGCTTTGTTGTTAAAGATAAGAATTCCTTCTACAATAACGACCTTTCTAGGATGCGTGTTAATAGTATCTTTTGTTCTATTGTGTGTAACGAATGAATATATTGGTTGTTCTATGACTTCATCGTTTTTGAGTTTTGTTAAATGATTAACTAATAACTCAAAATCAATAGCCCTAGGGTGGTCAAAGTTTATTTTTGTTCTTTCATCGTAGGTTAAATTGTTAGTTTCTTTATAGTAAGAATCTTGAGAAATAACACAAACTTCATTAGGTGGTAATTCGTTAATAATTTGATTAACCACTGTAGTTTTACCACTACCAGTTCCTCCAGCAATACCAATTATAAATGTATTTTTCATTTAAGAGATGTTATATGAGCAAATTTAGAAAATTTAAGGCATAAAAAAAGACATCGATTAGATGTCTTTTTAATTTGAGCCGATGGAGGGACTCGAACCCACGACCTGCTGATTACAAATCAGCTGCTCTAGCCAGCTGAGCTACATCGGCATTGCTTTTTTTGCGTGGCAAATATAGAATGTTTTTTAAAACTGCAAAAACTTTTTTTTGTTTTTTTTGGAACTTAGTTTTAAGACTCTATTTTAAAGGATAATACAGGTAAGCTAGAGTGATTAGCAACATCTTCTGTAATACTACCATCAAAAAAATGAGCCAATCCTTTACGGCCATGTGTAGCCATGGCAATAATATCGGCATTATGTTTTTTTGCAAAATTAATGATACCAGCTTCTATGGTGTAATCAGAGGTATACATAACATCTTCAATATAATTTGCGCTTGTTTGCGCTTTCTCAAAGAAAGTTTTCACTATTTCTCTCATCTCCGATGAACTTTTAAATGATTTAGAAGGTGTGTTAACAAAAACCATTTTCATCTTACAATCAATAGATTTAGCAAACTTTCTAGCTTTTTTATAAGCGCTTATAGATTCTTCCGAGAAATCACAAGCAAATATTGCATTTTCGAAAGATAGTTTGGGTTCCTCTTTAATCACTAGAATAGGAATATCTGAATGTCGAATAACTTTTTGTGCATTAGATCCAATAAATATTTCTTTAAAACCACTTGCTCCTTGAGAACCCATTATGATTAAAGAGATGTCTTCTTCTTTACTAAGTTCATTGAGCTCGCTAAACATTTTATAATGTTTAATAATTGGAGTGATTTTTAGGCCTTTTAAATATTCTTTATCTAAAAATTCGTTTAATTTTTTCTCGGTAAGTTTCAGGTAAAAAACAGTTTCTTTTGCTGAAATACCTGTACTTGTAATTACGGTGTTTGCTAATTCTAGCATGTGTACAATTACTAATTCAAAATTGAATTTTTTTGCAAAATTTGCTGCTGTTATTAATGCATTTTCTGAATAATCAGAGAAATCTATAGGAACCAATATTCTTTTCATGATGTAGCGGATTAAAATTCTCTCCTTAAGATACTGAATATTAAGGTTTTTTTCAAGTTTTGAAGCGAAAAAATTAACTTGTTCACTAACTTAGTATACATATACTATTCATGTTCTATTGAGAAATATATTAAACTACAGTCCAGTTATTTACTGGCGTAAATTAAAATATAACAAAGCCGAAGCTTATATGCTTCGGCTTTGTTATATTTTAATTAGAAAGTTTTCGTTGAGTATTTTACATAGTGTAAAAAAACTGTTCGTTAGTGATTTTACCATTCGATACTTCAAATACGCAAACTTCTTCCATTTGTTGTCTCCCTCTATCTTTAAAAGTGATATCAAATGACATTTTGGAGGTAAAATGATTTTCTGCTATTACAGGTTCAGAAATTTCATTGCTATGAAATTCAATTACATTATCAAGCCATTCCTTACTTTTATTCAAAACACTTTCTTTACCAGAAACAATTTCACCTTTAGGTACTCCAGGCATTTCTCTACTTATTACATTTTCAGCATAAAGTTCGTGAATACAGTCTAAGTTTTTTCCTTCTCTGCACATTGTGGCCCATTTATTAGCTACTTCTTTTGTGGTCATTATATTTTAGTTTTTAGGTTAATGACTTAAAAATAAGTAAAATAGAGTTGTAATGTTTACTGTTGTTAAGTTTTTTTATTTAAAGCTTCTTTGTAAGTAGTTAAGCATCTTTCACGAGCGAATTTATGATCAACAATTTCTGGAGGATAAGTTAATTCCTGAAAGTTGGGTACCCATGTACTGATATATTTCAAATCTTTATCAAATTTTTTAATTTGGGTAGTTGGATTAAAAATTCTAAAATAAGGAGAAGCATCTACACCACAGCCTGCTACCCATTGCCAATTTCCTACATTACTAGCTAATTCATAATCTAATAGTTTTTCTGCAAAATATGCTTCACCCCATCTCCAGTCAATTAGCAAATGCTTACATAAGAAACTACCTACTAGCATCCGTACTCTGTTGTGCATGAAACCAGTAGTGTTTAATTCTCGCATTCCTGCATCCACTAATGGATAACCTGTTTCTCCCTTACACCATTTTTCAAATTCTTCTTCGTTATTTCTCCAAACAATAGTGTCATATTTAGGTTTGAATGCTTTGGTTGTAGTATGTGGGAAATGCCATAGAATATGCATGAAAAATTCTCTCCAAACAAGTTCTTTTAAAAACGTAATATTATCACTCTTTCTTGCTTGTTTTACTGCTTTTCTAACTGATAATGTACCAAAACGTAGATGAGGTCCCAATTTTGAGGTTCCTTTAACTGCGGGGAAATTACGAGTTTCTTCATATTCATTAATCAAGCTTAAATTTGTATTGAAAGAAGGAACCTTAATAGACGCTTCTTCAAAACCTAATTCATTTAATGATAAGAAAGAGAGTTCTTCGGTTGTTATGATATTATCTAATAAATCTTCGGATGGATATTTTTCAAGAAGGTCTACATTAAATTTAGATAGCCATTTTTTTGAATATGGAGTATATACCTTGTAAGCTGAATTGTCATCTTTTACGACTTCACTTTCTTCAAAAATAACATGATCTTTACTCGTATCGAATGTAATATTTTTTGAGTTTAGAAATGTTTCAATTTCTTTATCTCTTTTTATTGCATAAGGTTCGTAGTCACGATTTGTGAAAACACTGTCCACGTTATGATCTTCGATCAATTCCTTGAATATAGAAATAGGAGTTCCATGAAAAATATGAACCTTACGGTTTGATTTACTAAGTTTATTATTTATGGCACTAAGCTGTTCGTGTATAAAATTTACTCTGGCATCATCTTTAGGTAATCTTTCTAAGATTTCTGTGTCAAAAATAAATATGGGTAGTACGTTTCCACGCTGAAGTGCTTTAAATAGTCCATGGTTGTCTTCTAAACGCAAATCGCGTCGAAACCAAAATATTGTTTTTTTATCCATTGTATTCACCAAAAAGCTCAATTAATTTTTTCTGACGGTGTTCGAAGATTTCATTTAATTTAGGTGCTACTAAAAAAGGGTGCACTAATTGTCCTAAGATTCCCATAGGAACTTTATAATCTATAATATCTTCCATTTCAACACCACCAGGAATTTCTTTAATAAAATGTTTATGATGCCATAAAGCATAGGGACCAAAACGTTGCTCGTCAACAAAATACTCTTTGTGTGCAACGTGAGTTATTTCAGTTACCCATTTTGTTTTTATTCCGAGTATGGGAGTAACTATGTATTGTATAATTTGACCAGCATACATTGGTCTGTCTGCTCCAGAAATAATATTGAATCCCATATACTCTGGTGTAATCGTTTTCAAGTTTTTTGGACTCGATAAAAAGTCCCAAGCTTTATCTATAGTAATTGGTAAATTCTGTTTCTTGTGTAATCTGTATATTTTCATTTAATTATGAATTAAAATATATAAGTTTAGTGATGTTGCAATACACATCCATATTATGTATGGAAGCAAAAGCAATCTAATTTTAGTTATGTTTTTACTTAGGCTGAAAAAGAAATAGCTGAGTACTATATTTAATAATAAAAGTATTACCAAGCCTAATGTTATCTGATGCTGATTAAAAAAGGCATAATTCCAGCTTATATTTAAGACTAGTTGAATACCATAAACAAAAGTGGCATTGGTAGTTTGCTGTTTTAAAAATAAATTAGCAAGATATATTGAGAAGCATATCATGATAAAGGACCAAGCAGCTCCAAATACCCAACCTGGAGGTGTCCAAGGGGCTTTATTAAGATTTTGATACCAAATGTCTCTTGGACCGTCATCCATTAACCAACTACCTATGGCTAAACTAGCCAAATTTAAGATTAAAAATAATACGGTTAATTTTATCTTTTTTGACATGTTGTACTATAAGTATTTTGTTATTTTCTTACTCATAGGTTTAGTTAATGAGTACCAATAATCTATAAGATTACCTTCTTCATCAAGTAAGTATTTCTGAAAATTCCATTTCACAGAAGAACTTTTTTTATCGTTCAACGTTTTTTGAGTTAGGAACTGATATAGTTTGTGTTGACCTTCTCCTTTAACGTCTACTTTTTCTGTAATAGGAAACGTAACTCCATAATTTACCTGACAGAATTCTTCGATTTCTGATGAGGTTCCGGGTTCTTGACTACCAAATTGATTACAAGGAACGCCAATTACAGTTAACTTATCTTGGTAATTATCGTACAACTCCTGTAACTCCTTATATTGAGGAGTAAAACCACATTTTGATGCGACATTTACAATAAGGACTTTTTTACCTTTAAACTTAGATAGATCAATTTCATTTCCCTGTAATGAGTTAATTTTTAGAGTATGTAAAGACATTTTATAGGTGTAGTTTTTAATAATTAATAGCGTTTTGTTTAACAAACAATATGTAAATTGTTGGAGTATAAAAAAAGCATGACTTAATCGTCATGCTTTTTGTTTAAGCTGTTAAAGGCTTTCCTTTAAGTCTTTTCTCAATTTTTTGCTTAACTAGCGTTAAACGTTTCATTGCTTCCATAAGAGCTGTATCCTTACTCTTTTTGTATTCTTCGTTTATTTCTAATATTAATGACTTTACTTCTCTAGAAGCAAGTATTCTATCACTAGTAGTTACGAATTTGAATTTTCTGTTTTCAAATTCTGATGCTTTTTCTATCAATGTCATAACTAAAGAGAATTAATTGTTATTACAAAATTTACTATTTTAAATTTGTTGCTTTAATAATTATTTGATTACATAAACTTAAACATTTTTAAATTTAATAAACAAAAAAATTATGTAATACAACAAAACGGACAAATATAATGCGTACGCTGGACATTTAAGCAGTGAAATTGATCATTTTCTATGATTAAACAATTACTTTTATCTATAGTTGACCAGTTTTGTTTATCAAAAATATAAAAAAAATAAACAAAAAAAATATTAACATAAATATTAAGATGTTTTTAACATTAAGTAGATGATCAGATAATTGTATCTTTTTTTGAAATGAGTTCAATATTAACCCAAAAAATAAAGAGGTGTAGAGGCAAATTAATAATTTTATATAGTTTACGTATATGATTTATAAATATCACTAAAAGAGTTTTTTTAATTCTAAAATAATAATTCATTAAAGCTACAAAAAATAGAAAAAACAATGGAAAAGTTACTAAAAGAGGTTCATGAAAAAAGGAAAGAATGGTTGTTAACGGTCTTAAGTGGGGTTACAGTATTTTATGTTTTATTTATCTTTAAAGGATACAACATTCAATCTAATCTTTCTTATTCGGGCCATAGCTTACTTTTTAGATCATTGAGTTTCGCTGTGCTTACCACTTTTGTTTTTTATATTTTTCAATTTAAAGTATCCAAATATGTAACCGTGTCTAAAGGAAAAATAATTCTTATGCATAGTATGGCTACAATAATAGGTTTACATGCTACTTTTATTTTATTCAATTATTTTTGGAAGTGGACTGAGTGGAACTTGAAAGCTTATAGTTATTTTATTTATGAGTATCCTTTAATTATTATTATCCCAATCTGTATAGTTTGGTTAGTTTTTAAACAGGCTCCTTTACAAGAAGATTCAACTCGTAATACATATGTGTTTTCGTCTTACAATGGTAAAGAAATCATAGAGATACTTAAAACAGATTTCTTATTTATGAAAGCTTCAGGAAATTATACAGAAATCTTTTACAAATCAAATGAAGTATTGAAGTCGCATTTGTTACGAAAAAACCTCAAGAGATTTGAATTCGATTTTAAAGAGAATGGAGTACTAAAAAAATGTCATAGGAGTTATATTTTTAATACTGAAATAGGTAAAACAGTTATAAAGCAAAAAGGGAAAGTATTTCTTGATTTTGGTTATGAAAAAATACCAGTATCAAAAACATATATGGATAGCTTCTAGTATTTCGTAACATATATGGTTATTTCATAACATTCTTTATTTTTATAGAGTTTAGTTGTAACTAAAAGTAAATATTTGTGATTATACAAATCAAAAATATGTTCAAAAATATACTACTCACACTATTATTTGTTTCTTGTATTCAAGAGGAAAAACCTCAGAATGACTTTACAAAAACATTAGACAGGTTTTTAGAACAACAGTATTTAGAAAATTATTTTAGCGGAAGTGTGGTCGTAGGAAACAGTAAAGAAATCCTTTACGAATTTCATAAAGGTATTGCTGATAGAACATTTGAAGTTCCGATTAGTACAGAAACTCGTTTCGATATAGCTTCTGTTAATAAATCATTCATAGCAGGGTTAGTATTATTAGCTGTTGAAGAAAGAGAAATTGAGTTGAAGGATAAATTAGTTGATCGATTAAACAGTTATTTATATGATGGAATATTTGATGAAAATATCACAATACATCAGTTGTTAACACATACATCTGGCTTGGCAGATTATGACAAAGTCTCTTTTGATTTGTCTAAAGATAATTACAGTAAGTTCAAAAGATTACATTTTACAAACTCAGAGTACGTTAATTTTATTAGCTGCTTAAGAACTGAAGCGCTACCAAATAAAAAATTCTACTATAGTAATTTTGGATACCATTTGTTAACCATAATTCTAGAAGATATCTATCAAAAACCATTTCAAGAAATTCTAAGAAATAAAATAAGTCTACCTCTAAATATGCAGAATACATATTCCCCAAGGGTTAACACAAAAGTTTATAAAAATGTAGCAAAAGGATATCAGTTTGATGAAAAAAATAAGGAATGGAAGAGAAATCACTTCATTGATTATTCATTGGGAAGACGAATTTTTTCAACAACTAAAGATCTTTATAAATGGTTGAGTGCCTTTAATAATAATATTTTATTTAACGATGAATCTATTACGTTATTAAAGAAGAACCATTTAGCATTTATGGATTCCAATGTATCATATGGATATGGTTGGTTTCCATATAAAAGTAATGAAAGATTCAAAAAAGGAGATTTAAATATTAGTTTACCTTATATAATTCACGGTGGAAGTACAGAGGGTTATAAATCGATAGTAGTTAATATAGATAATGGGAAATATTCAATAGCGATATTAGCAAATACTGGAGATAAAGTAAATGAATTACAATTAGTAAAAGAAATTGTACAACGTATAGTAAACAGCAAGAAATGAAAATAGCATTAACTTATTTTAAACTATCATTCTTTATGATATGTTTACAGTTCCAATTTATGCTGGCACAAACAGCATCACAGAAAATTATTGGTTTATGGAAGATCGAAAATGTTAACGTAGGAAAGAAAGTAATGACACCCGTGGCTAAATGGTTTAGAATCAATGAAAATATGACTTACGATTCTGGAAATGGTTGGTTGCAAAATTCTGAAGGAGTATATAGTTTTGATAATGATAAGAATACTTTTTTACCTGAAGAGAAAAATGGAATAGAGGAAGGTTTTGGTGCATTTACTGTTACTTTCGATAAAAATAGAATGCGTTGGAGTAGAATTGAAGGAGGTATTAAGGTTGAGGTTCTACTTAAAAGAATAGTAAAGCTACCTAAAGCTACTGCAGATTATTTAGTTGGTTTATGGAAGCTAGAGGAAATACTTAAAAAAGAAATATCTATACTCAAATCTTTTGACCTGAATAACAAGCCTTATTTTTTTATCAGTTGGGATAGAACTTACAGAAAAAGAACACCTAAAGGAATTAGAAAAACGGGATATTGGCATATTCATGGACATAGACCAGAAGTGACGTTTTTAAGTCATGATAAAGAAGATAATGTAGAAACTTGGAATGTTAACATAAAAGACAACAGATTGATACTTTCGGGAAAATCTATCACTAATAAAGATTTTAAAAGAATATATTCAAGAATTTATGAATTTCCAGAATAACAAAATACAATATGCTCCATCATGACTCAATGAAGCATATTGTCTTTTATAAAAATCAGATCATAATTCAATTTATTTGAATTATATATTATGTATCAAAATTCATTTTAAGAGCTTCTTTATTTATTTTCTTTACGCCTATCCAAGAGGTTAAAAAAGTAGCGAGTATTACTACCCACCAAAAAATATTTCATATCAAAGAAACGAACACCAACTTCTGCCTAAAAAGCACAATATAAATCTACTAGCTTTTTTATTATCTCCAAAAGAGATTGAATCCATACCTAATATTTCAGTGTAAAAAAACAATTGTCTTTTTTATGTTTTTACTGTTAAGACTAAATGATCTAATCTCTTAATAGGGATCTCTTTATCTTTCATAATACATAACTATAGAAGATTTAGCAATAGTATTTCCATTAAGATAATAACCTACTATTGCTGGATTGGTTTTTTTGTCTAAACCAAGTTTTTCGATTTTTAAAGCATAAATAGTTATAACATATTGATGTGGTCCATGACCTTCTGGTGGACATGGTCCTCCATAACCTGGTTTACCAAAGTTCGTAATACTTTGTATAGCTTCTTTAGGGAATAGATTTGTTGAGATATTTCCTGCATTAGATTTAATTTTATTAATGTTTGCAGGGATATCAAAAACTACCCAATGCCACCAACCGCTGCCAGTAGGTGCATCTTTATCGTACATGGTAATTGCAAAACTTTTAGTTCCTTTTGGAGCATTAACCCAACTAAGTGCTGGTGATCTGTTATCGCCTGAACAGCCAAATCCATTGAATTCTTCTTTTTTAGTTGCTTGTCCTCCAGTATCTGAACTAGATAATGTAAATGTTTGTGACCAAATAATACTAGGTAATGTAAATGCTAATAAGATAAGTACTCGTTTCATTTGTTTAAGATTTTAAATTATTTTCTATGCAAATTTCAGAATGAAATGAATATTTCTGTTAGCTGATTTAGTTCAAAAAGTATACTAAAAAGTTCATTTTGAATGTTGTTGGAATTGTTTTGGTGTTACTCCGTATTCTTTTTTAAACGCACTTATATATCTTGACAAACTACCAAAACCATACTTTAGATAAATATCAGAAGCTCTTAAACCTTTGTCTTTTAAATCGTTTTTAGACAGTTCTAATCGTCTTTTTTTTATCCATTTTGAAGGAGTAGACCGATACTCTTGATAAAAAGCTCTTTTAAATGTAGATAAACTCATACTGCATAAAAAAGCTAACTCATCAACAGATAAGCCTTTAGTGATTTGTTTTTCAATTACTTTACGTAAGCTAGAAGAGTACCGATCTTCTTTTAGAAAAGAAAAGAATTGGTTTCCATAGGTTTCATAACAATAGATTAGTAGCTCTTCAATTTTAGTTTCCTGCATTCTATCTGAAGGAAGAATATTAAGAGATTTTATGTAGAGTTTTATATAATTGTCAAATGGTAGAACTCTGTATAATTTAGTTTGTTCATTGTCTTCATAATCTATATTTACATTATACTTACTTATGAATTGAAGTAAAAAATTATTTGAAAATGTAATCAGTTTACTCTTATAGTTGGAACTTTTAGAAAGAGTTTCGGTCATCAAACAGTTACCTTTTTTTACGATTAAAAAGTTTGAAGCTAAGATTTCTTCACTTTCATTTGAAGAGTATATTTCTTTAGCACCTTCTATTAAAAAGCTTATGGTGAAATAATCAAACGATACTTTTTGTCTTGAAGAGATAATATTATGCTCATAATCTATTATATAGGCGTCTTTTTTAACTTCCCCATTTATTAACTGTTCAGGTATCTTGATTATACTCATTTAATTTTTACTGTAAATATACAAAGTACAAATATTGAGGAAAAATAAAGAAAGTATGTCTTTATGATTATTCAAAAACTTCAAATAATCAAAAACAAAACGTTTCAATACAATCGAAGATAATATTGGTTATCGAAATTAAAGTTAAGTATACAAAAGGGACGATTAAGTGTAGGAAATAGGCTCTAAATTGATATTTACTTTTGAAAATCCAATTTATATATTAAATATTGGACTAATAACAATATTCTGTAACATCATCAAAAATAAAAGGGAGAAAAGTAATGATGTCTAAATTATTTAAATCTGCATAATTATTGTTGAAATAATTTTTAAAAGCGCTTAAAAATGAAAAAGAATCTTACAGATTTTATGTAACCTTAGCTTATTTCATCTTGAGATTTGTAAAAACAAAAAACCTTATGATTTAAATCATAAGGTTTTTTGTCGGGGTGGCAGGATTCGAACCTGCGACCTCCTCGTCCCAAACGAGGCGCGATGACCGGGCTACGCTACACCCCGAAAAATTCAGGTTGCAAATATAAGTCTTTAAAATAAATAAAAAACTTTTTTCATGATTTTTTTTATTTATGTAGAGATGTGTAAAACTTATTTATAAAGCACTTTACAGTTTTTAAAAAAAAATTACATTTGTAGTTCGTAAAAAAAATACCCAATGTCAAATACTGTTGAAAGAATTAAGTGCTTAATAATAGGTTCTGGACCTGCTGGTTACACGGCAGCAATTTATGCGGCTAGAGCTGATATGAAACCTGTAATGTATACAGGAATGCAAATGGGAGGGCAGTTAACTACTACAACTGAAGTAGATAACTTTCCTGGATATCCTAAAGGTACCGATGGTACAGCAATGATGGAAGACCTGAAGAACCAAGCTGAGCGCTTTGGAACTGAAGTTCGTTTTGGAATGGCAACTGAGGTTGAATTCTCTCAAGAATTAGGAGGAATACATAAAGTAACCGTAGACGAAACGACTCAATTAGAAGCAGAAACTGTTATTATTTCAACAGGAGCAACTGCTAAATATCTAGGTTTAGAAAGTGAACAACGTTTAATTGGTGGTGGTGTTTCAGCCTGTGCCACATGTGACGGTTTCTTTTATAAAGGGCAAGATGTTGTTGTTGTTGGTGCTGGAGATACTGCTGCAGAGGAAGCTACTTACTTAGCAAATATTTGTAGTAAAGTTACAATGCTAGTTCGTAAAGATTACATGAGAGCTTCTAAAGCAATGCAACACAGAGTAAATAAAACAGAGAATATTGAAGTTTTATACAACACTGAAGTTGATGAAGTTTTAGGAGATAAAGTAGTTACAGGAGTACGAGCAGTAAATAATCAGACTAAAGAGAAAATTGAAATACCTGTAGAAGGAATATTTATTGCGATTGGTCATAAACCAAATACAGACATGTTTAAAGGTGTTTTAGATATGGACGAAACAGGTTATTTAATTACTAAAGGAAAATCTACAAAAACTAATGTACCTGGAGTTTTCGCAGCAGGAGATGTGCAGGATAAAGAATACCGTCAAGCTGTTACAGCAGCTGGAACTGGTTGTATGGCAGCTTTAGATGCAGAACGTTACATAGGTGCACTAGAATAAAAAGTTATCAAATAAGTTTTATATTGAAAGAGATTACGTTAAGTAATCTCTTTTTTTTTGTAACACTATTTAAAATTAACAGTTATTCTTCAGTATAAAAAACATATTATGAAACTACAATTCTTCCTTTCAATATTACTTTTTTTAATTATCTCTATCTCTTTTGGGCAAGAAGATGATTTTAAAGAAAATATTAGTGAGTATGTCAAAACAGTTCAAAAAGAGAACGAAATACCTGGACTTTCACTTTGTATTGTTAAAGATGATGGGATAATATATAAATCACATTCAGGTTTTGCTAGTATTGAACATGAGGTGCCAATTAAGGAAACGTCTATTTACAGAGTATATTCCTTAACAAAAACAGTAATATCAGTAGGAGTTTTTCAACTAATAGAGCAAGGTAAATTATCGTTGGAGGATAAAATTCTTACTCACATATCAGGTTTGCCAACAGCGTGGAATACAGTTCAAATAAAACATTTATTGACACACTCCTCAGGATTACCAGATATGAGAGTTTTTGGAACAGCGGAAACTATTAACGAAGCACAAGCAAAAAAGTTAGTTTTTGAGCAAAAAATGACTTTTAAATTAGGTGAACGATACAGTTACAATCAAACTAATTTTTGGTTATTACATCGAATTATAGAGAAAGTAACAGGCAAAACACTTTCAGATTTTATAATTGATAATCAGTTTGAAGGTGAAAGAAAAAATGTATTTTTCTCATCAGATTCTAAGCAGATTGTAAAGAATAGAGTAACCTCTTATTTTCCCTTTTCAACAGGGAAAATGATTATTGACCTTCCAACGTTAGAAGGAGATTACATGTATGCTGCTAACGGTTTAAACATCACATTAAATGAGTTTGTGAAATGGGATAAAAGACTAAAAGATAACAAACTACTCAAAGAAGAGACTATGGTTGAAATGTGGAAGACATTCCCATATACTAAATCTAACAAAATGTTTACGTATGCTTGGGATAAAATAATGCTTAACAATCATGAGTCGTATGGTTTTACAGGATCTCTTATAACTGCATATAGAATTTTTCCTAAAGATAATTTAAGTATTTTTTTGTTGTCTAATGGTTTAGGTAAAATTTACGATATAGATACTATTGTGAACAGTATAGCTACTATGGTTAATCGAGATATTTTTGATGTTCATGAACTTGCATACAAGAGTTTTAAGCCGATTGTGATGAATGAAAATTATAATATTATCAAATCAAAATATTTGGAGTTAAAGAAATCATCCAACCATCAAGAGATAGACTTTGAAGACTTACTAAATAGCTTAGGTTATGAATTACTTAATAGTCAAAAAAAGGAAAAGGCGGTTAAACTTTTTAAGCTAAATACTCAAGAGTTTCCTAATTCAGCAAATACTTACGACAGTTTAGGAGAAGCTTATTTTACACTTAAAAAATACGACTTGGCTCTTAAAAATTATAAAAAAGCAATAACCTTAGGAGGAACGAATGGCAACGCAGAAGAGATGTTACATAAGATAAAAGCCATAAAAAATAAATAATTTGTAACGTTTTTAAAAAAGGGAAGTTTACCATTTTGTATCACTAACTAAACTATTAAAATCTTGAATACATTATCTGACAATTCATTAATGCTAAGGGTTAAAGCAGGAGAGAGTCACACATTAGGTTTACTTTACGAACGGTATAAAAAGAGGTTATTTGGATTTTTTTATCAGATGAATAAAAATGCAAGTTTAAGTGAAGATTTAGTTCAAAATGTATTTATTAGAATCTTAAAATACAAACATACTTATACTGAAGAAAGTAATTTTATATCCTGGCTTTTTCAAATTGCAAGAAATGAAAATTACGATTATTTCAAGAAGCAGAAGAAACATAATCATGATGATTTTGAAACAGTTTCATATGCTTTAAATGGAAGTGATTCTTTTGAACGAAATATTGAGTTATCTGAACGTAAGATAAATCTTAAAATAGCAATTTCAAAGCTGCCTTCAGAGAAAAAAGAATTAATTATACTAAGTAAATTGAAAGAGTTGAAGTATAAAGAAATTTCAGAAATAATGGGTTGTACAGAAGGGAATGCTAGGATTAAAGTTCATAGAGCATTACATGATTTAAGAGAAATTTATTTAACATTAGAAAAACGATAATACGATGGATTATATAACATTTCAAAACAGTATTACAGATTATTTATCAGAAAATCTATCGATAGCTAAGAAAGAAGAATTCGAACAGTTTCTATATGATTATCCACAACATCAAGAAGAGTTTCAAGAAGCTAAATTATTTTGGGATGGGTTTTCTGAAGAAATTCCTGAACCAACAACAGCAATGGATGTAAATTTTTACACCATGTTAAATTCACAAAAAGAAAAGGAAAGTCAAGAATCTATTTTCACTAAAATAGCGAATTTATTCAGTGGAAATTTAATCAAACAATTGTCTTATACATTTGCCGTATTAGCAATAGGTTTTTTTCTGGGAAAGCAACTTAATTCAACAACAAATATTCCTGAAAAAACTATTGAAGTCGCGGAAAAAGAAACAGAAAATGTACGCTCACAATTGGTGTTAACATTGTTAGACCAGCCTTCGGCAAATAAAAGATTGCAGGCAGTTAATGAAGTTCAAAAGTTAAATTCGGTTACCGAGACAATTATAAAAGCATTGTTTTCAACATTGAATAACGATAGTAGTGTAAATGTGAGATTATCAGCTGTAGAGGCTTTAGCTAATTATACGAATATACCATCAGTGAGAAAAGGGTTAATAGCTTCGATTTTAAAGCAAGATTCGCCATTGGTTCAAATTGCATTGGCAGATTTGATGGTAGTTTTACAAGAAAAAAAGGCTGTAGAACCATTTAAACAACTCATAGAAAAAGAAGATATTAATGAAAGCGCTAAACAAAAAATGAAAGAGAGTATAAACAGAATTATTTAAAAATTAAAGAGAATAAAATATTTGATGTAAATGGCAAGTCCTAGGTCGCTTTTTACAGATACATAAGTCATTCATCAAAAAAATAAACACCATGAAATTTTTAAAATCAATCATAGTAATTATAAGTATTTGTTGTGTATCAACAATAAAAGCACAAAAGAAGTATTTTGACAAGAAACACAAAGCTACAGAAGTCATAAAAAAAGAGTTGGTATTTAATTCTAATTCGCCAGATAATATTTTAGTGGTAGACAATGTATACGGTTCAATAGATATTGAAGGTTATGAAGGAGCTAAAGTAATTGTAGAAGTTAGTAAAACAGTTTATGCTGATAAAAACAAAGACCTTGAAAAGGGAAAACAAGAAATTAATATAGGAACAGCACAAAAAGAAGGAGCGATATATGTGTATTTAAATTCTCCATATACAAGATTCGATTTAGAAACAGGATCTTACGAGCATAGAGAATTTAGTTTTAATTACAGAAGGGACTATAAACATAGAAAAAAAAGAAACTATAAATACGCATTAAATTTTAAAATTAAAGTTCCAAAAAATACCAGTATAGATGTAAGGGCGGTTAACCATGGCGATATTTATGTAGAAAATATTCATGGAAACCTTTTAATAGCAAAGAATGTAAATGGAGCCATAGACTTAAATAATGTATCAGGAAAGACAGATGTGAATGCATTAAATAAAGACATTAATATAACATACGCCAATAACCCTACTGAAGAAAGCTGGTATAAATCGTTGAATGGTGATATTAATATAAAGTTTAAAGAAAACTTGAATGCTGCTATTAGTTACAAAACTATGAACGGAAAGTTTTATACAAATTTTGAAGTAGAAAAAACGATACCCAAAGTTGTGAAAACAAAAGAACGAAGAAAAAGAGGAAAGGGAACGAAATATAAAATAGATTCAAACAATCATTTTAAAATAGGAAATGGAAATATACAGTTACATTTCGATCAATTAAATGGAGACGCAATCGTTAAAAAATAAGAAAATGAATAGTAATTATATAAAAATAATAGCATTAGTAATATTAGTATTCTTAGGAGCAAATAGTTCAGCTCAAGAAACGGTAACCATACCATTAACACAGCCAAAAGAAAAAGGGTTTTTGAAAATAGGAATCATCAATGGTTCTATTTCAATACAAGGTTATAAAGGAGACGAAGTAATCGTAAAAGGAATAAAACGAGTAGGGAAGTCTAGAAGAAAATCCAGAAGCAAAAACGGAAGAAATGGTTTAAAAAGAATCACAAATAGTTCTTTAGAATTTTCCGCTGAAGAGTATGATAATACCGTGCATGTAAGAAGTGTACCACAAGGAACAACTGACTTTGAAATACAAGTACCTGAAAACTTTTCTTTAAAGGTTTCAACAATTAATAGAGGAGATGTGTTTATTGAAAATATAAACGGAACTATAGATGTTAGTAATACAAATGGAAAAATTACGCTTAAAGATATTAAAGGTTCAGTTAGTGCAGATGCTTTAAATAAAGATATTATAGTTAATTTTTTAAAAGTAACACCCAACGTACCTATGGCTTTTAGTAGTTTAAACGGTGATATAGATGTTACTTTTCCGAGTACTTTTAAGGCTGATGTTAAGGTTAAGTCTGATAGAGGTGAGATTTTTACCGACTTTGATTTAAAAACAAAACCATCTAAGGCTAACATAACTAAAGATGCAAACAGAAAGCATAATGCTTACAGGGTTAAAGTAGAAAAATGGATTGTTGGATCGATAAATGGAGGAGGACCTGAGGTTTTATTTAAAAATTTTAATGGTGATGTAATCATAAGGTCTAAATAAAGATTTTTATATTATAGATATTAAAAAAAGAGTACTCACGAGTACTCTTTTTTAATTGAATATGAATTAATATCATCTACTTATCAATCGCTTGTTAAGAAGAGTAAGTTTTATGCATCCTTATCAATAGTTCTTTTGGCCCGTTTAATTATTTTTTGAGTAGCTGTAGTATCTGATTCTTTTAGCCATGTATTGCATAATTTAATTACGAAATCTGGTCTTGTTTTACTGGCATCATTTAACCAATTACCAACACTATCTTGAACATATTTTGAAAAGTCAGATTTTAAAGGCTCTAAAATAGGAAGTCCAATTTCTGGATTTTCTTTAAGAACTTCTATGTGTTTACACCAAACACCTCTTGGTCTCGTAGCTTCGGTGGTAAAACGTCTTATATTTTCATTTTCGGATGAAGTCCATTCACTTAAAATAGAAATAGCGAAGGTTAAATTTTTGTCTATCTCTGGTCGTAATGCCATCCATACAACTTCTCTAATTCCAAAATGTTTATCGGCAATTAAATCTTTGGAGTGATTGAGTTTTTCGCGTAAAGATAATTTTTCATTTAGAGAGATTAAATAGGGTGCGTAACACCTAATAGAATCTGAAATATGTGTACTTAGCTTTTCCAAAATAGATGGATACCGTACATCATCTTTATAAAGTTCATATAATGAAGGACCAACAAGCTTAGTTATACTCATAGTTGTTGGCTTTTTCAAAGCTTTAATTTTTTTTACCAGTAAAACTATGTGTTCCTTAGAAATTCCAACATTAGGAAAACAATACTTTATTAACTTAACATGATCTATGGCGAGCCACTCTGTTAAATTAACAGTAGGAATCTCTCCTTTATTTAGTAGTTGCAATACTTCATGCGGAATATCACTAACTTTACGGGCACCTTTTCTATGTAATATGTCAGAAGTTATCATAAATAAACACATTAAAGATAAGATAAAAGAGAATAGAATTACAAAATAACTTCAGTAACTACGAATAATTTCTTTCCATAATAACATATTCAATTCCGTCTCTAGTAAAGTAATCGTTTGTTACTGTTAGTCCAAATTTTTCATAGAAACTTATTTTATCTACTCTAGCATTACACCATATTTTATTAATGCCTTTTTCTTTACTTATGTCAATAATAAACTGTAATAATGCTGTTCCATATCCATAGCCTTGATAGTCATCTAATGTTGCGAACTTTCTAAATTGAGTTTCATTTTTTATATTGAAAAGTGATATAACAGAAACTATTTTTCGATCATTATATAAGCCATAATGCTCACCATCATTATCATTCTGTAATTGGACATATTTTAACGATTTATTAGGCCACATTACTTTGTGCCTAACTATGTGTGTTTCTTCTGCTTTAATTACTTCAATTCTAAAGGTCATTTCATATGTATTCTAGAGAATAAATCATTGTAAAAGTATGACAAAAGAATAAAAAAAATCAAGAGATGAATTAATTTTATAAAACAATACAACAAACAAAAAACCTCCTAGAATTACCAAGGAGGTTTTTAAACAAACAACTAAATTCTAAAACCTATAAAAGTTAAAGAAAGTTTTAAGCTCATAGAGCAATATCTTTAGAAGCAGTATTTGTTCTCTGCTTTTAATTTTTCTGCAATCGTATTACGTAATTCAACTACATTAGGATAGTTAGCATATTTAGTGAAACGTTTAAGTCCCATTAACATCATACGTTGCTCATCACCTTCAGCAAAAGAAATGATACCTTCTCTTGCGCTAGTATTGATAGTTTCAACAGCATTGTATAAGTATAATTTAGCCATAGCGATTTGTTCCTTTTGTTCAGACTCGCTAGTACGTTTAACATTCTTTTCAGTTCTTAAAATACCAGATTCTGCCATGTATATTTCGATTAGAATATTAGAAGCAGCTGTTAATAACTGTTGGTGTTTCTCTAACTCTGGTCCAAATTTTTGAAGTGCAGCACCTGCAACCATTAAGAAAACTTTCTTTAATCGTGCTATGATATCTTTTTCTTCAGAAAATAATTCTGAAAAATCTGGAGCATCAAAAGAAGGAATACCCATTAATTCATTACCAACAGCAGTAGCAGGACCTAATAAATCTACATGACCTTTCATTGCTTTTTTAACTAACATTCCAACAGAAAGTAATCTGTTAATTTCGTTAGTTCCTTCATAGATACGAGCAATACGTGCGTCTCTCCAAGCAGCTTCCATAGGAGTTTCTTCAGAGAATCCCATACCACCAAAAATTTGAATTCCTTCATCAGCACAGTTTTGAATATCTTCAGATACTGCTACTTTTAAAATAGAACATTCGATAGCATATTCTTCAACACCTTTTAATTCAGCATCTTGATGAGAATTACCTTCAGCTTCGCGAATTTGAATTCGATCTTCAATATTTTTTGCAGCTCTGTATGAAGCAGACTCTCCAACATAAGCACTAGTAGCCATTTCAGCTAACTTTGATTTGATAGCACCAAACTCACTAATTGGAGTTTTAAATTGCTTACGTTCATTAGCATATTTTACAGCGTCTGTAATAACTCTTCTTTGAGAATCCAAACAAGCTGCAGCTAATTTAATACGACCTACATTTAATGCATTCATTGCAATTTTGAATCCACCTCCACGCTCAGATAACATGTTCTCAGCAGGTATAAGTGTATCATTAAAGAATACTTGACGAGTAGAAGAAGCACGAATACCTAATTTATGCTCTTCTTCTCCTAAAGTAACTCCATTAGGATTATTTTTATCATACTCTAAAATGAAACCAGTAATATTTTTATCATCACCAATACGAGCAAAAACGATAAAGATTTCAGCAAAACCTGCATTTGAAATCCACATTTTTTGTCCGTTAACCTTATAATGTTTACCATCTTCAGTTAATTCGGCAGTAGTTTTTCCTGAATTTGCATCAGATCCAGCTCCAGGCTCAGTTAAACAGTAAGCACCAAAACGTTCACCCATTGCTAAAGCAGGAACATATTTTTGTTTTTGTTCTTCAGTACCATATAGTGTAATTGGCATAGTTCCAATACCAGTATGGGCACCAAAAGCAGTACTAAAAGAACCAGTACCACTAGAAATGTAGTCACAAACTAACATTGTAGAAACAAATCCCATTCCTAGTCCACCATACGTTTCTGGTACAGCTACACCTAAGAAACCTAATTCACCAGCTTTACGCATCGTTTCTTCAGTTAAGGCATAGTCCTTTGCTTCAAAGCGAGTTTTATTAGGAATAATTTCACGGTCATTAAATTCCATCACCGCATCTTTCATCATTGTTTGCTCCTCAGAAAAATCCTCAGGAGTAAATATATCTTCACAGCTTGTTTCTTTTACTAGGAATTGACCACCTCGTAAAATTTCTTTATTTAATGTTTCAGCCATCTTTAGTCTTGTTAATTTTGTTTGTATTATTAATTTAAGAATTCAAAAATACCAGCCGCACCTTGACCAGTACCTACACACATAGTTACCATTCCATATTTACCTTGCATATTACGTTTACGCATTTCGTCAAATAATTGAACTGATAACTTCGCTCCTGTACATCCTAATGGATGTCCTAATGCTATTGCACCACCATTAACATTGATGATATCTGCATTTAATCCTAGCTCTCGAATTACTGCTAATGATTGTGAAGCAAAAGCTTCGTTTAATTCGATTAAACTTATATCGTCTTGTTGTAAACCAGCTTGTTTTAATGCTTTTGGAATAGCAGCCACAGGACCGATTCCCATAATACGTGGAGGTACACCAGCAGCAGCGTAACTTACCATGCGTGCAATAGGTTCTACATTCAATTCTTTTACCATTTCTTCGCTCATCACCATTACAAAGGCAGCACCATCACTAGTTTGTGATGAGTTACCCGCAGTAACGCTACCATTAGTAGCGAATACTGGTCGTAAACGTTGTAAACCAGCAATATTAGATCCCTTACGAGGTCCTTCATCTTTAGTTACAGTGTATTTACGTGTAGCTTTCTTACCTTTTGAGTCAACATATGTTTCTTCAACTTCAATAGGAACTATTTGATCTTGAAAACGGTCTTCAGATTGCGCTTTCAAAGCTTTTAAATGAGAATTTAATGCAAATTCATCCTGATCTTCACGAGAAATATTAAATTTTTGAGCCACTTCTTCAGCGGTATTTCCCATTCCCCAGTAGTAATCTGCATGACCAGCTGCTACGGTATCATAATTTAATTCAGGTTTAAAACCAGTCATAGGTACCGAACTCATACTTTCTGCTCCACCAGCAATAATACAGTCAGCCATTCCTGATTGTATTTTTGCAACTGCCATACCAATAGTTTCTAATCCTGAAGAACAAAAACGATTTACTGTTACACCTGGTACATCTTCAATTTTCAATCCCATTAAAGAGATTAAACGAGCCATGTTTAAACCTTGCGATCCTTCTGGCATAGCATTACCAACAATAACGTCATCAATACGTTTTTTATCAAACTCAGGTAACTGCTTCATCATATATTCGATAGTTTCAGCAGCTAACTCGTCAGCTCTTTTAAACCTAAAGGCACCTCTTTTAGATTTACCTACGGCAGTTCTATATCCTTTTACTATATATGCTGTTTTCATTTTCTTAATTTCTTAAAGGTTTACCAGTTTTTAACATGTGTTGAATACGTTCTAAAGTTTTACGTTCTGTACATAAACTTAAGAATGCTTCACGTTCGATATCTAATAAATACTGTTCAGAAACTTTAGTAGGTTCTGATAAGTCTCCACCAGCCATTACGTATGCTAATTTATTGGCTATTTTTTGATCGTGTTCTGAGATAAAGTTACTTGCCTGCATAGAATCTGTAGCAACCATAAATGCTCCTAAAGCTTGTTTACCTAGTACTAGTACATCATTACGATTCACAGGTTGAGTATATCCAGCTTCTGCTAATAACATAGCATGCTTCTTAGCCTCAGCAATTTGACGATCTCTATTTACAACTACAACATCTTTACCTTGTTGTAATAATCCTAAATCAAAAGCTTCGTATGCAGAAGTAGATACTTTGGCCATACCTATTGTTAAGAAGTATTCTTGTAAAACGTTTAATTGTACGTCACCTTTACGGAAAGTATCTGATGCTCTTAAAGCCATTTCTTTAGAACCACCTCCACCAGGGATAACTCCAACACCAAATTCAACTAATCCCATATATGTTTCGGCTGCAGCTACTACTTTATCTGAATGTAGTGATAATTCACAACCTCCACCTAATGCCATTCCGTGTGGAGCAGCGATTACTGGAATAGAAGAGTAACGCATACGCATCATGGTATCTTGGAAATACTTGATAGCCATATTTAATTCGTCATACTCTTGCTCAACAGCCATCATGAAGATCATCCCAATGTTAGCTCCTACAGAAAAATTAGCTCCTTGGTTACCAACTACTAAACCATCAAAATCTTTTTCAGCTAAGTCAATCGCTTTGTTTAGTCCAGCTAAAACATCTCCACCAATGGTATTCATTTTAGATTGAAATTCACAGTTTAAGATTCCATTTCCTAAATCTTCAATTACTACTCCTGAATTTTTAAATACTTCATTAGATTTTCTAATGTTATCTAAGATGATAAATGCATCTTGACCAGGTTTTTTAACTTGTGACTTTGCAGGTATATCATAGTAATATGTAGCTCCATTTTTAATAGAGTAAAAAGATGTTTCTCCTTTGGCAACCATTTCGGTTACCCATGCAGCAGGTTCTTTACCTTCTGCTTTCATTAATTCGATACCTTTTTCAACTCCTACAGCATCCCAAATCTCGAATGGTCCATTTTCCCATCCAAAACCAGCTTTCATAGCATCATCGATTCTATATAATTCGTCAGAAATTTCTGGAATTCTATTTTGAACATAAGCAAACATTGCTGCAAAGTTCTTACGGTAGAATTCTCCAGCTTTATCCTTACCACCAACTAATACTTTAAAGCGATCAATTGGTTTATCGATTGTTTTTGTTAATTCTAAAGTAGCAAAAGAGGCTCTTTTCTTAGAACGATACTCCATGGTATCTAAGTCAAGTGTTAAGATTTCCTTTTTTCCTTCTGCATTAACAGATTTTTTGTAAAAACCTTGCTTAGTCTTACTACCTAACCACTTATTCTCCATCATCGTATTGATAAAACCAGGTAACTTAAATAAGTCATGAGCTTCATCATCTGGACAGTTATCATAAATACCGTTGGCAACGTGTACTAAAGTATCTAATCCAACAACATCAACTGTTCGGAACGTAGCAGATTTAGGTCTCCCAATTACTGGGCCAGTTAATTTATCAACTTCCTCAACAGTTAAACCTAATTCTTTTACTTGATGGAATAAAGATTGGATTCCGAAGATTCCAATGCGGTTACCTATAAAAGCAGGAGTATCTTTAGCTAAAACAGATGTTTTACCTAAAAACTTATCACCATATTCCATTAAGAAATCAGTAACATCTTGTTTACAATCAGGACCAGGAACGACTTCAAATAATTTCAAATAACGAGGAGGGTTGAAGAAGTGTGTTACAGCAAAATGCTTTCTGAAATCATCACTACGACCTTCATTCATAAACTTGATAGGAATCCCAGAAGTGTTAGAAGAAATTATAGTACCAGGAGTACGATATTGTTCAACTTTTTCAAAAACGCTCTGCTTAATATCTAAACGTTCAACAACAACTTCCATTACCCAATCTACATCTTTTATCAAATGCAAATCATCATCTATATTACCTGTTGTAATTCTATCCGCAAATTTTTTATTGTAAATAGGGGACGGTTTCGATTTTAATGAAGCTGTTAAAGCATCGTTTACTAAACGATTGCGAACAACTTTATCTTCTAAAGTTAATCCTTTTGCTTTTTCTTTGTCGTTAAGTTCTCTTGGAACGATGTCCAATAACAACACATCAACACCGATATTAGCAAAGTGACATGCAATACCTGACCCCATAATACCAGATCCGATAATTGCTACCTTTTTGATTCTTCTTTTGCTCATTATTTTTATAGGTTTGATTTATACAGCTTTAGAAGATATATCAGTACTATATATCTTCTTATCCGCTATAAGTTTGTTTATTATTTCTGTTACTTTGAAAAATGTTTGCATTTCTTTTTCAGTAATGCTTTCTCGTATCTTATTGTTAAATTGATACACATGACCTTTCGAAATTTCTCTTTTTTCTTTGCCTAATTTGGTCAATTTTATAATTACACTACGTCCATCTTCAGGGTTTCTTTCTCGTAGAATAAGTGATTTGTCTTCCATTGATTTTAAAATTCTTGAAAGACTAGTTGGTTCCATTCCCATTAATGGACCTAAGGCTGTAGAAGGAGTTCCTTCTTCTATATCTATATTCAACAATACAAAGGCCATTGCCATTGTACTATCGTGTTTAGAGGCTTGTTCATTATACATCTTAGCTACTGCTTGCCACGTAGCTCTTAATTGATGATCAATTGATTTACTTTTATCCATAATTCTGATTTCAAATATATGAAAATTTACTATGCATGCATAGTAAATTGATAAAAAATTATGCACGCATAATAAATTTTAACGATTAGTTAATATTAAAACGAATCGCCAGAGTACTATTTTTTGAGATTAATAATGGAAATTATAATTGATTTTTTGGTGTTTAAAATTAATTTGTAAAGAAGTTTTGAATTAGGCAAAGTAAGATTTGAAATCATTCAAACTTAATTAACATCGTTAAGTCCATTATTACATTATAATGATAGTATTTAAAATAAAAATTAAAAAAATGTAACATCTTGGAGCTTAAATAATACTAATATTCATAAAATATGTAAGTTTGTGCTACTGGGTCTACAATCTTACAACTAAAACCAAACAAAAATCGATGAGTAATTTATTAGAAATTAACAATGTAGTTAAGCGTTATGGTGATTACACTGCATTGAATAACGTATCAATGCACATACCTAAAGGAAGTGTTTTTGGATTACTAGGACCTAATGGAGCTGGAAAAACATCGCTGATTAGAATCATCAATCAGATAACAATGCCAGATAGTGGGGAGATTATATTGGACGGAGAGCAACTGGCTCCGCATCATATCGAGCATATCGGATACCTTCCGGAAGAGCGAGGATTATATAAATCTATGAAAGTGGGAGAACAAGCTCTGTACTTAGCTCAATTAAAGGGAATGAGTAAAACAGAAGCAAAAAAAAGATTAAAGTATTGGTTTGAAAAATTTGATATAGGTGCTTGGTGGAATAAAAAAATAGAAGAACTCTCTAAGGGGATGGCTCAAAAAGTACAATTCATTGTAACCGTTTTACACCAACCTAAATTGTTGATTTTTGATGAGCCTTTTTCAGGTTTTGATCCAATTAATGCTCAATTAATTGCGAAAGAAATTCTAACATTGAGAGACGAAGGAGCTACGATTATTTTTTCTACTCATAGAATGGAAAGTGTAGAGGAAATGTGCGATTATATTGCACTAATCGATAAATCAAATAAAATTTTAGATGGAAAGCTAAATGATATAAAAAGACAATACAGAACTAATGTTTTTGAAGTGGGACTTAAAACGGATAATGCAGCCGAAGTAAAGCAAAGATTAAAGGAAAATTTTGAAGTTACATCCGCAAATTTTAAATCATTGAATGAAGGACTAAAAATAAATGTTAAGTTAAAAGCGAATAACTCAGCTAACGAATTGTTATCTTTTCTAACCTCCAAGGGAGAAGTAAATCATTTTGTAGAATTAGTGCCAAGTGCTAATGATATTTTTATTCAAACAGTACGTAAAACAAATTAAGATGAATAAGCTACGATTAATTATAGAACGAGAGTTTATTGCCAAGGTTAAAAATAAATCATTTATTGTAATGACATTTTTAAGTCCATTAATAGCAATAGCTATGATTGCACTTATTGTTTTTTTAACCAAAAAGAATGATGAAAAGCTAAAAGAAATTGTCTATGTAGATGAGTCAGGAATATTTACAGATCAGGATTTCTTAGTTTCTGAAACTATTAAATATGAGGATTACACGAAGTTAGGTATAGCAGAGACTAAGAAGAAGGTTGAAGAAGGTGATTATTATGGCGTATTGTATATTCCGAAAATAGATAGTTTAGAAGTATTGGCTTCATCAATCGAGTTTTTCTCTAAAGATACACCAGGCTTGAATGTTATAAGCGATTTAGAAAGTAAGGTGAATCATAAACTGAGAGCATTAAAGATGAAAGATTTAGGAATAGATGAGGAAAAAATTAAATCCTCTCGAATTAAATCAGATATTAAAATGTTTAATTTCTCCGGAGAAAAAACATCAAAATTAGCAAACGGAGTTAAAATTATAGTAGGACTTATAGCTGGTTATCTTTTGATGATGTTTGTAATTATTTATGGTGCAGCTGTAATGAGAAGTGTTATCCAAGAAAAAACAAGCAGAATTATAGAAGTTATTATTTCTTCCGTAAAACCTTTTCAGCTCATGCTTGGTAAGATAATCGGAAATGCTTCAGCAGGAATATTACAATTTTTAATTTGGGGAATATTATTGCTTGTATTTAGTACAATAGCTTCATCAGTATTCGGTGTCGAAATGGGAGGTATGTCTGAAACAAATTTACCTTCAGGTCAGGTTGGAGCATTGAATTCTGTTGGCGGAGATAAGGCACAGTTGATTTTTCAAGAACTTCAGAAATTACCAATAATTAAACTTTTCTTTTTATTTATTTTCTACTTTTTAGGCGGTTATATGCTATACAGCTCATTGTTTGCAGCTGTAGGAGCTGCAGTAGATAGCGAAACAGACACACAACAATTTATGATGCCGATAATGTTACCATTAATGTTAGCTGTTTATGTTGGAGCTTTTACCGTAATTGATGACCCACACGGACCAGTTTCTGTTATCTTTTCTCATATACCATTCACTTCACCAATAGTAATGTTAATGCGTGTCCCTTTTGGTGTTAATTGGTGGGAAATATTAGTTTCAATGCTCATCTTAGTTGCTACATTTTTAGGAGTAGTATGGTTGGCAGCAAAAATATACAGAGTGGGAATTTTAATGTACGGAAAGAAAGCTACTTATAAAGACTTGTGGAAATGGATCAGGTACAGTGCATAAATTAGAATTATGAAAGAAATTAATAAGATACTGAAAGATATTAATGGTTACTTAAATTATGCTTTAGAGTATAATGATCATATTAGCATTAGTTTAAAGTCAATTTTAATATTATTAATTGTCATATTCTTAGCTTCATTCCTTTTGAAAATTTTCAGAAGGTATGTAAATAAGAGACTAGAGTATGAAGATCAGAATAAATTTGATACTGTTTTTTCTTTTGGAAAATGGTTATTATATATCATTATCTTTTTAACAACATTACAAAGTTCTGGAATAGAAATAACAGCAATTTTTGCTGCGTCTACAGCACTTTTAATAGGTGTTGGTTTAGCCTTACAAACATTCTTTCAAGATATCATCTCCGGAATCTTTATTATATTAGATAAAAGTGTGCATGTAGGCGATATTATTGAAATGGAAGATAAAGTAGGAAGAGTAGAAGAAATTAAATTAAGGACTACAAGAGCAGTAACTTTTGATAACAAGGTAATAATAATACCCAATCATAAATATTTAACCAATATACTGTTTAATTGGACACAGAACGGAACGATTACAAGAGAAAATGTAACAGTAGGAGTTGCATATGGATCAAATGTAGCATTAGTAAAAAAGTTACTTATTGAAGCTGCTACTGAGCATGAAAGTATACTTAAACAGCCGCCACCAATGGTTTTGTTTGATGATTTTGGTGATAGTGCCTTAAATTTTAAATTAGTTTTCACACTTAACGATAGTTTTAAGGGAGCCATTCCAAAAAGTGATTTACGTTTTAGAATTAATGAACTATTCGCATCCAATAATATCAGTATTCCTTTTCCTCAAAGAGATATCCATATTATTAAAAAAGATACAGGAGAAAGTTAATTTTTATCCTAAACAAATTGATACATTTATGTAACCTTGGTTAGTGGCATAATTTATGATTATTTTTTTAAAATAAAATGGTGTTCCTTCATGTTAATCATGAATTTAATAATAATAAAAATCATCATTTTAAAATTAATACAAAAGAACTTTACATGAGCAAAATATTAATAATAGAAGACGAAGCTGCAATTCGTAGAGTATTAAAGAAAATTATTTCAGAAGAGAATGACGCTTACCAGGTAGAAGAAGCAGAAGATGGTTTAGCGGGAATTGAATTGATAAAAAATAATGATTACGATTTAGTATTATGCGATATTAAAATGCCTAAAATGGATGGAGTAGAAGTATTAGAAAAGGCAAAAAAAATAAAGCCAGAGGTACCAATGGTAATGATTTCTGGTCATGGAGATCTTGATACTGCTGTTAATACCATGCGATTAGGTGCTTTTGATTATATATCAAAACCACCAGACTTAAATAGGTTATTAAATACTGTTAGAAACGCATTAGACAGAAAAGAACTTGTTGTTGAAAATAAGAGGCTGAAAAAGAAAGTCAGCAAAAATTATGAGATGATTGGAGATAGCCATGAAATTACTCATATTAAAGAAATTATAGAAAAAGTCGCTGCTACTGACGCCCGTGTATTAATAACCGGACCAAATGGAACAGGAAAAGAGTTGGTTGCACATTGGTTACATGAAAAATCAGATAGATTAAAAGCTCCTATGATAGAAGTAAATTGCGCTGCAATACCTTCTGAGTTGATAGAAAGTGAATTGTTTGGTCATGTAAAAGGAAGTTTTACAGGTGCTAATAAAGATAGAGCAGGAAAGTTTGAAGCTGCAAATGGAGGAACTATTTTTTTAGATGAGATTGGAGATATGAGCTTATCTGCACAAGCTAAAGTTTTAAGAGCGTTACAAGAAAACAAAATATCTAGGGTAGGATCTGATAAAGATATAAAGGTTAATGTTCGTGTACTAGCAGCTACGAATAAAGATTTAAAGAAAGAAATTGCTGAAGGACGTTTCAGGGAAGATTTGTATCACAGGCTTGCGGTTATTTTAATAAAAGTACCAGCACTAAACGATAGAAGAGAGGATATACCTTTGTTGATTAACTTTTTTACTGAAAAAATAGCTAAAGAACAAGGAAGTCCAAAAAAAGAGTTTTCTAAAAAGGCAATACAACTGTTACAAGAATATGATTGGACAGGAAATATACGTGAACTACGTAATGTAGTTGAGCGTTTAATTATATTAGGAGAAAAAGAAGTTTCAGAAAACGACATAAAATTATTCGCTAGTAAATAAGAAATTTATTACCACTAAAAATAAAGAGACTTAGGTATTCCTAGGTCTTTTTTATTTGAAATAATTTCAGATTGTACCATACTTAATTTAGTTTAGGTATTACTTTTTATTTAGAAACTTATGAGGTATTGTTCTCGATTATTATAAGCTTTCTGTTTTATAGTGGAATATTTGTAAATATATAGGTATCAAGTTATAAGATGAGCCCTTTTTCAAGGTCTAAAATGTATATTGCCATCAAAACAAAGCTAATTCTCAAGACAAAAGAAATTGAAAACAAAAGAGAGTCTCCCTTATACCTTGGTCTACGAATAGTTATGTTTTTAAATCAATAATTTGAAAAACTAAAAACTTTTAAAAATGAAAAAAGCAATTTATTTAATGCTGCTTTTAGCAAGTAGTATGATGTTAACTAAATGTAGTGACTCTATAGAAACACTTGAAGATCAAGAAGCCTTAATACCAGATGCAGAATTAAGTATTGATGAAGAATTAGATTTAGAAGACACAGAATTTAAAGATGACGTGTTTGTAAATGGTGTCAATCAGACCTATTTACAAGAAACAGGACTCACTGAAGAGGAATTGTTAGCTAGCGTTGAAGAAGAGCAAGCTGAACTATTGAAAGAAATAGAAAGCCAATATAAAAATAACAGTTCAGCTACTGCAGGAAAAGGGCCGATTAAGTTTGATAAAAATAAACTTGCAGGTGCGATTGCAATTATGCTGAGTAACATTGCTGAAGATCCAGGTAAATATTTTCAGGCAAAAATAGGTTTAGCATCTGGAAGAGGCCCTTTCTTAGACCTTGGTCTTGGAGATAAGCTGATTCGCGAAACTATTGCTACATTTCCAGAATTTGGAAAGTATAGTAGTAGGGAAAAAGTTAATCTATATGGTTTTTCTTTAAGAAGTATCTCTATATCAGGTAATTCAACTGTGAAGATAAAAATCAGAGGAAGAGCTAGGTATAGAAGGTATATTAAATTCTTTGGAAAAAAACGTAGAATAATTAATAAAAGGCTTTCTGCTGATTTACATATACCCATGAATTTTGAAATAAGTACTAATACTTTAAAAGTAAAATCTATTAAAGTAGATAAAATTCATATCACAGGGTTTATATTTAATCCAGTTATTGCCATTATAAATTTAGTTGTAAAGAAGTTCGTTAAAATAAATAGAGATGTCAATCTAGATGTTTCTTATGATTTTATCTCCAAAGCTTTTGTAGATTACAAAGGTCTTTATCAAGAGCGAATAAGAAATCAAAATTTTACATTTTTCAAGTTCAACATCAAGAAAAAAGAATTAATTAATACTATAAAAAACAATCTAAAAAAACAGAAAATTAAGTTTTAATTTAAACAGGGAGCTCTGATGTATAGAATTTTCTATAGATTAATCATAAAAGGCAATAAAAGATTCTCTTGATACTTTTATTGCCTTTTTTTGTTAAACTATGTGAGGTGTATCTGTAATACAAGATTTACCATTCCAAGCACATTGAGGCTTTGAAAGACATTCAAATTTTGTATAATCAGGACAAGTGTTAAAAAAAACTCCAAACCCACCAGATACTGATTTCTGCTCTTCTTTGCTTAATAATTTTCCGATGTTTAAAACTGATTTTTTCATTATAATTAAAATTTAAAAATTAGATTCTCTATGAGCATTTAAAGACATTCATAGCATATGTCTAATACCTGTAATTTTTACGGGTTACTGAAATCAGAATTGCTATAGCTGAATTAAAAATTATGTAGACCTCACAAGATGTACTCAACAAGTATTATCCCAAATATAGTCTTAGTATATATGAAAAATCAATTTAAGTATACGCAAATTTACAAATTTGAGTAAGTATTTTTGTTTTTAAATATTTGTTTTACAGTGTTTTAGTTTGTTTCGTGTGTCCTTTGTCTTGTGTGAGTTTGAAATAGTATTTTCCATTAAAAAATTTTAATAGGTTTGTATATATCATTAAAAAAATAAAATAATTATGAGTTTTAAAAGTCTAAATGTTAAAGTTTTAAAGAAGGAAGAGTTAAAAAAAATAAACGCTGCGGTAGCACCAGATTGTGAACCAGGACAAATTTTACAGTATATTCCAGGATTAGGTTATGTATGTGGACCGCATTTTTGCGCTTGGGAAATACCAGTAGATAGAACTTAATGATTACGTTTTAATTCTTTTAAGTACTGAGAAGGGGTTACTTTAAGTAGTTTTTTAAAATTACTATTAAAAGAGTTAACACTTTTGTAGCCTGCTTCTTTTGCTAATGCATCAATAGTATAGTTTCTGAAGTTTTTCTGCTCGTTCAGTTTTATTATGATAGCATTTATTTTTAGGCTATTTGTATATTCAGCAAAAGTTAAACCTAAGTGCTTATTGACTGTCTTTGATAAATAGCTAGAATTCGTTTTTAGCTTTTTAGCCACTAAATTCAAGGTGTAATTTTGTTGTTGGAATAACTGTTCTTTTTCTAAGGCTTTTAATTTACCTAAAAGTTTTAGAGCCTCCTCATCAGTTAAACTTGACTTTTTATGAGCACTTGTATTACGATTAGAAGAGATATTATGTTGTAACTGCTTAATTCGGGTATTAAGTTTACCAATGTTTTCCTTATTTTTTCTTTTTAAGATAACAGAAAAAATAATTAGTAATAAGGTGATTGCTAATAGTAATAATAAGATATATTGATACCTTTTATTTTTCAATTGTTGTAGTTCATAGTTTTTTATATACCCTTCTATTTCTTCTTGTTTTTCTTTTCGAAGTACGATAGTATTAACTAATAAATCTGTAGCATTTTTAAATTTAAGATGTTTTTTAATTTCATCTGAAAAACGATCAGCATACACTAAAGCTTTTTTTTGTTCTCTTTCTTTCTCGTAAATTTTAAATAAGTAGAAATAGGTACTTGCTTTATTTTCTAAAAGTTGAAATTCAGACCAAATGTTAGTGTTCATTTGTTCTAAAAATATGACTTTAGCAGCGTTGTAATTAGTCAAAAAATATTCACATTCAGCTATTTTGAATAAAATTTGGGCGATTCTTTTCTTGTAGTTTTTCTTTTTGTAGAAGATCAATCCTTTCTTATAATAATATTTTGCTGAATCATACTGTTTCTTATAAAAATTTATATCTGCATTGCATGTAGCAATATTACCGTTATAATTACGTATAGAATTTCTTTTTGAAAACTTTTCACAGGTAGTAATGTATAACTGTGTAGAATCTAAATATGAGGTATATTTTTCTTTGTCAGATAAGTACAGATTAATTAGTCGATACGAAGCTTTAACCAGTTCTTTTGCATATTCTTTTCTTAATTCTTTGTTCGTTGAAAACTGAGGGTTACTTTTTATACTCATTAGCGTAAGTCTACTTATAGCAATAGCTTCTTTATGGTTGTTAGCAAGCGAATAAGCTCTTGCTAGTGTAGATTGTAGCCTTGTTTTTAATATGAAAGAAGAATAACGAGAACAGTGCTTAAGAGCATTGTTAAGAGTACCGATGGTTGCTTCTAAATCTTGGCGCTCCATAGTTCCAAGAGCATGCAGGTAAAGGATATTTGCTTTTGCATCACCATTTATTTGTGAGCTATTTTTCTCTAATAAAAACAATGCTTGGTTGTAAAGATCATCTGCTAACTTGAATTTAGATTGTAAAATATATACGTAGGCTTTACCAGCTAGCCCATATGCTTTAATTTCATTTTTTTTACAACCAATTAACTGGTTGCAAAAAAAAATAGTACTATCTTGATCTTTAGAAAGTAGTCTATTATACTCAGATATCAGAGAAGTATTAATAGTTTGTGAGTTAAGGAAGAGAGGTAAAAGAAAAAGTAATAGCGTAATTTTTTTTATAGTCATTTAGTAATTCTCTTATTAGCATAATAGATGTCCTACCAAATATAGAAAAATAAAAAAGAGGAACAATTTGTTCCCCTTTTTTGTAGTTAACTTTTTATTAAAGTCATATATATGTTTTTATTCTTAAACCAATTGCATTTGCAATACTTATTGAATGGCTCGACGAAATAAAAATTATTTTATTATTTTTTTTGCTAAGTTATAAGCGCCAAATCGTCCAAGTGTCCTAAAAGCAGTTTGTAACCAACTACTTATCGATATGTCTTCTTTAAACTGTTGTTTAACTATCTTTAATTCTTCAATTGAAATATCTCTCTTCAATTTTAATTTCTGTAGTTCCACAACTATTTCTTCCTGATTTTTATAAAATTTCTTCATCATCAAAATATTTTTCGGATAGGCTTTTTATGACTAAACTCTCTATACGATTTCTTGTTAAATAGGCGGTAAAAGCAAATATCATAAAAATCAATACTACTACTAAATGTCCTAAAAATTTACTTTCTAAGTAAACACTCAATGCCTGTGATATTGCTACTGCTAAAAAGATAAATGCAATAAGCATTAATATGCTGATAATGGCGAAAGTAAACACCATACTAAGTGAGGACGTTAAAATTTGAAAAATTTTTAATTTATAGTATTCTTTTGAATAAGTTAAAAATTCTTCAGTTTTTTCAACAGCTTTTTCTGACGTAGTGTCTAATGATTTTAGGATAGACATTATTTAGTTTGTAATTTCTTATTCTTAGCTTTTAATACTTTCAATCTTTGCTCTAAGTTGGAAATTACATCATCTGCCTTGTAACTTGCATCTGTAATGATATGATCTAATTTTTCTTCTAAGGTACTAGCTTTTGATTGTAGTATTTCTGAAACATTATTCTTCAATGTTTCCGTCTTATCTGAAACTTCTTCTTTTAAAACAGTTGCCTCTTCTACTAAAGTATCTCGTGCAGAAATAGCTCCATCACTTATTTTCTTTCTTGTTTTACTTCCTTTATCTGGTGCAAATAAAACTCCTAATCCAGCTCCAGCTGCCATTCCTACTAATACTCCCAAAATACTCTTCTCGTTGCTCATATGTTTATGTTTTTTAGATTAATAATTATTTCTTATACAAAATTAGTGAGAGAATGAAGTATACTTTAACTCAATAACTATAAATGTTAACTCTAAAGGTATTTCAATGATTATTTCTAAATATTGATCATTCAATTTTACTGAAATGAACGCAGATATATGGAATATCATCAGGATTTACTATTCAACATAGTTTTATCAATGTATTAAATGTAGTTTAAATTACTGTATAAAGTGTGTCTATAGTTGAGTTATTATTAATAAATAGGAGTTACTCTGAAGTACACTAAAAAGGAATCAATAAAAAAGGTACTCTATTTTAGAATACCTTTTTTATTGATTAATATGTTAAGTTATTAAGCTAGATCAAATCGATCAAGGTCCATTACTTTTACCCAAGCTTTAACAAAATCATGTACAAATTTCTTTTGTCCATCATCAGTTCCGTATACTTCAGCTATAGCTCTTAGTTCAGTGTTAGATCCAAATATTAAATCTGCTCTTGTTCCTGTGTATTTAACGTTACCAGTGGTACGGTTTGAACATGTAAATTCTTTATCATCAGATGACGTTGCTTTCCAAGTTAAAGAAAGATCTAAAATAGTAACAAAAAAGTCATTAGTTAAATGCCCAACGTTATCTGTGAAAACTCCATGATCAGAATTATTGTAGTTAGCACCCAAAACACGTAAACCACCAACAAGTACTGTCATTTCAGGAATAGAGAGTGTTAATAAGTTAGCTCTATCTATTAATAAATCTTCATCAGCGATGTTTAATTTAGGATTTATGTAGTTCCTAAAACCATCTGCTAAAAGTTCTAAGTGACTAAATGATTCAATATCTGTTTGTTCTTGTGTAGCATCTCCTCTTCCTTGCGAAAAAGGAACAGTTAAGTCATGTCCTGCGTTTTTTGCTGCTTTTTCAACACCAACATTACCAGCTAAAACTATTAAATCGGCCATAGAAACAGTTCCACTAAATTTGTTTTGAATAGTCTCTAAAATAGTTAATGCTTTATGTAATTCTTCTGGGTTATTTACTTCCCAACTACGTTGAGGTTCTAAACGGATACGTGCACCGTTTGCACCACCACGTTTGTCCGATCCTCTGTATGTTGAAGCTGAGGCCCAAGCAGTTTTTACTAGTTCAGATATTGATAACCCTGAGTCTAAAATCATTTTTTTCAAAGTATCAATATCATCGTTATTTAAACTATAGTCGACTTTAGGAACTGGATCTTGCCACAACAATTCTTCTTTAGGAACTTCAGGTCCTAAATAACGATCTATAGGTCCCATATCTCTGTGGGTTAACTTATACCAAGCACGAGCAAAAGCATCTTCAAAGGCAGCATGATCTTTATGGAAATGTTCTGATATTTTCCTGTAATCAGGATCCATTTTTAAAGCGATATCTGCTGTAGACATCATTAAAGCTTGCTTTTCATCAGCATTACCTGCTCTAGGAGCCATTCTTGCGTTAGAATCTGCTGTAGGTGTCCATTGGTGGGCACCAGCAGGGCTTTTAGTTAATTCCCATTCATAATTTAATAAAACATCGAAGTAATCATGATCCCATTGTATTGGATTTGGTGTCCAAGCTCCTTCGAGACCACTTGTTATTGTATGATCTAAAACTCCAGTTTTATAAGTGTTTTTCCAACCAGTACTCATTTCTTGAATAGATGCTCCGTGAGGTTCAGTACCTACATATTTATCTGGGTCAGCAGCACCATGGGCTTTACCAAAAGTATGACCACCAGCTATTAAAGCAACCGTTTCTTCATCGTTCATAGCCATTCTACCAAATGTTTCTCTAACATTGTGTGCCGATCCTATTGGGTCAGGATCTCCATTAGGACCTTCTGGATTTACATAAATCCACCCCATCATAACCGCTCCTAAAGTACCTTCAAGTTTTCCATCTTTGTAACGCTTTTCATTAGCTCCCCATTCAGTTTCGCTTCCCCAATATATATCTTGTTCTGGTTCCCATACGTCCTCTCTACCACCAGCAAAACCAAAAGTTTTAAAGCCCATTGACTCTAAAGCACAATTACCAGCAAGTATCATCAAATCTGCCCAAGAGATTTTATTTCCATATTTCTTTTTTACCGGCCATAATAGCAAGCGTGCTTTGTCTAAATTTCCATTATCTGGCCAGCTATTCAAAGGAGCAAAGCGTTGCGTACCAGAAGAAGCACCACCTCTTCCGTCTCCAATACGATACGTACCAGCACTATGCCACGCCATTCTAATCATAAATCCTCCATAATGGCCGTAATCTGCTGGCCACCAATCCTGAGAATCTGTCATTAAATCGAGAACATCTTGTTTTAGAGCAGCAAAATCTAAACTATTAAATGCTTCAGTATAGTTAAAATCTTCTCCCATTGGATTAGATTTAATAGCGTTTTGTCGAAGTATGTTTAGCTTTAGTTCATTTGGCCACCAGTCTCTATTTGTAGTACCTCCACCAGCAAAATTTTCTTGTGCACTGTGGAAAGGACATTTAGCAGGTCCGTTTTCTGAATTTAGTTCTTTCATTTTTTAGTTGTTTTTGGTTTAATGCTTCACCAAACTTACGATAAAGCAATGAATAATTTATATCTATAATTTTTATATCAAAATAGTTTTTGTTTATTTAAGGTGTCTAAGTTTTTAATAGTAAGTGTTTTATAAAGTTACGAAAAAACATGATTGTATGGTATTGAAAAATCTTATGATGTAATAAGATTTTCTTGTGATTTTTAATTTGTAATACACTAACAAGACAGTAATTTTGCACCTGTTTTGAGAAACAGTGTAAAATAATAATTCAAATTTAAAAATTAAAACATGGCAACATTAGTTGGTAAAAAATTTCCAGATTTAAACGTAGATGCAATGAACGAAATGGGAGATACGTTCAAGTTAAACGTTTTAGATGAAGCAATTAACAATAAGAAGAAGGTAGTTTTATTTTGGTATCCAAAAGATTTTACTTTTGTATGTCCTACTGAATTACACGCTTTTCAAGCTGCTTTACCGGAATTTGATAAAAGAAACACAATCGTAATAGGTGCGTCGTGTGACACTCCTGAAGTACACTTTGCATGGTTAAATCAATCTAAAGATAATGGTGGAATCGAAGGAGTTACCTATCCATTATTAGCTGATAGTAATCGTAACTTATCATCAATCCTAGGTATTTTAGATATAGCTAACGAAACATATGACGAAGCTTCTGGTACTGTACAGGTTGAAGGAGATAATGTAACTTACAGAGCTACTTATATAATCGATGAAGAAGGAACTGTTGTTCATGAAGGTGTAAATCACATGCCAATAGGTCGTAACGTAAACGAATATTTACGTTTAATTGATGCTTATACTCACGTACAAGAAAAAGGAGAAGTTTGTCCTGCAAACTGGGAAGAAGGTAAGCAAGCTATGCAGCCAAATGCAAAAGCAACGGCTGAATATTTAGCTGTAAACTAATAATCTATTTTTTCGAATTATGAATTGTGGTACATCACAATTCATAATTCTTAACTTTTAATTTATACAAATGGTTCAAGAGTTAAATGAAGATAATTTATCAGAGATAATATCAGAAAATAAAACTGTAGTAGTTCAGTATTCTGCTACATGGTGTGGTAATTGTAGAATAATGAAGCCAAAATTTAAAAAACTGGCAACTGAGAATGAGGCTACTTCTTTTGTTATCGCTGATGCAGAAAAATTCCCTGAAAGCAGACAATTAGCTACAGTAGACAATTTACCAACATTTGCAACTTTTGTAGATGGAAAGTTTGTAAATCAGGTACAAACAAATAAGTTCGATGTATTAAAAGAACTAGTAAGTGAAGTACATTAATTAAATAAATTAAGTCATTTGAGGAAATAATTGGATTGACCCTGAAAATGATAAATTTTAAACTATGAAATTACCAGTAATTAAACATTTAACTTCTTTTATAGAAGAGAATGATCAAGATTATGTGTTGGAAACAATTGAAACTCTTGAAGCGCTAACAGAGGTCCCTTCGTTAAAAGATGAAGAACTAGATGTTATGGGTGAGTTGATTTCTAACATGTATGGTGCTATTGAAGTTTCCAAAATGATCAAAGAAGGAACTCCGAAGAAAGAAGCTCTGAATAATTTTATGAAAAGAGTTCTTGGCTCAATAGATAAATAAAAACCTAAGTAAAAAAACTTAGGTTTTTTTATATTTTGTATATAGTGGTGTTATTATTGATGTGTTAACCGCGTTATAACTTCATAATGTTGGGGAAATAACATTAGTAAGTCTTTCCTATTTGGAAGTACAAAATCATCAAAGTCAAAACCAGGAGCAACGGTACATCCTGTAAAAGCAAAACTATTACTATCTATTACTTCAGCGGCAAACCAATATTGTGCAGGCACAGTAAATTGAGGATGTTCTTCGTTAAATAGATCATTTCCGATATATACAAAAGAGTATATTCCCTCTGGAGATATCATATGTAATTTCAGAGTAGATCCTTTGTAGAAATGCCAAGTCTCATCTTGATTTATCTTGTGAAATGAAGAGAATCTATCTGAAGTTAATAAGAAGTAAATACATGTACTATAATTTCTATCACCATTAAATTCGTTAGGCAAATTTATACCTTTTATCTTTCCTTTACTCCTGTGAGTTTCTTTATAATAACCACCTTCTGGATGTTCAGCTAAATTTAATTTATCTATAATATCTTTTGCATTCATTTTAACTGGTTTTCTGTTCATTTACTTTCTTTATTATCGCTTTCAAACGTTCTTTATTTCGTTGTTTTTCTAAACGAACTTTATTTTCTTTTTGCTTCATAAGCCTAGTATGCTTAGCCTTATTAACGGTGTTTTTTGCTTTACCTTTTTTAGCCATTAGTTGGTAGTTTAGTTAAGAAAAGTCCAAGAAATGTGATAAAGCCGTTGAGTACTAAAACAAAAAAGCCAATCTCTATACCTAGATATTTTTGAGCAGAAATACTTATTATATACGTTAGTATAGGAGATGTTATACACATGTAAGGAACAAGCCTATCGTATACCTTAAATTTAGTAAAAAGACCAAAAGCATATAAACCTAACAAAGGTCCGTAAGTATAACCAGCAAACTGGAAAATTTTATCAATAACACTAGTGTCTGCAATAAGGTATTTGAAAATTATAATAGTGAACACTAGGATAAAAGAGAATAGCACATGAATTTTTTTTCGTAAATCTTCCTGAGTTTTCTCATCTCCTTTTTTATCAATCTCTAAAATATCGATACTAAACGATGTAGTTAAAGATGTAAGTGCACTATCTGCACTTGAGTAAGCAGCTGCAATTAAACCTAATAAAAAGAATAAAGAGGTTGCTAATCCTAAATTACCTTCCATAGCTAAAGTAGGAAATAATTGGTCTTTATGAGCATCTATTTGTTGTAGTGCAGCATAATCAGTAAGTAAAATACCTAGCGCTAAGAAGAAGAAATTAACAACAACTAACACTAATGTAAACCAAAACATATTTTTTTGAGCATCTTTCAAGTTTTTACAGGTTAAATTTTTCTGCATCATATCTTGATCCAGACCAGTCATAACTATTGCAATAAAAGCCCCTGATAGAAATTGATTCCAGAAGAATTTTTTAGATTTCCAGTCTTCGAAAAAAAAGGCTTCGGAAAGTTTATTATCTACTACATAGTTGAAAAGATTATTGATATTCATTTTTTCAGTAATACTAATGATACAAACACCTACAGCAACAAGCATAAATAATGTTTGTAAAGTATCGGTCCATACAATTGTTTTAATTCCACCCTTAAAGGTATACAACCATATGAGTAGAATAGTAATGGTGACCGTAACCCAGAAAGGAATGTTATAAGCATCAAATACAATTAATTGCAAAACATTAGCAACTAAAAATAATCGGAAAGACGCACCAATTGTTCTGGACAATAAGAAAAAAGAAGCTCCTGTTTTATACGTAGCATTGCCAAAGCGATCTCTTAAATAAGTATATATAGACGTTAAGTTTAATCGATAGTATAATGGGAGTAAAATCAGTCCAATTACAGCATAACCCACAACATAACCTAAAACCATCTGCATATAACTCATTTGGCTATTTTCTACCCAACCAGGAACAGAGATAAAAGTAACACCAGACAATGAAGCACCTATCATTCCAAAGGCTACTAAATACCAAGGTGACGAATTATTAGCTTTAAAAAAGGTGGTGTTATTGGCTGATTTACCTGTAATGTAAGATATTAGAATAAGTATGCCAAAATAGGCGGTTATAAGTAAAATAATATGTAGGGGTTGCATGCATTAATCTTTAGACCGCTACTAATATAGGAAAATAAAAAGTGCCGATAGCTAAGTAACTATCGACACCTGTACACATAATAATCCCCAATTACTAATCTATGTGTAAGATAGTTTCGTTAAGGTCTTTACGAACCTTTTTTAAATCTTTCATAAAGTCGTCTTCTGCTCTAAAACCAACAGGTAAAACCACTACTGATCTAAGGTTTTTTGAAGATAAATCTAAAACTTCGTCATATTTTTCTGGATCAAAACCTTCCATCGGACATGAATCTATGTGTTCAACTGCGCATACAGTCATTAAATTACCTAATGCGATATAAGCTTGATTTTTATTCCAATGGTATAGTTCTTCTTGAGTTTTTTGTTTGAAATTATTCATTAAAAATTCTTTGAATGGATTTAAAATCTCATCTGGAGTATTTCTAATTTTTTTAACTAAATCAAAATAGCGAGCCACATCTTCTTCGCTATGATGTTTTGGGACACACAAAACTAAAACATGAGAGGCTTGAACAACTTGTTTTTGATTCCAAGAATGCTCAACTAATTTTTGCTGTACATCCTTATTCTTTACAATTACCATTGTAATTGGTTGTAACCCATAAGAGGTTGCCGTTAAATTAAAAGCTTCTTTTAAAGTTTCTAATTGTTGATCGGATAAAAATTTATTTTCGTCAAATTTTTTTACTGCGTATCTCCAGTTTAAATTCTCTGTAATATTCATTTGATTGTATATTGTACAGCAAAGTTATTTTAGATGTACTAATAAAATTGGTGTTCGTCATCGAAAAAACTTATTGTATAATTGATAAAAACCTATTAATAATTGTCGATAATCTTTAAAAATGTAGCAGGTTCAGGTCTTACTCTATAATTATCTGTTAAATCAGTAAAAATAATTTCATTTACTTTATTGATAATGATTAAAGTAGGTAGAATTACGTCTGATTTATAACCAAAAACTTGGAATCCCATAGGTAATCCATTTTTATGTATAATATTCAAATTTTTTGCAACACGATTATCTTTATCTATTAAAAAATGAAACGGAACTTTGTGTTTTTTCGCTAAGTTTTCTGTGTTTTTATGTGATTGAGAGCTAACTAAAACAACATCAATATTTCTTTTTTTCAGTAAGATATAATCATCTGCAATTTCTTTAATCTGTGCCATACATAATGGGCACCAGTTTCCTCTAAAGAATAATATTACCTTGAAATCACCTGATAAAGAAGCTAATGATATCAGTTCTTTTTGATGATTTTCGAAAGTGAGATTAGGAAGTGTTTTACCCAGTTCTAAAATAGAAGAATCTCTTGAAGTAAAAGCAGAGTACCAAGTTAAGTATAAAGTCCATCCTAATGCCAGAATAAAGCTAGTTGTGAAATATTGCCAATTAAAGAACAGCAGGTTTAATATAAATCCTATACTTATTGGAATTGAATATGAAAAGAGAAATTTATCTGTTCTCGCCACAGGTTTAATAAACAACAGAGAAAAAAATAAACTAATAATTAAAGAAATGATTAGTGTACCAATTGATTTAGGATGTATTCCTTCTTTAAGAATTGTAGATAAAAATATAAACAGCGCTAATAGAGGGAATGAACTTATAAAAATAGACTTGAGAATATTTTTCATAATTTAACAGTCGAAAAATAAAAAAAACTTTACATGCTATGAAAGAAAAGTTTTTGCACTATGTGTGGCAACACAAACTTCTTGTGCCTAAATTGTTGAATACCCGTTCAAGTGAAAGAGTTGTATTAGTAGAACAAGGAATTTATAATGAAAATTCTGGACCTGATTTTTTAAATGCTAAGATCAAAATAGCAGATCAGATCTGGGTTGGGAATATTGAAATTCATTTGAAATCTTCAGATTGGTATGCTCATAATCACGAAAAAGATATCAGATATGAAGCAGTAATACTTCATGTAGTTTGGGAAGATGATGTAACTGTGTTTATGAAAAATAATCAACCTTTACCTACATTAGAACTACATGATAAAGTCTTTGAAAATGTAATGATTAACTATAAGAAATTCTGGACTGAAAAGTTAAAATGGATTTCTTGTGAAACTCAGATTAGTAGTACTAATCCATTTGTTTTGAATGCATGGTTAGAAAGATTATATCTTTCTAGATTAGAAGAGAAATCAATACAGATCAAGGAGCTTTTAAGTAAATCAAGTAATGATTTCGAAGCTGTTTTATTTCAGATGTTATGTAAAAGTTTCGGGCTAAAAGTTAATGGAACTGTTTTCTTAGAAATGGCAAAATCATTTAGTTTTTCTTTGGTAAGGAAAGTACAGCACAATGAAACTACTTTAAGTGCTCTTTTATATGGACAGGCTGGTTTATTAGAAGCAACTGTAGAAAACGAATATTATATTTACCTAAAGAAAGAATATCAATACTTACAGCACAAATACAATCTAGTACCTTTACAAGAAAAAAGTTTTCAATTTTTTAGAATGCGTCCCAATAATTTTCCAACGATAAGAATAGCGCAGCTTATTGCTTTATATACAGTACATCAAAGTTTGTTCGCTAAACTAATGAAAATTGATAAAATTGAAGATTATTACGAACTGTTCAATTTAGGAGTAAATGATTTTTGGAGAGAACACTATACATTTACAGCATCATCCAAGAAAACTTCTAAAAAGCTTACCCCATCATTTATATCATTAACACTTATTAATACCATTTTACCGTTAAAGTTTATATACTATCAAAATAAAGGAATAGACGATTATGAAGATATATTCATGATGATGAGGTTACTAAAACCGGAGAAGAATAATATCATTTCTAACTTTTCAACATTGGGTATTACAGCAGATAATGCTTTACAGACACAAGCATTATTACACTTAAAAAATAATTTTTGCGATAAACTGAAATGTTTGGATTGCGCAGTTGGTAATTATATAATGCGAAAATAGATACATCGCTAGCGAAAATATCTTAAGATACTAAGTTTACAAAAGCTTAAAAGTGGTGTAAATAATTAAATGATATATTTGTGATCAAAATCAATTAAAAATGAAAAAACTATTTATTGCTATTGTTTCGTTATCCTTATTAGCAACAGGATGTAAGGGAGAGGGTAAAACTTCTAACGCAACAAATCAAGAGTCAAATCAGAGCGAAGTAAAAAATCAGGAAATGAGTGACACTAAATCTACAGGAGATGATGCTATTTGCTTATTAGATAAATTATCAGTTAGAGAAACTCCTACAGCTAAAGGGAAGTGGGTTACTTCTATGAGTTTAGGAGAAAAAGTAGCCTACACTGGTGAGCAACATACTGATTCTATTACTAAGAAAGATTATGTTAAAGTACGATTAATAGATGGTAAAGAAGGTTGGGCAAGAGCTCCATTTATTGCCGTTAATGGTAAGGTAGCAGTAATGTTAGAAAATACAAATACCTACAAAAGACCAGACTTATTAACAAAAACTAATAATAAGTACAGCCCAATGGATATTATCGCAGTAATGTCTACTCAAGATGACTGGATTCAAGTAAAAGGAAAAAGGGGAGAAGGAAGATATATTGAAGAAGCTTGGGTAAAATCATCAAATATTTCTGAAAAGCAAATTGATATAGCTGTAGCTAAATTCGCTGGATTAGCAATGTCTAAAGAAACGATGACTGAAAGAATAAAAGCATTAGAAGAAATCGTTAATAACGCAGATTTTTCTTCGTCTACTTTCATTGACGTATTAAAAACGAAAATAGAAGATTACAAATCTAAGAATAAAGAAGTAGATGCTAAAGATGCTGTTGAAGCAGTTGAAGAAGCTCAATAGTAATACTAGAAACTATTCAAGCATAAAAAAAGTCCTAAGAATTTTCTTAGGACTTTTTTTATGTGTAAAACTTACATCAAACTAATACTTTAATATAAATTTTTATATTTTTCTGGATTAGTTTCATGCATAATTTCATATACTTTTTCAAATACATCTTCTGCAGAGGGTTTTGAGAAGTAATCTCCATCTGTACCATAAGCAGGTCTATGTGCTTTAGCCGTTAATGTTTGTGGCTTACTATCTAAATGAACATATCCATTTTGGTTTTCAACAATTTCTTGTAATAAATAAGCTGAAGCTCCACCAGGAACATCTTCATCAACCACCAATAATCTGTTGGTTTTAGCTAATGATTTTACAGTATCATTTTTAATGTCAAAAGGTAATAAACTTTGGGCATCAATAATTTCAATATGAATATCAACTTGGGCTAAATCTTTGGCGGCTTCTTCAATAATCCTCAAAGTAGAACCATAGGAGATTACAGTAATATCAGTACCATCTTTTAGCACTTCTACTTCACCAATTGGTGTTTTAAATTCGCCTAAATTAGTAGGTAATTCTTCTTTTAAACGATAACCGTTCAAACATTCTACAATTAAAGCAGGATCATCTCCTTCTAATACAGTATTGTAAAAACCAGCAGCTTTGGTCATATTTCTAGGTACAAGAACATGAATTCCTCTTATATTATTGATGATACCTCCCATTGGAGATCCAGAATGCCAAATACCTTCTAAACGATGTCCGCGGGTACGAATAATTAAAGGAGCTTTTTGTTTACCAAAAGTTCTGTAACGTAACGTAGCCAAATCATCACTCATAATTTGTAATGCATACAGTAGATAGTCTAAATATTGAATTTCAGCAATAGGTCTTAAACCTCTCATTGCCATTCCGATACCTTGTCCTAAGATTGTCGCTTCTCTAATTCCAGTGTCAGAAACACGAAGCTCACCAAACTTTTCTTGTAAACCTTCTAAGCCTTGATTCACGTCACCAATATGACCAGCATCCTCTCCAAAAATTAAAACTTCAGGATGTTTACTTAGTATGGCATCAAAATTATCACGCATAATAATACGTGCATCAACATTATTTTTTTCATCAGCATAAGTTGGTGCTACATCCGTTACGTTAGTCGTGGCTTTTTCTGTTTCGCTTAATAAATGAGCAGAATATTTAACAGCAGCTGCGTCAATACTATTTTTAATGAAGTTTTGTAACGCTATTTTTTCAGGAAAACTTTCTTCCCTGATTAAGCGTAGTGTTTTTCTGCAAGCAATAAGAATATCCTTTCTGATAGGTTCAACAATCGCAGTTAAATCGTTTTTATATTTATTAATAAAAGAAGCGTTATTACTACTATTAGCTACCCTTTCTAATAAGTTAGCAGCTGTTTTAACCTCATTTTTTATTTCATCAATAAAATCATTCCAAGCATCTCTTTTAGCAGCACTAACTTGTTTTTTTATACTTTTTTCGATGGCTTTTAATTCCTCTTCACTATCAACAAAGCGCAGGATATTTCCTTCTTCGTCGTTAAGTTCAAATTCTAAAATCCATGCTCTCATTTTCGTAATACAATCAAAATCTTGTTCCCATTGTAAACGTTCTGGAGATTTATATCTCTCATGAGATCCAGAGGTAGAGTGCCCTTGGGGTTGTGTTAATTCTTTTACATGAATTAATACAGGTATATGTTGAGTTCTTGCAATTTCTGCAGCTTTGTTGTAGGTGTCTACTAATTGCACATAATCCCAACCATTGATAACAAATATTTCGTAACCGTTTGTATTATTTTCTTTTTGAAAACCTTTTAAAATTTCTGAGATACTCTCTTTAGTGGTTTGATGTTTTGCATGAACAGAAATTCCATATTCATCATCCCAAACACTCATCACCATTGGCACTTGTAATACACCAGCAGCATTTATAGTTTCAAAGAACAAACCTTCACTTGTACTGGCGTTTCCTATGGTTCCCCAAGCAACTTCATTACCTTTATTAGAAAAATTAGTAAACTCTTCTAATCCTTCAACATTTCTGTATATTTTTGAAGCTTGAGCCAATCCTAGTAAGCGAGGCATTTGACCAGCAGTTGGAGAAATGTCAGAAGAAGAATTTTTTTGAGCAGTTAGGTTTTTCCAGTTTCCGTTTTCATCGAGAGAGTGTGTCGCAAAATGCCCACCCATCTGTCTTCCAGCAGACATAGGTTCTTTGTTTATGTCTGTATGTGCGTACAAACCTGCAAAAAATTGTTTAGGTGTTAATTCATCTATGGCCATCATAAATGTCTGATCTCTGTAGTAACCAGAACGGAAATCACCGTTTTTGAAAGCTTTTGCCATAGCAAGTTGAGGAATTTCCTTTCCATCACCAAAAATCCCAAACTTAGCTTTACCAGTAAGTACCTCTCGTCTTCCCAATAAACTACATTCTCTACTTGTTCTTGCGATTTTATAGTCGTTCAAAACTTCTTTTTTAAAGTCGTTGAATGATAATTGTTGTGAATTTGAAATTTCTAAACTTTGACTCATAAATTTATGTTTTTTTGCTATATCAGCAAAGGTAGTTTTTTTAAATGAAATTTAAAAATGTGGAGTTTTTTTGAGTAAATCGCAAAAAACAAGCAAAATTTGTTTTTTTGTTGAGCTTTTTATAATAATCCTCGCCTCAAGAAATTATAGATTCTATCTAAATTAGTCGTAATTACAAAACGGATTTTAGTAGGATAAGCTTTTTGGTTGAATTGAACACCTTCATTAGTGTATATAGGAAAGTAGAATTCAAAAATATTAGGAACTAAGTTTAAACGAATTCCGTTTTCATAGAAAAATCTAGGTTTTTTATTTTTGCTCTTTAGCACTGCAGCATCATTGTATATTTCTATTGAACGCCACACACTAACACTAGTATTTATTGAAGATATAAATTGATTTGCTACAGACGATTCTTTATAAAATGATTTGAATCCACCATCTGAAATTACATATTGTTGACTAAATAATCCTCTGTTTTCTGAACGACCAAAAAGATTTTGTTCAAATAGATAATCCGAGCTTCTATTTAAACCGAAGCTAAAATAATTTCCTGTAGAATTGTTATTTACAAATAAACCGCCAAAAAGACGTACGTTAAAACTTTGTCTTTCATTGAAGAATTTAAAGTATCTGATATCAGAAGATAGTTTCGTGAAATTATTTCCAAACTCGGCATTTATGGCATACTGGAAACGACGAATAACATTAGGTTTGCTGTAAACATATCTAAAATTAACGATACTATATTGGTCACTTTCAACTTCTTTCTGACTAGGAAGTAATTCTCTGTTAACATAGACCACTCTGGAGAGTAAAAATTTAGTACCTACATCTCTTAACGTATTTCGTCTGAATTGAATGTTTACAAAAGGGGAAAAGGTATTGTAGGATAACTCAGGAGCATAATGGAAATTACTACCGCCTATACCATATCGAATTTTATAAATTTTAGATTTTTCAAAGAAGTGATCATAAGCAAAAGAAAAAGAACCAGTTAAATTTCTACTTTTAAATGCATAGTTAGGCGTGATACTAAATTCAAAATTATGTTTGATAATAGGTCTGTTATTAAAGTTCACTCCAAGAATGATTCCATCATATAAATTGTACTTTACATTTGGATTATAAAACACTTGATTATAATAAGGGTCTTCAACATCTTTAAGGAAACGCAACTGTATGGGTTTATTAATGATTGAGTTATTTGTGTTTTTGAAATTGTTGAGAGAATTGTATTCAGGGTAAATTTGTTCATAATTTAAGGCTAGTTTATCAAAACCGTTTGCCTTAATTTTAACAGTTTTGGTACTATCTACATCAGTAACCCAAGTTTTAAATTTAATTTGTTTGTCTTTTACAGCGTATAAAGAAACTGGAGCAGTAATGTTTCTTTTATTTTTAATTGTAACCGCAAAAGAGTCTTCTCTTTTTAGATATTTTACTTCTTTAATTTTATAATCTATTTTTTTACTAGTCTGAATATAATCGCCAAAAAACCAAGTTAAATCTTTGTTCGTTTTTTGTTCAAGTATTTTTTGAAATACATTAGAAGAAGTTATTTTGAGTCTATAATTACGGTAAAATTCTTGAAAAGATTGTCTGAGTGTCTCGTTATCTAGAAAATCTTGTAAATACCTAAAACCTAAGCCAGCCTTGTATTGACTGATTACTTTTCTATTAAAGTTAGACAAGGAATCAGCTGGTGTAGTTAATGCCTGATCGTAAAATCGTCTTGCACTAAATTGATATAAAAAAGAATATTTGTCGTTTTGTTTAAGTTTCGCAAGGTTGTAACTTCTAAATCCCCATAGTTTAGAAAATCGACCAAAAACAGTAACATTGGGATAATATTTATTAATATATTCCATCATTAAAAACGTTTGTATACCATCACATAACCAATAATCTTTTCTCTTGTTTAATAAAAGAACATCGTCGATATATTTACTTGTTAATGCCTTGAAAAAACGAACTTCCCATTTAAAATTTTCAGGATATGGTTTTAGCCAGCTAGGAATACCATACAATTCTTGTAAAGAATTTTTATTAACTGTATTTGCATCAACTAATATTTCAGTATGGGGGTGCTTTCCCGTGAAATTTTCAATAAATTTTATTTGACGTTTTATAATTTCATTGCTAGCTTTTAACTCAATTTTTTTATCAAAAATATCAGTTTTTACAGTAATGTTTTTAGTTTGAAATGTTTTGAATCTTTTTTTAGTACTAATATTTATGATGATATCTTTCTTCGACTTACCAACTAAATAGTGATTATTTGAATTATTTGAATTAGTAGTGTATTGATACAAATTACTTTCTACATGATAGTTATTAGGGAGATCAATATCAATAGTATAATCTGCAACATCTTCAAAAAGATCGTCCATATTTAAATTACTCATCAGTTGCCATTTTCCTTGATGCACAGCTGGAGTGATATACCAAAATCTCAAATGATACCCTGATTTTAAAACCCCATAACCTGTAAATTTTGCTTTGGGTATTTTTACCGTGTATTCTAGGAATAAATTTATGCTATCATTTGGTTTTAGCGATTTATACAAATCAACTTTTATAATATCATCCTGATTTTTTAATTCATTAAAACGCAAAGAACGTTCATTATTTCTTATGTCTTCAACTTCTGAGAAGCCGCGATCTTTTCTTTTAGAGAAATAAAAATCCTTTTTGTAATCCTCAATTAAACGTTTACCAAGAGGTGTTTTATTACCCTTAAAACTATTAGCCCAATTATGCAAGTATATTTCATTCAAAGTGGTTTTTGAACTATTGAAATATGTTATCTTTTGTTGTATTTGTAGGCTATGATTTATTGTGTCTAAACTGGCTTCAATAGCAATTGTGTTTACCTGTGAAAACACAGATAAATGAACTAACAATATACCCAGGGATATAAGATTCTTAATTTTCAGCATAAAAAAACTCGTTGTTGTAAACAACGAGCTGAATATAAAATTTATTTTTCAAACAAATTAGAAGTTTGGCTTTAATTGGTATTTAGTGTAAAATTTATTGAAATGTTCAACAGCTTCTTGGGCAGTATCCACAACTCTAAATAGTTTTAAGTCACCTTCACTAATATTACCCTCTTCTAACAAAGTGTTTTTAATCCAATCTAACAAGCCTCCCCAAAACTTTTTACCTACTAAAACGATAGGAAAGCGTCCAATTTTGTGAGTTTGAATTAATGTAATGGCTTCAAAAAGTTCATCCATCGTTCCAAAACCTCCAGGCATAACTACGAAACCCTGAGAGTATTTTACGAACATTACTTTACGAACAAAGAAGTAATCAAAATCCAAACTTTTTCCTGGATCTATCCAAGGATTATCATGTTGTTCAAAAGGTAGTTCAATGTTTAAACCTACTGAAGTTCCTTTTCCTCTGTTTGCTCCTTTATTACCAGCTTCCATAATACCTGGACCACCACCAGTGATTACACCAAAACCATTTTGAGTTAATTGGTAACCTACTTCTTCGGCAAGTTTGTAATATTTATGATCTGGTTTTGTTCGTGCAGAACCAAAAATAGATACGCATGGTCCTATTTTACTTAATTTTTCATAACCTTCTACGAACTCAGACATTATTTTAAAAATAGCCCAAGAGTCATTAGTTTTTATTTCATTCCATGTCTTCTGTTGAAGTTTTTCACGGATTTTTCTATCATCGTCTGTCATTATTATAAAGTTTAAAAGACTCGCTAATTTAGTGCTTTTTTTAGTTTATAATTAAGACTTGATATAATTTTTATTATACAATATCACTAAATTAAAAAAGGAAGGTCTTTCATAGCAATTTTATGTTCTTCTTCATAAAATTTTCCTTCCGTTTCAATTTGTCTTTATTATTTTATAGCAATTTTCTCTTTCAATTTTTGTCTTTTTCATTGTAGCATACTTCCGTCAAAGTAAAGTTCAATTCATTAGGTGATTTTATTTTTCATAGCAATTCTC
>ERZ1740052.20-NODE-20-length-78090-cov-13.170885_pt1 | contig 78090 bp, 69 predicted proteins | sample MGYA00581750_ERZ1740052 | MGnify/ENA primary metagenome ERZ1740052 (study PRJEB43018, sample SAMN04849743) | marine metagenome | isolation source: floating plastic debris | place: Pacific Ocean | collected 2008-08-30 | study: EMG produced TPA metagenomics assembly...
ACTAATCACAAACTTTTATTAACTATTTTTAAGAATAACCAAATAAAAAACTCAACAACCAAATAACCAATAACTTATATACTGAAGTTTTTTAAGTAATAATACTTCCTACTATGTATATAATATGGATTAATGTAGCCCCTCTCTTGGAATAATGGAATGTAAAGCAATAATTATACTAAGACTTTTTAGTACTTTTTTTCTTTCTCTTTCGTTTTTTACGAAGTTTAGCAAACATCTTTTTGTACTCCTCTACGTTTACTTCTCCTTTTTTTTCTTCTAAAATAGTGTAAGAATCTATTTTTAACTTCGGTATTTGTGCTATTAACACCTCATCTATGAAAGAACGTTGAAGGATATCTTCAATTAAATAATCCTCGTTTACAGATTCTGGGTGGTATTCATCTTTCAGTGATAAGCTAAAAATATTTGCTGTTGTGTTATACCAGAATGCTTTCCATCCACTACGTAACTCTTTTATATTTTGGAATACTGTCTTTCCTGTTTGTCTATGAATTAACTTTACTAAAATCCTGCCTTCGGTTTTAGTCATCTTTTTTATTTGATCTGTTAATTCATTCTCAACATATTTCTGAACCCTTCGCACATACTTACGTTGTTTTCTTTTTGATGGAATTCTACTCAATCTTACAGTTAAGCTATCTATTCTTTTTGATGCTAATACGGCATATGGATAAGCTTTGAATACTTTCTTTCTCAACCAAAAATAATAATTGGCATCTACTCTAGACTTAAACTTATGCTTTGGTAGTAATGCGACCTCATTTAGTTCTATCATTAGTGTATCTCCATCTTTCACTAAGAAATACTCTTCTGAGAAATTTGGTAACGAGTCTTTTATTTGCCCGTTTACAGAACACGATAAAAGTATTGTAACTATGTATAGTAATTTTCTCATAACATTATAATCGCAAATACAATTCCAAAATTGTTCTATTCAAAAAAAACTCGTGATATAATCACGAGTTTTCAAAATTTATATTTTATGCAGTCATTATAGCTTCGGCTATTTTTTTGTAAGTTCCATTTTCTAACTTCTCTCTTATAGCTGAAAACGCTACGATGGTTTCGTTAACGTCTTCAATAGTATGACGAGCAGTTGGAATTAACCTTAATATTATTAGTCCTCTTGGAATTACTGGGTATACAACTATAGAGCAAAAAACACCATGGTTTTCTCTTAGATCGTGAACCATAGCCATGGCCTCAGGAATTTCTCCTTTGAGATATACTGGTGTTATACAAGTTTGAGTTGTTCCTAAATCAAAACCTGCATTTTTTAATCCTGACTGTAAGGCATTTGTTATTTCCCAAAGCTTATCTTTTAATTCTGGCATTGTTCGGATCATATCTAAACGCTTTAAAGCACCTTTCACCATTGGCATTGGTAACGATTTAGCGAACATTTGAGATCTCATGTTATACTGTAGAAATTGAACAACATCTTTATCGCCAGCAAAAAAAGCTCCTATACCAGCCATTGATTTTGCAAAAGTTGCAAAATAAACATCTATTCCGTCTTGAACACCTTGTTCAAAACCTGTTCCTCTCCCACCTTCTCCAAGAGTTCCAAAACCGTGAGCGTCATCAACTAATAAACGGAAGTTATACTTTTCTTTAAGCGCTACAATCTCTCTTAACCTTCCTTGTTCACCTCGCATTCCAAATACTCCTTCAGAAACTAATAGGATTCCTCCACCAGTTTTCTCGGCCATTTTAGTAGCTCTCTTCAAATTTTTCTCGCAACTCTCAATATCATTATGGCGGTATACAAAACGTTTTCCTGAATGTAAGCGAACTCCATCGATAATACAGGCATGAGTATCCATATCGTAAACGATAATATCATCTTTAGAAACTAAAGCATCTATGGCAGAAACCATACCTTGATAACCAAAGTTTACTAAATAAGAAGCTTCTTTTCCTACGAATTCAGCGCATTCTTCTTCCAATTGTTCATGATATTTGGTATGGCCAGACATCATTCGGGCGCCCATAGGATATGCCATTCCGTCTTTAGCAGCAGATTCACCATCTATTTTTAAAACTTCTGGATGATTTGCCAATCCTAGGTAATCGTTAATACTCCAAGTAACAACTGTTTTACCATTAAATTGCATTCTATTAGATATAGGTCCTTCAAGCTTTGGGAATACATAGTACCCTTCTGCTTTATCAGCCCATTTTCCTAAAGGTCCTTTGTCACTCTTAATTCTATCGAATAAATCTTTTACCATAATTTCATTACTTCTTTGGGGTCGCGAAATTAAGTTTTTTTGAGGGTAAATCAAAAAACTTAACTTTTCTACTTTAATTTTATTATCAAATCGTTTGCATCTACTAATGTTCCTGATTGTAATTGTACCTTATTTATGGTTCCGGAAGCAACAGCAGTTACTGTAGTTTCCATTTTCATAGCCTCAATAATAAATAATGGCTGGTTTTCTTTCACCACATCTCCTTTTTTCACCAAAACTGAAGATAATAAGCCTTGTAATGGTGCTCCTATTTGTTTATCATCTTCACTACTTGCTTTTACATTCTCAATTTTATCAACTTTAACTGAATTGTCTTTGATTAAGACATTTCTCATTTGTCCGTTAATTTTAAAGAAAACGTTTGCATAACCATTTTCATCTGGCTCTGTCTTTTGAATCAATGAAATTAATACTTTTTTACCTGATTCTATATCAACCATAATCTCCTCTCCTACCTCCATTCCGAAGAAAAAATTCTTGGTTGGGATAGTCATAACATTACCATACTTGATATGATTATTGTATGCATCAGTAAAAACTTTTGGATATAGTTTATAGGAAAGAAAATCGGTTATTTCTAAATCTCTTCCCATTCCTTTAGAGAATTGTTTCTTGAATTCTGAAAATTCTTTTTCAAAATCAATAGGCTCTAAATGTGCGTTTGGTCTATCTGTATAAGGAGTTTCATTTTTCAATATAATTTTTTGAAGCTTCTCTGGAAAACCTCCAACTGGTTGCCCTAAATCTCCCTTGAAAAAACTTATCACCGATTGTGGGAAAGAAATAGTATCTCCTTTTTCTAGGACATCTGACACTTTGAGATTATTACTAATCATGTACTGTGCCATGTCTCCAACAACTTTTGAACTAGGAGTAACTTTGATAATGTCTCCAAACATTTGATTTACTTCTCCGTACATTTTTGTTACTTCGGTAAACTTATCTTCTAAACCTAAGGCAATCGCTTGGCCTTTCAAATTAGAATATTGTCCTCCTGGGATTTCATGTTCGTACACTTCACCCGTTCCTGATTTCAATCCAGATTCAAACGGATAATAATAACCTCTAACGGCTTCCCAATAATTAGAGTATTCTGCTAATTTTTGTGTGTCTAAAATATTTTCTCTTTCATTAAACCTCAACATTTCAACCATAGAATTAAAATTAGGTTGTGATGTTAATCCAGATAATCCTCCTAAAGCTACATCTACAACGTCTACTCCAGCTTCAATAGCTTTTAAATATGTTGCCGATTGAACTGATGATGTATCGTGAGTATGTAAGTGAATTGGAATATCTATTTCAGATTTTAATGCAGAAATCAATTCATATGCTGCTTGCGGTTTTAATAAACCTGCCATGTCTTTAACACCAAGAATATGTGCACCTGCATTTTCTATATCTTTGGCTAGTTGTAGATAATATTTTAAATCATATTTTGTTTTACTTGGGTTTAATATATCTCCTGTATAACAAATTGATGCCTCAGCTAGACCTCCAGTTTTGTTTCTAACGTGTTTTATACAAGGTTCTATGGATTTCATCCAGTTTAATGAGTCAAAAATTCGAAATACATCTACACCAGTTTCCCATGATTTCTCAACAAACTTTTCGATAAGATTGTCTGGATAGGCTGTGTATCCTACTCCGTTTGATCCCCTTATTAGCATTTGTAATAGTACGTTTGGCATAGCCTTTCTTAACAACGCTAATCTCTCCCAAGGGTTTTCTTGTAGAAAACGTAAACATACATCAAACGTAGCTCCACCCCATACTTCCATACTAAAAATTTCAGGTATATTCTTTGCATAACCTTCTGCTACTTTTAACATATCGGTTGTTCGCATACGAGTTGCCAGTAAACTTTGATGCGCATCTCGCATTGTCGTATCTGTGAAGTGGACCTTCTTTTCATTTTTTAACCACGCTGCGAACTTTTCTGGTCCTAGGTTTGAAAGCAAGTCTTTTGTACCTTTTGGGTATTCTTCTGCTTTTGAAAATTTTGGTATTTTAGGTTCTGTAAACTTATGACTAGGGTTTATCTTTTTAACGTCTGGATTCCCATTTACAATAACCTCTCCTATAAAATTAATTAATTTATTTGCTCTATTTCTTGGCTCTGTAAATTCAAATAATTTTGGTTCATTCTTAATAAAATTAACTGTAACCTTTCCTTCTCGGAAAGTCGAGTGTTGTAAGATATTATCGACAAAAGCTATGTTAGTTTGTACACCTCTAATTCTAAATTCTGCCAATGCTCTCCTTACTTTTCTACAGGCACCATCTAATGTTCTACTTCTACCTGAAACTTTGACTAGCATGGAGTCAAAGAAAGGAGATATTTTAACTCCTTGGTAAATACTACCAGCATCTAATCGGATACCAAATCCAGAAGCACTTCTGTAGGTAGTTACCGTTCCATAATCTGGTTTAAAATCATTTGCTGGATCTTCTGTAGTTACTCTACATTGTAACGCATAACCTGAAATTACAATAGATTCTTGACTCGGTATTTTTATTTGCTTGTCGGCAAGTTTGTACCCTCCTGCAATAAATATTTGTGTTTTTACCAAATCTATATTGGTTATCATTTCTGTAACCGTATGTTCTACTTGAATTCTTGGATTTACTTCAATAAAATAAATACTTCCATCTTCATCAACTAAAAATTCAACAGTTCCAATATTGTTGTAGTTTACTGCTTTACATATGTCGATTGCATACTGGTATAACTCTTTTTTTGTTTGTTCTGGCAACCCAAATGACGGTGCAAATTCAATTACTTTTTGATACCGTCTTTGAACAGAACAATCTCTTTCATACAAATGAACCATATTACCATGTGCATCTGCTACTATTTGAATTTCTATATGCTTTGGATTTTCTACATATTTTTCTAGAAAAACGGTATCGTCACCAAATGCATTAAGCGATTCTCTTCTTGCTTCAGGAAACGCTTTTTCTAATGCTGCTTTATCTCTTATAACACGCATTCCTCTACCTCCACCTCCAGACGCTGCTTTCAACATTACTGGGTATCCTATTTTACCAGCTTCTGATAATGCTATGTCAATTGACGTTAAATCTTCTTGACTACTTTGTATTATTGGTACGTTATTAGCCACTGCAACTTCTTTGGCTGTAATTTTATCTCCCAACGATTTTAAAACAGATACTTTTGGTCCTATGAAAATGATTCCATTATCCTGACACTTTTGAGCAAATTCTGCATTTTCAGATAAAAAACCATAACCTGGATGAATAGCGTCAACATTATTTTCTACAGCAACCTTTACAATGGCATCGATATCTAAATAAGGTTTCAGAGGTTCATTATCCTCTCCTATTTGATAACATTCATCTGCTTTATATCTGTGTAAAGAATATCGATCTTCATAGGTATAAATTCCTACAGTTTTAATTCCAATTTCTACACATGCTCTGAAAACTCTAATAGCAATTTCTCCTCGGTTAGCAACGAGTATTTTTTTAATATTCATCCTTTTGTATTGTTGTGGTTTTGTTTATTTCCCAAATTTAATTCAATTTCATTTTTTTTTAAAGAAATCAACCTTTTTAAAAGATTAAAATTAATAAATTAACATATTCGTATTATTTTATTGTCAAAAAATCGATTTCGTATTATTGAGTCAAAATATTATCATTTTTGTAATTTACAACATATTTAAACTACAATAAATCACCCTTAAACATTTGTAAACGCTATATTTATCTTATAAATTACAATTAAAATTGTTTATTTTCTTCAGATTTTCTTCTTTAAAATACGAAAACGTTTTCGAATAGTACATATCATTAATGAATTAACTCTTTTTTACAGCTCTTACAGATATAATTAACTGATTAATATTTAAGGTTAAATTTCTAGATGCAAGAATTTGAAAGCTCCTACTGCATACTCACTAAAATTTATATTAGACTTTCTTGTTACTGAATTCATTAAAATAGGAGTTGTGATTATGACTCTTAAGTACCTTAATTTTCTTTATGCAGAACATGATTTTACTTTTTGTTTATCTTTTTTAACAAAAAATTAAACAAAAAGTAATCGTTTCAATATTTATTAACTGTAAATTTGTTAAAACTTAAATTCAATATCATGAAAATCAAAAATTTAATTCTCGTTTTACTATTCAGCAGTTCATTTGTTTTTGCTGGTAATAGTATTGAAAAAACTAATCCTACTGAAAATAAAAAAACAACTAAAGCCGCAGGAACAATTGTTAGTGTAGCTGCAGCTAATAAAAATTTTAGTACGTTAGTTGCTGCTGTAAAAGCTGCTGGTTTGGTAGAAACATTAAACAGTAAAGGTCCATTCACGGTATTTGCACCTACTAACGATGCTTTTGGAAAATTACCAAAAGGTACTGTTGAGAGTTTGTTAAAACCTGAAAACAAAAAACTATTAACTGCTGTATTAACCTATCATGTTGTGGCTGGAAAATTTGACGCTACTGCTGTTGTTAAGGCTGTAAAGTCTAATGGTGGTAAATTCAGTATAAAAACCGTTCAAGGAAATGTGTTAACAGCTTCTATCATGGATGGTAATGTTATACTTACTGACGCTAAAGGAAATACTTCAAAGGTAGTTATAACTGACGTTGCAGCAAGTAATGGAGTTATTCATGCTATCGATAGCGTTGTTATGCCTAAATAATCTTTTCAATAGATTATATTTAAATTTAAACCCCATCTAGGCGTAAAGTTTAGATGGGGTTTTAGGTTAATTTTTAAGCTCTTCTAATAATAAATTATAATCATACTGTAAGTCTTCGTGTAATGTTTTCATGGCTTTTTCTATCATTCTAATTTGCGTTTCTAATATATTCTGCATCCTAGAACTGTGCTTTATTGATGGCCTAAAATTCTTTAATTTTTTACAGAAATATAATAACAGTTCAACCTCTGTTGCTTTTTTCTTTGAATATCGTATGTATCTCTTTATCGATGTTAATATTTTTCGCGTACTTTTTCTAATGTAAAAAAAACTTTTGGTATTGATTTCCTCAAACATTACATCCATCTCTTCTTTTATTGCATTAATATATTCTTCTTCATCATGAGCTTCAAATAATAAATAAGTCAATAATTCTTTATTCTCTTTTTTAAAGCGTGATAACTTAAGACATAATTCTAATAATTCTGGTGAACTTTTATGCTTTAATTCATCTCTCAACATTTTAATTGAAGCTGCTTTCATTATTTTACTTGAATTTTTATTTTTTAAACGTTTCTAATATTAATCTTTATCTAAATTACTACTAAAATTACATATTACATCAGAATTATCATATTTGAGCCCTTCTTAAAATAAATTTAAATTTGTCTCCAACGTTTAACGTTTTATTTTTTTGAGAATCTATTAAGTTTAAATCTTTCTTTAAAAAAATTTTATGATCCCTTAAAACTAACTTTCACTTACGAAAAAACCTCTTAGCCTTGCTGTGCTAAGAGGTTTTTTATTAATCTAATTTTTCTATGTTATAGCTTTATAAAATCTCGTTTTAGATTATTTATTATTAATACTAGGAATGTTAACCAATTCATTAACATCTTTATCGTAATCTATTCCATCAACTTTAAAACCGAAAAGATTGAAAAAATCATTACTGTATCCTTGCAGGTCTCCTATTTCAGCTAAATTCTCTGAAGTAGCTTCTTGCCATAGTTTTGCAATCTCTGCCTGAACATCTTCACGCATTTCCCAATCATCTATACGAATTCTTCCTTTACTGTCTAATGCCAAATCTCCTCCGTATAATCGTTCACTATATAAACGTTGAATCTGTTCTATACATCCTTCATGTATTCCTTTTTCTTTCATCACTTTAAATAATAAAGAAATATATAAAGGTATTACTGGAATTGCTGAACTTGCCTGCGTTACTAATGCTTTATTTACTGACACATATGCTTTACCTCCGATAGATTTTAAGTCATCTGTAATTGTGAAAGCCGTAGCTTCTAAATGATCTTTTGCTGCTCCTATAGTTCCTTTTCTGTATACAGCTTCTGTTAAAGACGGGCCAATGTAAGAATATGCTACAGTAGTAGCACCTTCTGTTAATAAGTTTTCAGCCTGTAACGCGTCTATCCACATTTTCCAGTCTTCGCCTCCCATAACGGTTACAGTATTTTCTATGTCATCTCCTTCTGCAGGCTTTATAGTAATCTCAGATACTTCTCCTGTATGAAAATCTACTGTTTTATTTGAAAACTCTCCTCCAATTGGTTTTAATACAGATTTGTATCGTTTACCACTTACAGGATGCGTTCTAACTGGAGATGCCAAACTATAAATTATTAAGTCTATTTGACCTAAATCTTCTTTTATTAAGTTAATTACTTCTTCTTTTATTTCATTAGAAAAAGCGTCTCCATTTATACTTTTTGCATATAATCCCGCTTTATGAGCTTCTTTCTCGAAAGCTGCTGTATTGTAAAAACCTGGCGATGCTGGTCTTCCTTCAGTTGCTGGTTTATCAAAAAAAACTCCTATTGTTGCTGCATCAGATCCAAAGGCACTGGTTATTCTTGAAGCTAAACCAAACCCTGTAGAAGAACCGATTACTAATACTTTTTTAGCGCCTTCAATTTTCCCTTTAGATGTTATATACTCTATTTGGTTTTTTACATTTTGTGCACAACCTTCTGGATGTGATGTTAAACATATAAAACCTCTAGTTCTTGGTGCTATTATCATTATTGTTTGTTGTTTGTTTCTATAGTATACTTGTAAAAATTATAAAATAATCTTGTGAATTGTATTCGTTTCCTATACTAAATTAGGTTATTCTATAATTGTTGACTGGCTGTCATTAATTCTCTGGCCAATCATAGTTAATATTCTTTTATTAAATTCTGAATATTCTTTTGTGTATTGCATGAACTCATCTTCTGTAAATTGACCTAGTACTAAGCCTATAAGCTGATTTCTTAATACTGTATTTTTCTTTATTAATTTGGTTACTTCTGATTGAAAACTTTCTTTCTTTAAATTAGAAATATTTATTTTTTGTTTTTCACAGAAATGAAGAAAAACCATAATAATTAAATTATGTTGTAGTTTTAGAATTGGTCGTAATGTTACATTTTGAAAACTTTCTTCTTGTATATTAGAAGATAAGTTTAATGTTGGGCGTAATGCTATTCTTTTATCGTTCATTCAAAAAATTAGTAACGTTTGTATTTATTCTTTCAAGAATATTGTTGGTGTCTGCCTTTACAAAAGCTTCTCCTGTGATTTGTTCATACAATTCAATATAGCGATTTGAAATTTCTAAAATCTTATCGTCAGACATTGTAGGTATTTTTTGATCTTCCTTTCCTTGGAAACCGTTCTCTATTAACCATTGACGCACGAATTCCTTTGATAGCTGTTTCTGCTTCTCTCCTTTATCTTGTCGCTCTTTATAACCTTCTTGATAAAAATAACGAGAAGAATCTGGTGTATGAATCTCGTCTATTAAAACTATTTTTCCTTCCTTGGTTTTTCCAAACTCATATTTGGTATCTACTAAAATCAATCCTCTTTTAGCTGCAATTTCAGTTCCTCTTTGAAATAATTTTCTTGTGTAATCTTCCAAGACTAAGTAATCTTCCTCTTTAACAATGCCTTTGGATAGGATTTCTTCTCTTGTTATATCTTCATCATGTTCTCCATTATCTGCTTTTGTAGAAGGTGTAATAATTGGTGTTGGAAATTTATCATTTTCATGCATACCTTCTGGCATTTCAACGCCACATAATATTCTTTTCCCTAATTTATATTCACGCGCTGCATGACCTGATAAATATCCACGTATTACCATTTCAACTTTAAAAGGTTCACATAAATGACCAATAGCTACATTCTCGTCTGGATTTGCTAGCAACCAGTTAGGAACAATATCTGAGGTTTCGTTCATCATTTTAGTTGCAATCTGGTTTAATATTTGTCCCTTAAAAGGGATTTGACGAGGCATAATAACATCAAAAGCAGATAATCGATCGGATGCTATCATTACTAGTAAATCGTCATTAATATTGTAAACTTCTCTTACTTTCCCTTTGTATACTGATTTTTGATCTTTGAAGTTAAAATTAGTTTCGTTAATTGTATTCATTTCTGTTGCGTTGTTGTAGCGCAAAAGTAGAATTTTTAATTCTGTTTAGAAATTCTTTTTTTAAGATCTAACATTATATTACATTATGACCAAATAATAAAAGTCAGTTCGGAAAATTCCAAACTGACTTTGTATAATCGTTATGATTTTTTAGAGTCTAAATTAACATTAATCCTTTATTACTCTTTTCGTTGTTATTCCTGCTTTTATTAATAAATCGTAAATGTAGCCGCCACCTTTTTTCAAGTCAAATACAAGACTTACTTTATCATCGTAAGTATTACTAAAGTATCTAAAATCCATATTGGCTTTTGAAAGAAAATTATACGAAATATCTAAGTCTATATCTCTTTTTATAACCACAAACTTTTTAATAACTAACCTAGCTATGATAGAATGTATTGGAAACAGTACATCGATGAATCTTACATTTCTAATATTTATCTTAGAAATTTTAAGCGTTCCAGAATTAATTACATTAGTTTGAGTATTAAAATGTAATGGCAATTCAACATGAGCACTACCTTTTCTATCAACTATTTTTCTATACTTCCATAAAATCTTCTTGTACCATCTAAATCTTGCATTTCCTTTTATTTTTATGGTAAGCGTCGTACCACGATGAACAAAGCTTAGATCTTCTAAAGAAAAACCGTATAAATTAATTTTTTGTTTTCTAGAATATTGTTTTAATTCAGGAAACTTCGCAACTGCATTTCTAATTAACTGCTTTGAAAGTCCTAGGTGCAAAGTAGAGTCTCCGTCATCATCGGTATATACACCTGCGCTAAAATATTTTTTAGCATTTTGTTGAATATCGTATAATAGATAACCTATTGCTCCTGCAAGTTCTCCTCTATCAAAATTGAAACCTCCTCTTGATGAAAGATCTTGTGCTGAAAAATTATTAACTTGTCTTTGTAATTCATTCTGAAAATTTTCTAATTCTGCTAAACGTTCTTTTTCAATTATCTTTTCAAGCTCTTCTCTAGTCATACCTGTTTCATCTAGATAAGTTTGATTGATACCATCAATAAAGACATCGTCTTTAAAGTCTGATGATTCTTCTGCTTCATCAGTAACTATTTCTTCGTTAATTACTGTGTTTTCTTCTGTAAGAATCTCTTCTTCTTTTTGACATCCTGTTACTAAGATCATAAATACCAAAATCACTTGTAAATACTGTAGTTTTTTCATTTCTCGGGGTTTTTCTAAATAAGTTAATGAGCATTGTTAAATTTGAGCTCACTACAAACTTACTTATCAATAGAAACATAAATATTAACAAATAAACAACAGATTGTTAAATTGTTAACACTTGTTAGTCCACTTAAAACATAAAAGTCTGTATTGGTATACCAGACAGACTTTTATCATTATATTAAATTATAGTATTTATTACTGTGCTAATAGGTACAGTTCTTTTAAGATAGAAAATTATAATAATTAATACGTGTCGAATAATTACATTAACTTTCTTTTTTAGGAATTCTTTTTATTTGCTTAAGATTATCAACAATTGGAGTTATTGCAATTATCTTGTCGTCTTTTTCAATATAGAAAACATACGAACTATTTTGACCTATTAACTTTATTTCTTTAACAGAATCGTCTTTGAATGTTATCGTGTAATTTGGAATTACTTCCTTTGTTTGAATTTTATTGCGTATTCCAAGCCCCATTCCTAGACGCATTGCTATAAACATAATGAAAAACATAAGTAACATTGCTTGTACCAAGTTTCTCTTCTCTTCTATGTCTTTATATATTTTATCAAGCTTTTCAATGTTATAAATTTTCTGATACCATTTTTTTACTTTAAATATCTTATATAATTTGAAAGACCATCTAGTAATGTAATAATACATGAATATGAACACCAAAGCTAAAAACAATGTTAGTTTCCAGTTGTTAGTTAATAAACTTATTGGAGAAATAAGTGCATCAAGAATAGTAACATAATTTAAGTATGGAACTCCTAGTATTCCATAAAAAATAGCGTCGCTAATAATTCCTAGGATGATAAGATAAATATACCCTATATAAAAATATTCTTGTAGCCCTAAGTTTTTAAACATACTATTCAGTTTCAATACTCTTGTATGCTTTTATAATCTTTTTAACTAAACGGTGACGAACTACATCTTTATCATCTAGATAAACTTGGGCTATTCCATCAATGCTTTTCAATGCTAATAGCGATTCTTTTAAACCTGAAACTTGTTTTCTAGGTAAATCAATTTGACCTGGATCACCAGTAATTACAAATTTTGCATGTTTTCCCATACGTGTTAAAAACATCTTCATTTGCGCATGTGTTGTATTTTGAGCTTCATCCAGAATAACAAATGCGTTATCGAGTGTTCTACCGCGCATAAAAGCTAATGGTGCTATTTGTATGGTTCCATTTTCTATGTATGCCTGTAACTTTTCCGAAGGAATCATATCTCGTAATGCATCATACAATGGTTGCATGTAAGGATCTAACTTTTCCTTAAGATCACCAGGTAAGAAACCTAAATTCTCTCCAGATTCTACGGCTGGTCTTGTTAAAATAATTCTTCTAACGTCTTTTTCCTTCAAGGCTTTAACCGCAAGTGCAACTGCTGTGTATGTTTTACCTGTTCCTGCTGGACCAACTGCAAATAGCAAATCGTTCTTACTCATTAAATTCACTATTTTTCTCTGGTTTGCAGTCTGTGGTTTTATAAGTTTACCACTTACTCCATGAACTAAGATATCTTCTTTATCTCCTAATTTTCGCTCTTCTTCTTCTTTTCCATTGGACGTTAAAATACGTTCAATGCTATTTTCATCTAGTTTATTATATTTATTGAAATATTTAACTAGCCTGTCTAAACGTTTTTCAAATTCATCTAAATTTTCAGGATCTCCGTAAATTTTAAGTTTATTGCCTCTTGCAACTATTTTTATTTTAGGAAAGTATGTTTTCAAAAGTGAAATTGTACTATTCTGTGCTCCGAAAAAATCATTCGGATTTATTTCTGTTAGTTCAATAACTCGTTCGTTCAAATGCTTAAGATTTTAATATTATTTATGTTTAAATGTACTAATTATTTTATTGATTTATGTAGCTTTGTCTTAATTTTCAGTATAGTTTTTCACAAATTAATTAACAACTAATTTTAAATGGCTCTTATTACTTTAACTACCGATTTTGGCACTAAAGATCATTTTGCTGGTGCTGTTAAAGGAGCTATATTTAATGAGTTGCCTGACGCTAATATTATTGATATTACGCATCAAATCTCACCATTTAATATTACAGAAACTGCTTATATTTTAAAGAATGCATACAAAAGTTTTCCAAAAGGGACTATACATATAATTGGTGTAGATTCAGAATTAAGTGCAACGAACAAGCATATTGCTTTACTTTTGGATGAACATTATTTTATCTGTCCAGATAATGGTGTAATCTCAATGATTGCTTCTGAAATAAATCCAACAAAGATTATTGAAATTACTATTCACGATCGTATTGAAAGTAGTTTTCCTTTACTTGATGTTTTTGTACAAGCTGCTTGTTTTCTAGGAAGAGGCGGTAGTTTAGATGTTATTGGAAAAGAAATTCAGTCGTATAAAAAGACCTTTGAAATTCAACCAAAAGTTAATCAGGAAAAAAGTATTATCATAGGTAATGTTATTTATATTGATAACTATGGAAATGTTATCACCAACATTAGTAAAAAAGTGTTTAATGATATTGGAAAAACTAGAGATTTTGTAATTAAAGCAAGACGCTATACTTTTACTAAAATCATGAATCGTTACAATGATGTTGTAGATTTCAATGCCGACGATATTAGACAGTTTGATGGATATAAGTTAGCTATTTTTAATTCTGCTAACTTTTTGGAGATTGCTATTTATAGAAGTAACTTAAAAACTGTTGGCGGTGCATCTACCCTATTAGGTTTAGATTATAGAGATACTATTTCTATAGAATTTATTACAAAAGAAAAGGCTAGCTTTGTTCCTGTTTAAAATAGCATTATTATGTTTGTACGTATTGTTAAAATGAGTTTTCAACCTGAAAAAATAGAGATATTCTTAAATAACTTCGAGCGAAAGAAGACATTTATACGAAAATCACCTGGCTGTCGTTTATTAGAGTTATATAGAGATAAAACTAATCCTGATATATTCTTCACCTACAGTTATTGGGACAAAGAAGAAGATCTAGAAAATTACAGAAACTCAGAATTATTCAAATCTATTTGGGCTGAAACCAAAGTTTTTTTTAATGATAAACCTCTCGCTTGGAGTGTTGATAAAGTTGTAAGTTTACCTTAGTTATATGATTGCCATACTTAAAAAAGAATTTAATTCGTTTTTTTCCTCTCCAGTTGCTTATTTAGTAATTGGTGTTTTTTTATTAATGAACGGACTCTTTCTATGGGTTTTTAAAGAGAACTTTAATATTTTAAATGCCGGTTTTGCTGATTTAGATTCGTTTTTTTATCTAACTCCGTGGTTATTTCTTTTTTTAATTCCTGCTATTACCATGAAAAGTTTTGCAGATGAATATAACGTTGGTACGCTAGAGATTCTTAAAACAAAACCTTTAAGTGATTGGGATATTATACTTGGTAAATTTTTAGCGGCTACATTGCTAGTATGTATAGCGTTACTACCTACATTAACCTATGTATACACAATTTATGATTTAAGTAATCCTTACGGAGCTATAGACGGTGGTAGTATAATTGGCTCTTACATTGGTATTTTATTTTTAGCAACCACATATACAGCAGTAGGTTTGTTTACATCAACACTTTCTAGGAACCAAATTGTAGCCTTTATTTTGGGTATCTTCATGTCATTCATATTATTTTATGGATTTGATGCATTAGCTTCTTTAATTGGTAATACTGGTTATTATCTAAAACAGTTTGGCTTCAATGAACATTTAAAAAGTATCAGTCGTGGCGTTATAGATACTCGCGATATCATTTACTTTACAAGTGTTACCTTTTTCTTTTTATTCATCACAAAAAAACAATTGGAAAATGAATAAGAATATCAAAAACATACTGTTCATTTTCTTAAGTGTTATTCTAGTCAATATAGTAAGTCAATATTTTTTCACACGAATAGATATAACAAAAGACAAACGTTATACACTTTCAGAAACGACATCGAAACTGGTAAAACCAATTCAAAAATCAATACTTATACATGTGTACTTGGAAGGTGATTTCCCTTCTGAATTTAAACGTTTACAGATTGAAACACGTCAGTTTTTAGAAGAATTACAAGCTATAAATGCTACTATTAATTTTCGCTTTATCAATCCAAATAACAAACGAGAAGCATTGATAAAAAGAGGTATGATCCCTAGCCAATTAACTGTTGAAGAAGATGGTAAACTCTCAGAAGCTATCATTTTTCCTTGGGCAGAAATTATGTACGGTACAAAAAAACAACTAGTTTCTTTACTACCAAATACTATGGCGAATTCGCAAGAAGCTCAGTTAGAAAATGCAATAGCCTCTTTAGAATATTCTTTTACTAATGCTATTCAATTATTAACACAACCCAATAAAAAGAAAATCGCTGTCTTATCTGGTAATGGTGAATTAGACGATATTAATGTATTTAGTCTTTTAAGTAGTGTTGGAAAAAAATATCGCTTGTCTAAATTCACGTTAGACTCAGTAAAGAAAGCACCTCAGAAAACACTGGAACAGTTAAAAAAATACGATTTAGCTATTATAGCTAAACCGACCGAACGTTTTTCAGAAAATGAAAAATTAGTTCTAGATCAATTTATCGTCAATGGAGGTAAAAGCTTATGGATGATTGATAATCTATATGCAGATATCGATAGCTTGTATAATCAAGGTAGAATGATTGCACATACTAGAGATTTAAATTTAACTGACCTTCTGTTTAGCTACGGAATTCGTGTTAATAACAAATTGGTCCAAGATTTATACGCTTCTAAACTAACTTTAGCGACTGGAAACGTTGGTAATCAAGCTCAATTCGAGAGTTTCGATTGGTTTTATCATCCGCTTGTAAATGGCAATCCTAATCATCCGATAACTAAAAATATTTTACCAGTCCGCTTCAGATTTACAACGCATTTAGACACATTACAAAAAGAGATTAAGAAAACACCGTTGTTAGTTAGTTCTGTCTTAACTAAAGTTTCGGGTGTTCCTAAAATTATTGAACTTGAAAGTATTGCTAAAGAACCTCAACAACAGGAATATGCAGCAGGAAGTAAGCTTTTAGCCGTATTGTTAGAAGGCAAGTTTAACTCTGCTTATGAAAATAGAGTGAAACCTTTTGATGATAAAAACTTTAACTCTAAATCTTCCATCAATAATAGCATGGTTGTTATTGCTGATGGGGATATTGGAAGTAATCAAATATTAAAAGGCAAGCCTTATGATTTGGGAGTTGACAAATGGACTAAACAACGCTTTGGAAATAAAGATTTTTTACTTAATACTATAGACTATCTTTTAGATGATAGCGGTTTATTTCAGTTAAAAAACAGAACTGTTAAATTACGTGTTCTTAATAAGCAAAGAGCATACAAGGAAAAGAATTTTTGGCAATTCTTAAATATTCTTCTTCCTATTTCACTACTATTAGGATTTGGTTTTGTATTTAATTTTTTAAGAAAAAGGAAGTATCGCTAGTTAATTGTTATTAGTTATTTATTAAATGATAATATTTTGAATAAAGATAAAATGGCTGTTTTAATCGTTTTTTCTGTCATCATATCTGTTATTTTACATAGCACATACAAGAAAAAAGAATTGTCTGAAAATAAAATGTATACTAAAGGAAAAATAATGAGCTATTTTAATGTTGATGGTAATAAAATATTCGTGTATAACTTCATTAACAATCATCATCACAACAATTATCATCTTTAATAAATTTACAAGTAAGCACTGCTAGTAATGCACCGAAAATTGGTGCTGTTAAATACAACCATAAATGCTCATAATGACCAGATACTATTGCTGGCGCAATAGATCGTGCTGGATTCATTGATGCTTTAGTTATTGGACCAGCAAACATAGCTTCTAACAATACTACTCCTCCAATGGCTATTCCAGCCATAATACCTGCCTCTTTACTTCCCGTCGATACATTTATTATAGTTATCATTAGAAAAAATGTTAGCAAGAATTCTAATACGAAAGCTCGCATAGCATCAGTCGTAGGAAGTGTAGCTCCATAGAATTCACTAGTGGGAAATAAATATAATAACAGTAAACTTGCAGTAATAGCTCCTAAAATTTGCGCTATAATATATTTTGGCACCTCTGTCCATGAAAACTTTTTAGCATAAGCAAACGATATGGATACAGCCGGATTAAAATGCGCTCCAGAAGTTTCGCCAAAAGCATAAATCATAGCCATAACAATTAGCCCCCAAGTAATAGCTACACCAACATGTCCTATGGATCCATTGGTTACTTCATTAATAGTCATTGCTCCAGTACCACAAAAAATAAGCGCAAATGTGCCTATGAATTCAGAGATATATTTTTTCATGGTGTCAAAGATACAATCTACTATTTTAAGTTTTTGTTAACATTTAACGATTCTGTTTGCCGTAATTTTAGCATACTCAAAAACAAACTAATTTATAATCATGAAAAAAATATTTTTAAGCCTATTTGTTGCAACATTAGGATTATCTGTTAATGCACAAATAGAAGCACCTCAACCAAGCCCTTCTTCAAAATTAGAACAAAAAGTAGGTTTAACGGACGTAACCGTTGAATATTCAAGACCTGGAGTTAAAGGAAGAAAAGTTTTCGGAAATTTAGTTCCTTATGGAAATTTATGGAGAACAGGAGCGAATGCAAACACTGTTGTTACTTTTAGTCAAGATGTAACAATCGATGGAAAGGCTCTTAAAAAAGGATCGTATGCTATTTTTACAAAACCAAGCGCTTCTTCTTGGGAAGTTATATTTTATAACGATACAAATAACTGGGGAACTCCAAGACAATGGGATGATAAAAAAGTAGCTTTAACAACTAATGTTAAAGTACAAACTATGCCTATGTTAGTTGAAACTTTTACAATAACTATTGATGATGTTATGAATGGTTCTGCTGTTTTAGGAATTTTATGGGAAAACACATATGCTGGTATCAAATTTGAAGTTCCTACTGACAAAGCTGTTACTGCGAATATCGATAAGGTTATGGCTGGTCCTGGTGCTAACGATTATTATGCTGCAGCTTCTTACTATATGGAAGAAGGAAAAGATATTAATAAAGCTAAAATGTGGATCGGTAAAGCTGTTGAAATGACTAAAGACAAGCCTCGTTTTTGGTATTTACGTAAGCAGTCTTTAATTCATGAGAAAGCTGGAGACAAAGCTGGAGCTATTAAAGCAGCTAAAGCTTCTTTAATGCATGCTGAAAAGGCAGGAAATGCTGATTATATCAAAATGAACAAAGATGCTCTTAAGAAATGGGGAGCCTAATAATTCTTTCAAGAATTACTACAATAAATAAAAGAACTCGAGGAAATTTCCTCGAGTTTTTTTATTAAGTTAATGACTATATGTGCACACTTTTACATGTAATAAATAACAAGTCAGTTTATTCTCATAACTCTTATACTTAATGCAGATCTTTATTCATTTGATCTAAAATAATACTGAATTCGATTTAACGTATACTTCCCACTATCCTAATATCATTTATTACTCACGACTAACACTTGGTAGTGCTTTATTGTTGAAAACACCTATTGAAATAAACATTAATATCAAGTAAACAACGTGAAAGATATTCAGTGATTCTCCTAAGAATAAGTCAACTACAATTTTAATAATACCTGCAGTGATGAGCCCTAAAATAAATCTCGTTTTTGTGTTTGTTGATTTGAATTCTAGTAATAATGAAAGATATACTACTAATACGGCTCCTAGGAAGTTTAACCACAAATAGCTGATTATTGGGGCTGCCCCTTGTTGTTCTAGTTTAAATATTCCGAAATAATAAATCAAACAAATTACTATTTGTGTAATAAGTGCAGCAATAAAAACTGCATTAGATTTTACAAATTTAAAAAAGAATGCCAACAAAAATATTCCCAATACATTTCCATAAAAAATGGACCCAATAATATTTACTAATTGAATTAAATTATCAAATAAATTTGCCACACAGGCTACTAAAATTGCTAAAACACCCCAACCCAATGTAAACCATTTCGACATCTTAACATAATGTGCTTCACTCCTATTTCCCGATTGATTTCTCTTGTATAAGTCTATTGCAGTTGTGGAAGCTAAAGCGTTTAATTCAGAAGCTGTCGAAGACATTGCTGCCGATAATATTACTGCTAATAATAAACCTATTAAACCCTTAGGAAGGTTATTTAAAATAAAATGAATAAAAACATAGTCTTTATCATTTGTCTCAACCTTTGCATCTGCTTTTTTTATAATCGCTTTTGCCTGTTTCTTTAATGATTTATCTTGCTCATTAAGATTTTGTAATTGCTTTTTATTTTCTTCAGTTAAGCCTTCAAAAATCAGTGCTTTTTTCTGTACTTCAATTGCTTTATGCTTATTCTCTAAATTACTGTATGTTTCTGCATATTGAGAGCTTGCAATAGCCTCCTTAGTTTTAGGATTGAAATTTAATGGTGAACTATTGAACTGATAAAATACAAATACCATAACACCTACTAGTAAGATGAAAAATTGCATTGGTACTTTCAATAAACCGTTAAAGATCATCCCTAATTGACTTTCTTTAACAGATTTCCCAGATAAGTAACGTTGTACTTGACTTTGATCTGTTCCGAAGTAAGAAAGCATTAAAAAAGTTCCTCCAAGAATACCCGTCCAAACGGTATATCTATTATTAAGATCTAATGAAAAATCTAATACTTTCATTTTATCGCTTGCGCCTGCAATTTCTAAAGCTTTACCGAAAGTTATTCCATCAGGTAAATAATCTAATATTAAATAAAAAGCAATAAACATTCCTGAGAAGATTATTGCCATTTGTTGTTTTTGAGTTACACTAACTGCCTTTGTTCCGCCACTTACTGTATATACAATTACTAAAAGACCTATACTAACATTTAAAGTTATTAAATCCCAGCCTAAGACAGCAGACAGTATAATTGCAGGTGCAAAGATGGTAATTCCAGCAGCTAAGCCTCTTTGTATTAAGAAAAGTATGGCTGTAAGCGTTCTTGTTTTTAAATCGAATCTACTTTCTAAATATTCGTATGCTGTGTATACGTTTAGTTTGTGATATATTGGAATAAACACTAAACATATGATAACCATAGCTATAGGTAAACCAAAATAAAACTGCACAAACCCCATTCCGCTGTGAAATGCTTGACCTGGTGTTGATAAAAATGTTATTGCACTGGCTTGTGTTGCCATTACTGAAAGGCCTATCGTCCACCATTTACTTTCGTTTCCTCCTTTTATATAGTCTTCAACATTTTTACTTCCTCTAGTTTTCCAAGCTCCATAAACTACAATAAACAATAATGTTATTGAAAGTACAATCCAGTCTAAATATTGCATGAGTATTTATTTAGTATATATGTTAGTAATCATGAAAAAGAAAACAATGTATAGTAAATTAGCCACTAAGACTAATGTGTACTCTTTTTTCCATATATATTTGGTACTCATAATGTTTTATTATTTGTTAGTTGATTATTTAGTTTGATTTTTGAAAAAATTATCTGCTAATGGTGCTTGACTGATTAGTGGCGATGTAAATTGTACTGGTTCACCTGCAGGTTCAGTAGGAACTCCATTTTCATTTTTATTGTACCAAGTTATTGATTTAGGTAATAGAAAACCGTTAACATTTTCCCAATCATTATATCTTATGATGTTGAATTTATCTGATGGCTTTTTACTGAAATACGTAACTGTATACCCTAACCAAGCCATTTGTTTAGTTTCTGGATGGTAATATATAAAGTAATTATCATCTGGTGATACCCCAACGTTTGCTTTATATGCTATTTTAATTCCAGGATACGATACTCCTTCAAACTGTAAAGGTGCTACATCGGTATAAATGATTCCATCATCTGCTAGCACAAATGGCATTGCATAAAAGTAAAAATATAAGTTATAGTAAAATTCAGGATTACTTTTAAACGCTGTAGAATCTTTCTGCTGTAACCATACTTCTTTTCCATCAAATCCTAATGAATAATTTTCTGAAGTTATTAATGCTTTTCTTGAATGTAAATCTGTTGTATGCTCCTCTCCTTTTACTGTATAAGTTAAAAATCTCTGCTTTTGCCAAGCGGCTATTCCACCGTGCTTTTCAAAAACAGCTGTAATTGCATCTGGATACACGGTCTTTTTCACTTCTTTCTTTTCCTCTGGAGATTTCTTTTTTTGTTCAGTTTTACAACTAAAACTTATACTCGTTAGTAGAATTAATAAAATTAGTTTTCTCATGATTTATGTTTTTATAAAACTTAGTTGAAGTATACTTTGTAAAATTACACTTTTTAAACAAAAAAACTCCTTAAAGTACATTTAAGGAGTTTTTACATCTAAAAAATAACTTTTAATAATCGTTATCTGTTAATGTTTCTGTGAAAGCAATGATTGCATTAATTTCTTTCTTGGTTAGACTAAGATGATCAAATGGTAATGTTTGATATTCATTGTGAATACCTAAACCTACGCCTCCTCCTTTGTTGTAAAAATTCATTACCTCTTCTAATGTAGTATATACTCCATTATGCATGTATGGTGCTGTTTTTGAGGCATTTCTAACCGTTGGTGTTTTAAAGAAATGCTTACGCTCTTTCGTCTTGAATAAATTATACCTTCCTAAATCTGCAGACAATACCGGATTAATTGTATCCTTAGATGCAGGTACACCAATAAACTCAAGTTCTGTATCTGTATAATTCGGTGGTACAGTTCCATTAAAAACTGGAGCAAAATGGCAAGTAGCACACAATGCTTTTCCCATAAATAAATTAAATCCTAATTTTTCCTCTTCAGTTAATGTAGCTTCTTCTCCTCTCATATTCTTATCAAACTTGGAGTTGAAGGTGTTTAATGTTCTAATATATGAAGCTATTGCATGTCGTATATTAAAATCAATACGTTTATTCTTATATAAACTGTTTACCTTTTTTTTGTATTCTTGATTTTGTAATACCCTATTTACAACTGAATCCATGGACATATTAAACTCGTTGTGGTTTTCTACTACACCAACAACTTGTCCTTCTAAACTACCAGCCCTAGCATCCATAAAAAAGCCTCTTTGGTAGGCTGAATAGGCTACTGTTGGCGTATTTCTTGTTTGATGAGCATCAAATGTTTCTCTACCGTCTGTAAAAGCAAGCTCTTTTACATGACAAGTAGCACACGCCATATTAAAATCCTTAGATAATGATTTATCATTAAATAACTCTTCTCCAAAAGCAACTTTCTCTGCTAACTTTGTAGTATCACTAAGATGGTCTGAAAAATAGTCTAAATTAATAGTTTGATCAGAAAAAAGAGAAGTCATTGTATTTGATAGTGCCATCTCGAAAGGAAATTTCACATTCCAATCTTCTTGAATGCTCACCAATAGTTTCAACTGCTTGTCAGTATGATTTTTTATAAAACTATATCTGTCAAACGTTTCAAATTCATGCTTTAAAGCTTTACCTGCTGCATTTATTTCTTCTATAAAATCGTTCATTAACTTTTTAGAAGTAAACTTTGCTTCATGGATTTTAATAAGATCTATTATTGTTTCATACGTATAACTACTTTCTAACAATGATTGATTTAAAACTGGTGAATCAAACCCCGTAATACCTGTAGTTGCTATTCTTGTGATTTGATCTCTAAGCAACCAAATAATATGATAATCCTTAAGTTTAACAGTTAAATTATTTTTAATAAGTGCTAATCTAGCACTTGTAACTGTTACTGCTCTATTTAATGTTAAAGTATCCACGACTTCTTCATACAGGTTTTCTTCAATAACTTGGAAACCTAAGGGATTATTAACTTTAGTGTCATTGCTTTCCTCTCCTTTTACAACTATTATATTAGGTGCGTTTAGCGATTTATAATTGTTTTTATCTGAAAATGCCAAAATTGGCTCAAGAAGCTTAAAATTTTTCCTGGCCAACACATAGTTTTCTCGTTGTTCATTTATAGTTCGAGTTCCATCTAATTGAACTTTGTTTAAATGATTCACCGCATTATTCAAATATTCAGAATATAAAGTCTTTATCTGATTAGAAACTGTGTTAATTGATTGATATTGATTGTTCTTTTTTCCACAACCTATCATTAAAAGCAAAAGACATACACAAAGGTATGTCTTAGCTTGACGCATGTTTTTACTTGTCATTTCTTATCTTTCTAAGCCTGTGATTAAGTGTAAAACAGAACCTTCTTTTCTTCTACTTAAATCTGGATTCGCTTTAGGATCTGTAAATGAAGTTCCGTCTGCTGGTTCCCATCCATGATTTTGAGTGATCACTAAGAATGAATTTTTTCCATTCTTTACGATATCTGTAACATCTATCATACCAGTTACCTCCCAAGCTTTGCTTGTATTACCATAACCTTTAGATGATGCAGTAATTTGATCACATTCTGCAACAACTTTTAATTCACCTGTTTTTAAATTGTATTGATACAATCTTGCATAGTGTACTTTATTTCCTGTTGGTGCGATTGCTGGATCTTCTTGAATGTATGCATAATTTTCAGTAACTAAAATGTTATCTGGTGAAAGAAATTCTTCAGCTTTACCTCCTGCTACATCACCATCTAATACACAAGTAATTTTTGCCGCTCCAGTTGGATCATTCTCATTTAAAACCACTTTGTAAATACGTCCAGAAATTGTTCCTTTCCCTACTAAATCTGGCTTATCTCTTCCTGTTACTGCAAAGTAAACTTCTCTGTTGTTTGAAGCAGAACCTCTTCTCCAATCGATATCTTCCAAACGAGAGAATCCCATAAGGCCTTTCGCTTTACATTCAGCGTCTAAAGCATTGATTTCTGTTTCTTCTAATTCAACAAACTCAACATCATATTGAGTTCCTTCAGTCATATCTACTTCATAATCTACACCAGCAGTAGTAACTTTTAATCCATATAATTTTCCTCCATTTAAATCTCCTTGATTTCCAACGTACATACCTAAATGACCTGATGGCACAAAGTTATCTCCTTGATCGTCTCCTATAAAAACAACCGTTTTACCTGTGTAAGCTTCTTTATTTAAAGCCACTGCATTTTCTGTTGACCATTGTCCCAAAGCTGGTAACATAGTAGCCGACCCAGCAGTAGTAGTAGACTTATAAGGATCTGTAGCAAAAACTCCTTTTGAAGCTCCACCCCATTCTCCACCTGATAAATAAAGTGGTCCAAATCCGTGTTCTTCTGGAGTAATCATAGATCCTGAACACTGAGCTGTTTCTGCTGTTGCTCCTGCATTCAAGATATATTCACCAGATATAGGTCTTAAATTTTTATTCAATTTAATTCTAGCAATTGAATAATCTGCCTCGATGTTATTAATTAATGTGAAAGTTCCATCGGTTTCAGCTAACAAACCAGCTCCATCTGCCATTGATCCGTAAACAAAATCAGGAGTATTTGGTATTACGTCCTCAGATGATAAAATTGGAGTAATTTTCAATCCAACAAAATCTGGTGTAACCTTTAAAAAATTAGGCGTATCAGATGATGCTAAAAATAATGTTGCATCTGAACCATCAGTACCGTCTGTACCGTCAACCCCATCTTGTCCATCAACTCCGTCTACTCCATTTAACCCGTCTTTACCATCTTCACAGCTAGTTAATACACTAAAAGAGATAGAAAGACTTAATAGTCCAATTAATCCAAGTTTTAAATTTTTCATTGTATTTATAATAGTTTTTGATTTATTCCCTTACAAAAAAAGAACACTATCGTAAATACATCATCAACCTCATTTTAAATTGCTATTAACAAAAAGTTACCTTCTTAAACTTAAGTTAAATAATTAGAATCATTATAAATATTAGTTCTTAATATTAATTTAACCATGCATTAAACATCCATATTGTTTTTTCTTGTTCTGAAATAAAATCACTCATCATTGAATTTGTTCCTTCATCATTCATTTCATCAGAAATCTCTAAAATCTCTCTTTCTATTATTAAAAGTTTAGAAATTGAATCTACAATTAAGCGAACAGCTTTTTCATCATTATATATATTTTTACCTGCATTCACATGCGCATTTGCAATATAATCTTGAAAAGTGTGCAATGGTGTGCCTTGTAATGTTAAGATACGCTCTGCAATTACATCGATCTTATCTTGTGCATCTACATATAACTCCTCAAACTTCATGTGCAATTCAAAAAAGTTTTTTCCTTTAATATTCCAATGTAAGCCCCTCAATGTTTGATAGTATATTTGAAAGTTTGCCAATAAAACATTTAATTCTTTTATTTCTTCGATTGCTTTTGTTTCGTCTAATCCTAATATTGTTACGCTCATAATTTTTTTATTTTTAAATTCATTCAAAATTATTTTATTCTTTGCGCTTATTACTATTAGTTTTATTGATAGAATTAATATCTTTATCGAAAATTATTATCAATGACGATCACACAATTAAAATATACTTTATCAGTAGCCGAGCACAAAAACTTTACTGTAGCTGCAGAACATTGCTTTGTAACGCAGCCAACGTTAAGTATGCAAATTCAGAAATTAGAAGATGAATTGGATGCTAAGATCTTTAATCGTTCTAAAAAGCCTATTGAATTAACTCCTGTGGGACAAAAAATTGTAGAACAAGCTAAGGTTATTGTTGATGAAAGTAATCGAATCATTGATATTGTTCACCAACAAAAAGGATATGTTGGAGGTGAATTTAAGTTAGGAATTATTCCAACTATAATGCCCACTTTATTGCCTATGTTTTTAAAAAACTTTACAAAAACATATCCTAAAGTTCAATTGATTATAGAAGAGCTTACAACTGAAGAAATTATTCGCAAACTAACAGATGGTCATATTGATGCTGCTATAGCAGCTACTCCTCTTGGAAATGAAAGCATTAAAGAAAGAGTATTGTATTATGAACCTTTTGTTGGTCTTATACCTGAAGAACACCGATTATACGAGAAACAAAAATTAGCTATTGAAGATTTAGAGCTTGAAGACATTCTTTTATTAGAAGATGGACATTGTTTTAAAAACAGTGTTATAAACTTATGTAAAGTAAATAAGAAGGACGAGCATAAAAGATTTCATTTAGAAAGCGGAAGTTTTGATACTTTAATTAAGCTTTCAAAAGATGGTTTAGGTATGACATTATTGCCTTATTTAAACACCTTAGACTTAAATGATGTTGATAGAAGTCACCTAAGAGAATTTGATTCACCACCGCCTGCAAGAGAAGTGAGCTTAATATATCATAAGTCTCAGTTAAAAATGCAACTTATTGAAGCACTTAAATCTGCTATTGATGGTATTATACGAGGCGCTATTGCTTTTAGTGATGTGGAAATTATAAGTCCAATACGTAATGAATAAAAAAAAGGAAGCTTAAAGCTTCCTTTTTTTTTATGAATACATTTTATTTCGTAACTCTTTTACTTTTGGATCACTTAGGTAATCCTCAAACGTTGCATATTTATCAATTACACCATTAGGAGTAATCTCTATAATTCTATTCGCTACAGTTTGAGCAAACTCATGATCATGAGTCGTAAATAATATTGTTCCTTTAAAGTTAATCAAAGAATTATTTAATGATTGAATAGATTCTAAATCTAAGTGATTTGTTGGTTCGTCTACCATTAATATATTTGCTCTTGTCATCATCATTCTAGATAACATACAACGAACTTTTTCTCCTCCAGAAAGTACATTACTCTTTTTTAGAGCTTCTTCTCCTGAAAAAATCATTTTCCCTAAGAATCCACGTAAAAAAACTTCTTCACGTTCTTCTTCTGTTTTAGCATATTGACGTAACCAATCTACTAGGTTTAGGTCTCCATTTTGAAAAAACTCTGAATTATCAGAAGGTAAATACGATTGAGTTGTTGTAACTCCCCAAGTGTATTTTCCTGCATCTGCTTCCTCTTTTCCAGCTACAACTTGATAAAATGCTGAAGTCGCTTTCGAATTTTTTGAAATTACTGCTACTTTATCTCCTTTGTTTAAATTGATATCTATGTTAGAGAACAAAACTTCACCTTCAGCATCAGTCTTGGATAATCCTTCTACATTTAGAATTTGATCACCTGCTTCTCTATCTCTTTCAAAAATAATTGCTGGATATCTTCTGCTTGAAGGTTTAATGTCTTCAACATTTAATTTCTCAATCATTTTCTTTCTCGAAGTAGCCTGTTTAGACTTTGCTACATTGGCAGAAAATCTACGGATAAACTCTTCCAGCTCTTTCTTCTTGTCTTCTGCTTTTTTATTCTGCTGTGCTCTCTGCTTTGCTGCTAACTGACTTGATTCATACCAGAATGTATAGTTTCCAGAAAAATGGTTTATTTTACCAAAATCTATATCAGAGATATGAGTACAAACAGAATCTAAAAAGTGTCTATCGTGCGAAACTACAATTACTGTATTATCGTAGTTTGCCAAAAAGTTTTCTAACCAAGAAATCGTTTCAAAATCTAAATCATTGGTAGGCTCATCCATTATTAAGACATCTGGATTTCCAAATAATGCTTGCGCTAATAAAACTCTTACTTTTTGTTTACCGTCTAAATCTTTAATTAACGAATAATGTAACTCTTCTTTAATACCTAAATTAGATAACATTGCTGCAGCCTCAGAATCTGCATTCCAACCGTTCATTTCTTCAAATTTAACTTGAAGCTCACCTATTTTTTCAGCATTCTCGTCAGTATAATCAGCATATAATGCGTCTATTTCCTTCTTAATTTTGAATAGCTCTTTATTTCCCATTACAACAGTTTCCAAAACAGGAAACTCATCATATGCATAATGATCTTGAGATAATACAGACATTCTTTTACCTGGCTCTAAATGAACCTGACCAGAGGTTGGATCCATTTTACCTGATAGTATTTTCAAAAAAGTTGATTTTCCTGCACCATTAGCACCAATAATTCCATAACAGTTACCTTGGGTAAATTTGGTATTTACTTCATCGAATAAAACTCGTTTACCAAATTGAACTGATAGATTAGAAACTGATAACATCTTTCATTTTTTAAAATTCGATGCAAAAGTATAAAATATCCAATCCTTTTTAAGATAATGTTCAATAAATTTTATGATAAAATTAATTAAGCTAACATGAATATTAACATCGAATTAACATCTAAATTTCCTTTCTATTTCTATTTTTGATTGTTGATAGTTTCACCTCCAATGATACATATGGTTAAATATTTTTTTATTTTTATTTCTCTTGCAATGGTTAGCTGTAGTACCAGCTCTGATAAGGAATATACTTATTTCGGTGGTAAAATTATAAACCCAAAAGGAGAGTATGTTATTTTGTATAATAATGGCGATGAGGTTATAGATTCTCTTCACCTCAACAAGGACAATACTTTTTCTAGTAAGTTACAAAACCTTAAATCTGGTTTATATTGCTTTAAACATGGTACTGAATACCAATATGTCTTTTTAGAACCCAAAGACAGCTTATTAATTCGATTAAATACATGGGACTTCGACGAGTCATTAGTTTTTAGTGGTAAAAATGCTATTCGCAATAATGTGCTTATAGAAGCATTCTTAGAGAATGAACTACAAAATAAACAATTTTACAAGTATTATAATTTAAACGCTAAAGATTTTAAAAGTAAAGTAGACTCTTTAAAGCGTACTAAAGATGAGTACATTAAGAATTATGCCACAAAAAACAATGAAGAATCAGAAGTGTTTCTTGATGTTTTAAAAATTGCATTGAATTATCCATTATATACAAAATTAGAAAGTTTTGTAATTGATAACTCATTAAAAAAGACTCCTGAGGATTTAAATATAAACGCATTTACTAAACACAGAGAAACCGCTAGTATTGATAGTGATAGTTTAATGTTTTATGCTCCTTATAGAAATTATGTATATAGTAATTTATATTCAGATGTTTATCAAAAGAAAATTAAAGACGATAGTGACGATTTCACAATAGCATTATTAAACGTTATCGATACCAAAATAAAATCACCTGAACTTAGAAATAAACTATTAAAAGAAACTACTATACGCCATTTTTATAAAAAATCGAGTTGTGGAATAAATAAAAAAGCTTACGAAACCTATGTTTCACTTTCAACAGATCCTGCTGATAAAGAGGAAATCTCTTCATTATTAAACGATGTTAAACATATAAGTAAGAATCGCGAAATTCCTGACTTTAACCTTTCTTCTCATGATGGTGCTATTGAGAAAATAACGGACGTTATTAAGAACAAAAATGCTGTTATTTACTTCAGAAACAAGCAATATTCCTCTGATAATTGGGTAGCATCTAGAATGAATTACCTTATCAACAATCATCCTAATATTAAATTCTTAGTTGTAAACATCGATGCTGATAAATACAAGCATGTTAAAGATTTAAATATTGAACATCAATACTACTTACATGAGAAAAGTAATGCTCATCAATTTTTAACAAGTAAATACCCTAGAATGATTTTGGTGAATGATAAAGGAATCGTGATTAATGGTTTTTGTGCTTTATCATCAAAAAAAATAGAAAAGCAAATATCTGATTTGTAAACTATTACCAAACACAGCGACTATGTTATTTTATTTTTGTACCTTTGCGCCGTCCTAAAAAATAAATTAATAGAATTCGCGGATAGGGCATCTGTGAATTCAATATAAATTCACATACATGTCTACATTCGCAGATTTAGGTTTGAAAGAACCTATCAATAGAGCATTATTAGATTTAGGTTATGAAAAACCTACAGTAATACAAGAAAAAGCAATACCTCAAATTCTATCTTCTACAAATGATTTAAAAGCTTTTGCTCAAACAGGAACAGGAAAAACAGCCGCTTTTAGTTTACCTGTAATCGAGTTAACTGATGAAAAAGATTCAGTTACCCAAGCTATAATTTTATCTCCTACTAGAGAACTAGCTGTACAAATAGGTAAAAATATTGAAGATTTTGCTAAATATATTCCTGAATTAAAAGTCCTTACCGTATATGGTGGAGCTAATATAGATCAACAAATCAGACAATTACGTAAAGGTGTTCAAATTGTTGTGGGTACTCCTGGTAGAACCGTTGATTTAATTAGAAGAAGAGCACTAAAATTGAACAATGTTAAATGGCTAGTTTTAGATGAAGCTGATGAAATGCTTAATATGGGGTTCAAAGAAGAACTTGATAAAGTATTAGAAGCTACACCAGATACTAAGCAAACTTTGTTATTTTCTGCAACATTCCCTAGAGAAGTTGAAGCAATAGCTAGTAACTATATGACAAATCCTGTTGAAGTTACTTCAGGACAGAAAAATCAAGGTTCTGACAATGTTACCCATGAATATTATACTGTTTCTGAAAGAACAAGGTATCCTGCATTAAAAAGAATAGCTGATGTTAATCCTAATATCTATGCTATTGTATTTTGTAGAACAAGAAGAGAAACTCAAGAAGTTGCTGATAAGTTAATTCAAGACGGTTATAACGCTGATGCTTTACATGGTGATTTATCGCAAGCGCAACGTGATAGCGTTATGGAAAAATTCCGAAAAAAGAATATTCAAATGCTTGTGGCTACTGATGTTGCTGCAAGAGGTTTAGATGTTGATAATTTAACGCACGTAATTAATCATAAGCTACCAGATCAAATAGAAAACTACAACCATAGAAGTGGTAGAACTGGTAGAGCAGGAAATAAAGGTATATCTATAGCTTTAGTAAATAGAAAGGAACGTGGTAAACTAAGCCCTATTGAACGAATTTTAAAGAAAAAATTTGTTCAAACTCAAATTCCTACAGGGAAAGAGATTTGTGAGAAACAGCTTTTCCACTTAATTGATAAAGTTGAAAACACAGCGGTTAATACTTCTCAAATTGAAAGTTTTTTACCTAATATTTATGAAAAACTAAGCAGTTTGACTAGAGAAGAATTAATTCAAAAATTTGTTTCTTTAGAATTTAACTCTTTCTTATCTTATTATGAAAATGCTCCAGATTTGAACAATATGAGTTCTTCTAGAGACAGAGACAATAGAGAACGTATGTCTAGTGATAAAATGACTCGTTTCTTCATTAATTTAGGTAGAAAAGACCGTTTAAATCCTGCTAAATTAATGGGATTAATTAACGAGCAAAATATAGCTAAGAATGTTGAGATAGGCGCTATAGATATTTTAGATACCTTCTCTTTCTTTGAAATTGACAAGGAACATACTACAGAAGCTCTTGATGCTTTTCTTAAAAACCAGCCTGAATTTAATGGCAGAATGGTTAACATAGAAATAACCAAAGAAAGAAATAGCGGTGGTGGTAGAAGACGTAACTCAAACTCTAGAAACAGTAATAGAAGAGGTGGTGGAGATAGAGATAATGGCTCTAGAGGCTTCGGAAGGAAAAGAAGAGATGGTAACTCTTCTAATAAACCAAAAGGAGGTAGTAATCAAAGAGAATTTGGAAGACGAAGACGCAGTAGTGATAAATAAAAAATAAAAAAAGGATACTAAATTTAGTATCCTTTTTTTGTGCTTAGATCTTTTGAACAAAGAAAATAATTGTTAATCCATTATTATTAGCTTCTAAAGTATCTCACCAAATAAAAAGGCACAGATAACAAATGTTATCAGTGCCTTTTCTATATTGTTTTGTTTATTTTATTTATCTAAACAACTACTTAGCTACATTTACCGCTCTTGTTTCACGAATTACAGTAACTTTAACCTGACCTGGATACGTCATATCATTCTGTATTTTCTGTGAAATATTAAATGACAATTCTGCAGCCTTCTCATCGTTTACTTTAGTACTCTCTACCATTACACGCAATTCTCTTCCTGCCTGAATAGCATATGCTTTTTGAACTCCATTAAAACCAAAAGCAATATCTTCTAAATCTTTTAAACGCTTTATATAACTATCTAAAACTTGTCGACGTGCTCCTGGACGTGCTCCTGAGATAGCATCACAAACCTGAACAATTGGCGCTATTAAATTCTTCATTTCAATTTCATCGTGGTGAGCTCCAATAGCATTACAAACATCTGGCTTCTCTCCATATTTCTCTGCCCATTGCATTCCTAAAAGTGCGTGTGGTAATTCACTTTCTGTCTCAGGGACTTTACCAATATCGTGAAGCAGACCTGCTCTTTTTGCTGCTTTGGCGTTTAATCCCATTTCTGCAGCCATAATACCACATAAATTAGCAACTTCTCTAGAGTGCTGTAATAAATTTTGTCCGTAAGAAGAGCGATACTTCATTCTACCAACGGTTTTGATCAACTCAGGATGTAACCCATGTATTCCTAAATCAATTACTGTACGTTTACCAACTTCTATAATCTCTTGACTAATTTGCTTTTCAGTTTTACGAACAATTTCCTCAATTCGTGCTGGATGAATTCTACCATCTGTAACTAACTTGTGCATTGATAAGCGTGCAATCTCTCTTCGAACAGGATCAAAGCACGATAAAATAATTGCTTCTGGTGTATCATCTACAATTATTTCCACACCTGTAGCAGCTTCTAATGCTCTAATATTTCTTCCTTCTCGACCAATTATTCTACCTTTAACATCATCAGACTCTAAATTAAATACAGACACACAGTTTTCGATAGCTTGCTCTACTCCTACTCTTTGAATTGTATTCAAGACAACTTTTCTTGCCTCTTGTTGTGCTGTCATCTTTGCTTCTTCAACAGTATCTTGAATGAAACTCATAGCATCAGATTTAGCTTCATCTTTTAATGTTGCTACTAATTCTGTTTTCGCTTCTGTAGCTGAAAAACCAGAAATTTGCTCTAACATATCTACATGTCGTTTGTGCAATTTTTCAATTTCAGATTCACGCTTTTCTAAAAATTCTAACTTATAATCAAAATCACCGCTCTTCTTTTCTAACGATTGACTTAACTTCTTATTTTTATCTAATTCAGATGATACTCTAGATTCTTTATCTCTGATTCTCTTCTCAACATCAGACATTTTCTTTTCTCTAGACAAAATAACTTTCTCATGATCAGCCTTTAGTTCAATAAACTTCTCTTTGGCTTGTAAAATTTTATCTTTCTTTATGGCATCTGCCTCTACTTTTGCTTCTTTAATAATATTTCTCGCTTCCTTGTTTGTTTCAGTTAACAACTTATTCGCTTTTGTCTTTTCCAACATTTTAGCGATAATAAAACCAAGTACAACTCCTATAATTCCTACCAATATTGGTAATACTAATCCTTCCATATAATGAATATCTTCTTATAAATAAAAAGCCTACATTAGTAGGTTTTCATAAACTCCTTTAAAACAGGTTTAGGACTAACTGGTTGATCAATAATCCGTAAAAACGGCACGCTTTCCTAACCAAGACTCATCCTTTTTAAATGAATAGTGTTGAGTTTATTAAACTATAATACTAATGTAGGCAGTATGTTTAAACTGTTATGTAATGAACTTATTTTAAATGATGAGTCAACATGTCTGTTAGCTCATTTATTTTTTTTGATGCTTTTGTAGCTTCTTCTGATGCCGTAATGGCTTCTATTTCTAGTTTAGATGCAAATTGTAATGCGCACATCGCTAGAACATCTTGTTTATCAGCTACAGCATAGCTTTGCTCAAACTTAAGGATCAAATCGTTAATATGTTTTGCTGCTTTACGCATACCTTCCTCTTCTTGCTCGTTTGTAACAATTAAAGGGTATGTTCTTCCAGCTATAATTACATTAACTTTTATTTTTTCCATCGTTAAAAGAACTTCCTATGCATTCAAAAGAGTGATACACTTGTCAATCTCTCTAATTAAAGCATTTATTTTGAGTTTTGTATTTCTCGTATCTTCGTTACTGCCTTCAATAGTTTTTGCAACCTTTAATAGTTCGAGCTCTTGTTCGTAAGCTACTAATTGTTGCTCGTTCTCATTTAATAAAACGTGTAATTTACCGTTTTGTTGAAGCAAAATTTGATTCTCCTCTTTTAAAAATTCGTATCGATCAAGTAAGTCCTGTAACTTAACTTGCAGTAAATGAATTGCTTCTAATGTATTACTCATTAAATCTTGAGAATAAACTATTTCAACAAAGTTAATAATCTCGTTTAATACTACCAACTGTTTCATAAAGTTTTCATAAAAATCTAATTATCAACCAACTATAATTTTACCATAATTTTACTAACTTCGTCTTAAAATAGAAATGCTTTGAAACACTTTTTTTCCTTCATATTGTTATTGTTTTCTACTTCCCTTTTTAGTCAAAAGCAATATCCTAAACACTATTTCTCTGCTCCGTTAGATATTCCTATAATCCTAGCTGGTACTTTTGGAGAATTAAGAAGTAATCATTTTCATTCTGGTGTTGATATTAAAACACAACGCAAGGAAGGATTACCTATCTATGCACCCGCCGATGGCTATGTATCTCGAATAAAAGTAGCTCAATATGGTTTTGGAAAAGCATTGTATATTAAACATCCAAATGGATATACTACAGTATATGCTCATCTTCAAAAATTTGAACCAAGAATTCAAGAGTATGTAAAACAGATACAATACGATAAGGAAAATTACTACACTGGTAACTTATTCCCTGATCAGGATAAATTTACCTTTAAAAAAGGTGAACTAATTGCTTATTCTGGTGATACTGGAAGTTCTGGCGGACCACATTTACATTATGAAATAAGAGATTCTAAAACCGAACGTATAATAAATCCGCTTCTTTTCGGTCTGAAAGTAAACGATAACAAACACCCAACGATACAGAAGTTAATGATATTTCCTTTGAATAATGATTCAAGAGTAAACAACTCAAACACAAAAACTAGTATCCCCATAAAAAACTTGGGAGGAGGAAAATATGTTGCCGAACGATTTACTGCAAGTGGTAGCATTGGTTTGGGTATTAGTGTCTTTGATCGTTTAAATGGTGCTATGAATAAAAATGGAATTTATAGTTTGGAAATGAAGATAAATGGTAAAAGAGTTTATTATCATGATGTTGAAACTTTTTCTTTTTCTGAAAGTAAATACATAAATCTTCATATCGATTTTGAACATTATGCCAGATATAAAAAGAGATTTCAGAAAACATTTAGAGCTCCAAAAAATAAACTTAGCTTATATAAAAACTTAATTAATGAAGGAGTAATTAATATCAAGCCTTTGGAAAATTATAATATAGAGATTGTGGCTAAAGATTTAGAAGGAAACACTTCTCTTCTCAGAATTCCTGTTAAAGGAATAAAAAATAACAGTATTTTTAAAAAGAAGGACACCACCGCTCATAAAATAATTGCTAAAGCTTTTAATAAATTTCAAGAAAAGAACGTAACCATAGCCTTTCCTAAAAACAGTTTTTACTACGATTGTTTTCTAAACTTTGAAGTACGTGATAGCATTGCTAAAATTCATGAACCTATTATCCCTTTGGACAAGAAGTTTACACTTACTTTTGATACCAGTACTTTAACTTCTGAACAAAAAAAACAAGTATATATCGCAAATGTTACTAAAAAAAGATATTCGAGATATGTTACAACTAAGAGAAAGGAAAATAAAGTGTATACCAATCAGAAAACATTAGGAAGTTATCGTTTATTATATGATTCTATACCTCCATCTATCTCACTCGTAAATTTTTCGGAAGGAAAATGGTTAACTAAAAACAAAACATTAAAGGTTAAAATTCGAGATAAAGAATCCGGGATCAAAGAATATAGAGCTACAATTGATAATGATTGGGTTTTAATGGAGTATAATCATAAAAAACGCATCTTAACCTACGATTTTAATGATAAAAAATTGGTTGGTAGCAAACATATCTTTAAAATTGTAGTTTCTGACAATGTTGGAAATACTGAAATCATCTCGACAACGTTTTACCGTAAACACTAAATCATTTTGAAAAAATTTTTACTCCTTTTATTGTTCCCTTCATTATTACTAGCACAAAAACTTTCGACTGTAAAAGGGACAATCATTAACAAATTTAACGATCCCATCGAAGGAGTTACCATTTCATATTTAAATAAGGGTACAACTACAGATGAAAACGGTACTTACGAATTGAAGATCCCTATTCGTAAAACAGTTACTGTAACTTTTTCTCATGTCTCTTATAAAACTATAGTTAAAAAGTTTACGACTCGCGGTGTGAGAACAATTACTTTTTCTCCCACACTAACTATTAAAAATGAAAGTTTAGAAGAAATTATTATTCAAAACAGGAAAAAAGAAGCACAAGGTATAACTAAGATCGACACAAAAAAACTGGAAACAGTAGTAGGCGCCAACGCAGGTGTCGAAACTATTTTAATGACACTACCTGGAGTTAGTAATAATAATGAGTTAAGCACACAGTATAACGTAAGAGGTGGAAATTTTGATGAGAATTTAGTTTATGTAAATGGAATTGAAGTGTATAGACCCTTTTTAATTCGTTCTGGGCAACAGGAAGGTTTGAGTTTTATAAATTCAAATATGGTACAAAATATTGATTTTTCTGCTGGTGGTTTTCAAGCCAAATATGGAGACAAACTCTCTTCTGTACTAGACATAACTTACAGGAAACCTAAAGAATTTGCTACTCAAGTAGATTTAAGTTTATTAGGTGGAAATGTTACTACAGAAGGTACTTTTTTAAATAACAAATTAAGCGCAATTTTAGGAGTTAGGTATAGAGATAATAGTTTGTTTGTGAATTCTAAGCAAACCCAAGTAAATTTTCGTCCTAATTTTACCGATGTACAAACCTATCTTTCTTATGAAGCCAATAAGAAACTTACACTTAATTTTTTAGGTAATTTTTCTTTAAACAACTACAATTACAAACCACTTACCAGAAGAACTCGTTTTGGAACTATAGCAAATCCTCTAGAGCTGATAGTTTTTTACCAGGGACAAGAAGAAGACACTTTTCAAACTTTATTTGGAGCAATTTCTGCTGATTATAAAGTAAACGAAGATTTAGATATTACAGGAACTATATCTTCATTTAATACACAAGAAGAAGAACATTTCGATATTGCTGCTGCTTATAATTTAGGTCAAGTAAATACTAATATAGGTTCAGAGAATTTTGGAGAGGTTGAGTTTTCTCAAGGTATTGGCTCACAAATTAATCACGCTCGAAATGATTTAGACGCTTTAATCAATAATATACAATTAAGAGCTAATCTTAAAGATGGTAATAATGAATGGAAAGCAGGTGTTAGATATCAAGTAGAAAATATTAAAGATCGAATCCGTGAATGGGAAATTATAGATAGTGTTGGTTTCTCAGTTCGGCCACCTCATCATACAAATAGCAACAATCAACCTTACGAACCATTCACCGGACCTATAGAACCTTTTCAAAGCGTAAGAGCTGAAAATGAAGTTGACATTAATAGGGTTACTAGTTTTATACAATTTAGTAGAAAAACAAACTGGGACGATCATCAAATATGGCTAAATGCAGGAGTTAGAACTCAGTATTGGCTGGTTACACCAAAGGGACTTTCTGGTAAAAGTTTCACTATTATAAGTCCTAGAGCTCAGTTTGCTATAAAGCCCGACTGGAAAAAAGATATGCTTTTCAGACTTTCTGGTGGTTATTATTCTCAGCCTCCTTTTTACAAAGAATTGCGTGGTTTTGATGGTAAATTAAATCCAAATGTAAAAGCACAGAAATCTATTCATGCAGTGTTAGGGAACGATTACAGCTTTGTGTTATGGAACAGACCTTTTAAACTAACGACAGAATTATACTACAAAAATCTAACTAATGTAAATGCGTATGCCATCGACAATGTTCGTATTCGTTATCGTGCAGATAATAATGCTGAAGCATATGCATATGGACTTGATGTTCGTTTAAACGGAGAGTTTGTTCCAGGCAATGATAGCTGGATAAGTTTTGGGTATTTAAAAACAGAAGAAAATATTAATAATCGAGGATATATCGCCAGACCAACCGATCAGCGTATTAAGTTCGGCGTACTTTTTCAAGATTACGTACCTAACCTACCCGATCTTAAAGTATATTTAAATTTAGTATATAACACTGGGGTTCCTGGTGGTTCTCCTGCCTATGCAGATGTGTATGATTTTCAAAATAGATTGGGAGATTATAGACGTGCTGATCTTGGTGTTTCTTACGTTTTTGTAGATGCTAATAAGAAAGCTACTTCCAATTTTCTAGGAAACTTTAAAGAATTAACTGCTGGACTGGAACTGTTTAATATCTTCGACATTAGAAACTCCATAACGAATACTTGGGTGAGAGATGTTTACAGTAAACAACAGTTTGGTATTCCAAACTTCATGACAGGAAGAGTTTTAAATTTTAAACTTAAAATGAAATTTTAAACACATTCTTAGCTTTATCAAGAACCTTCTCAATAAAGAATTAAGTTAATTATATAATTAACTTAGTCAATTTTCAATCGAACTATGTCGTAAAAGGTCAAAAATATTTACTTGTTTTTAAACTATATTCGTTTGTTAACTTTTTTAGAACCAATATATTTAGCTAAACATGACTTTTTTTAGACTTTTTATTTTTGCCATAGCTACGCTATTATTGATCGGCTGTGATACAACTACTGTAAAAGAAACGCAGCTTCATACCAACTGGGTATTCAAAAAAAAAGATAGTAATAATTGGAAAAAAGCCAATGTACCAGGAACTGTAAACACCGACCTAATTGCCAATAATAATATTAAAAATCCATTTTATCGATTAAATGAACATGATTTACAATGGATTGATAAAAGTGATTGGGAATATAAAACTACATTCAATCTTACAAAGGAAGACTTAGCTAAACAGTATATCGAAATAGAGTTTAGAGGTTTAGATACCTATGCAAAAATATATTTGAATGATCAATTGGTACAAGAAACTGATAATATGTTTCGTACGTATACCTTAGATCTAAAACCCTTTGTTAAAGAAAAAGAAAATACACTAAAGGTTGTTCTTGAATCTCCTATTAACAGAGGAATAAAAAAACATGACGCTATTAACTACAAAATACCAGTATCTAATAACGATTTAGCTGAAATTGGTAAAGTTCCAGAACAAAAACTAGTTAGTATATTTTCAAGAAAAGCAGGTTATCATTTTGGTTGGGATTGGGGACCAAGATTAGTTACTTCTGGAATATGGAGATCTGTTACTCTTAGGAGTTGGGATAATTTTAAAATAAATGATGTTTTCTTACGTCAGAAAAAAATTGACAGTACAGCTCGACTTACTGCGCAAATTGAACTTACAACAGTCAAGGCTTTTGAAAAAAGCACAATTGAAATTAACGTAGGAGATATTACAGTAAAAACAACAGAGCAATCCTTAAAATCAGGGAAAAATACACTCTCTATTCCCTTTGAAATCAAAAAACCTGAATTATGGTGGCCTAATGGTATGGGTAATCAAAAGCTATATACCGTAAATGTTAAAGTAACAGCCAACAAACACACAGATAGTAAATCACATAGAATAGGACTTAGAACTATAGAGCTAATTACAGAAAAAGATAGTATTGGCAGCAACTTTTACTTCAAAGTAAATGGTAAAGCTACTTTTATGAAAGGAGCAAACTATATTCCTCAGGATGTTTTTCTTACTCGAGTTGAATCAAAAAATTACAAGCATATTTTAACCTCTGCTAAAGAAGCCAATATGAATATGCTTCGTGTTTGGGGTGGTGGTATATATGAAAATGATGAATTTTATAAGCTTTGCGATGAAATGGGATTATTGGTTTGGCAAGACTTCATGTTTGCTTGTGCCATGTTTCCTGGAAACAAAGCTTTCTTAGAGAATGTTAAACAAGAAGCCATAGATAATGTTAAAAGGTTGCGTAATCATACATCTATTGCACTTTGGTGTGGAAATAATGAGATCCTATCCGCATGGGAAAACTGGGGTTGGAAAAAAGATGTTGAAAAGAAGCAATCAAAAGCAGTGGCTGATACAATTTGGAAAGCGTACACAGATATTTTTCATAAAATACTACCCGAAGTTGTTAATGAATATGATTCAGACCGAAGATACTGGGCTTCTTCCCCGAGTACTGAATTAGGTGTTCCTGAATCATTTGACAAAGGTGATGCTCATTACTGGAGTGTTTGGTGGGGAAAAGAACCTTTTGAAAATTATAATGTAAAAATACCACGTTTTATGTCTGAGTTTGGTTTTCAATCATTTCCTGAACTTACTACAGTAAATAAATATACGATTCCTGAAGATCATGATATTTTTTCTGATGTTATGAAATCACATCAACGATCTACTATAGGTAACGGAACTATCGAAGAATACATGCTTCGACATTATAAAAAGCCTAAAGATTTTTCTAGTTTTTTATATGTTAGTCAATTATTGCAGGCGTACGGAATAACAACTGGAATTGAGGCTCATAGAAAAAATAGAAAACGTTGTATGGGCTCCTTGTATTGGCAAATTAATGATTGTTGGCCAGTTGCTTCTTGGTCTAGCATTGATTACTATGGAAAGTGGAAGGCATTACATTATGGTGTCAAAAAATCTTTTAAAAATACTATTCTTAGCTTTGATAAAAAGCAAGATTCAATAGTTGTTCATATAGCAACTGATGATTTAAAAGATAAGAAGGCTTTAATGGACATTATTATTTATGATTTTGAAGGAAATGAAATTAAGAAATGGTCCAAAGATGTTACTATCATGGCCAACGCTTCTAATGTTTACTACACTATTCCTAAAGCTGATTTAGCTGCTATTAAACCAAAGTACAATCAAGTCTTTATTTCAGCTAAACTAAGTACAGAAGAAGTAGTCTTAGATGAAAAAATAACATTCTTGTTACCTTTCAAAGATTTAGAACTACCTGAACCTAAAATTGATTACACAGTAAGTGAAAATGAAACTAATTATATAGTCACTATTACCAATGATAATTTGGCTATAGGCGTTTATGCGAGTGGAAATTTTGAGGAGAATTTTTCAGATAATTATTTTAACATGTTACCAAAATCTAAAAAAACAATAATCATTAAAAAAGGAGACATTAAAACTTTAAAAGCTTTTGATAAAGCATTAGAAATAATAAGCTTGACAGATAGTTATCATCAAAATATTCCATAATTATTTTAATTTCCATATCGTTTTAGGTCTTTATACTGCCATAATAAATTTATGATACTCCATTCAGTGTCTAACTTTATGAACTGTAAATATTCTACCCAAGTATCTGAAACTAGTTTTACGGTAGCTATTTGATCATAAATATCTAAAATTTCGATAGTATGATTTGGCTTAAATGGAAAGCGTGCTCCACTAGCATTCCAATGCTTAGCAAACTGTATCATTTTATCTTTACTAGTTAACTTAGCATATTGTTTTTTACTATTTCTATCATATCCTACCGTAGCTTTATTTAAATTAGGATTTAAAATGGTATCCATAAGTTTAGGATTTAACTTTTGTAAGGCTTTTAAGTAGTTTGCTGCACATTTTATAATTGCTGTGGAATCTTTTGATGAAGCTATTTCGCTAAGAACTATAGAACTGTTTGAATATATACTACGAGATTGTATAATCTTATTATTAACATTTAGTAGTTCTCTTTTTATATAATTCCCTTGAGCATCGTAATATTTCTTTCCTTTAGCATATCCCCATTGATTCCGTACTAGTTTTGCTTCACTATCATAATAACCATATACTGTATGGTTTCCTAAACTATCATACTTATCTTGGTACGATGCTACTCCTACACTATTATTGGTAATTTCTAAATCTTCATTTAAGTTATAATTCCCTTTTGGTGCTCCGTCTTTATGAAACTTCATACCTGTTATCCCGAACTCAAAATAAGGAGACAAGTTCTTGAATTCTCCATTCAGGTTATATCTTCTTTCTATAATAAACTCCTTATTTTTTTCCCATCGATATTCTGAAATCCTCCAATTTGATTCCATAGCAACATCGTTGACATCGTAAAAATTTAATTGACTCTTAAATCCTGATTTATCAAATAAATAAACTTCTTTATACACTTTTCTATCATTCTTCATCCTCTTATCCTTTACATCATAAAATATTCTAGTTTCTTTACCTTTCTCATAATTAAAAACTGTTTTATATACTCCTAATGAAGCTAATGGGTGTACTTTTTCGGTATGATAATGATTATTTATAATTGTTTTTAGTCTATTTAAACTGTCATAACTAAATACATAATGTGAAGTTTCTTTTGCTATCGTACTATCTATTGGATGAATTCCAACTATTGGTATAAAAGGAGAAACATGATTATACCTTAATTGCCTATAATACTTTGTTGATTGCGAATAACTAAAAACGGTTAAAAAACATAATAAGGTAACTATTCTTTTTTTCATGATTTACAGATTTACACTAACAAATCAAATAGTTTCCAGTTTATGGCCCACTACTCTTTTGCAAGTTTGAAAAACAAATATAACTAAAAAATTAGTTAAACTAAATTTTTAGTTATATTGTATATAAAAAATCCCGAGTATAACCAGGATTTTAATCTGTTTATTTAGATTTCCTAAACATTAACCATAAACCAATTAATACCAAAGGAATACTTAATACTTGACCTGTGTTTAATGAATTAAATACCCAATCTTCTCTACCGTCTACTTGAGCTTCTTTTAGAAACTCGATAACGAAGCGTAACGACCACAAGACCACCATAAATAACCCAAATAGAAACCCTTCTTTTTGTTTCTTATCTGTTTTCCAATAAAAATGCCATAACACAAAAAACAAAACTAAATAACTAAATGCTTCATAAAGCTGTGTTGGATGACGTGGAACTGTTTCGCCTGCTCTTTTAAAAATTACACCAAAGTTTGATCCGGTTGGCTTTCCATAGATCTCTGAATTGAAAAAGTTACCAAAACGAATAAAAAATCCTGCTAAAGCAACCATAATCCCCATTCTATCTAAAATGAATAACCATGATTTTTTTAAATGTTTCTTTGCAAAAAAGTATAGTGCTATTGGTATTCCTATTGCAGCCCCATGACTTGCAAATCCAGAAATTCCAGTAAACTTCCATCCTTTAACTATACCAAATAACATTTCGGCTCCTTCCTGTCTTCTGAATGGTAATATAATCTGCCACAAATTATTTTGATAGTCTGCCCAACTATAAAAGAAAACCTCACCTAAACGCATTCCTATTAACATAGAAACAAACGTATACATGAAAAGTGGATCCATTTTATCGTGAGAGATTTTATCCTCTGTAAATATCTTTTTCATTAACATTGTACCAACAACAAAAGCTAATACAAACATTAAACTATACCAGCGTACGCTGAATCCTCCAATATTAAAAATTTCTGGATTCCAATTCCAAGTTGTTGCTAAATAATTCATGTAGTAAGTTTGATTTCTTATTTTTTATTTTTTTTCTCAGGGACAGGATCGTAGCCACTTCCTCCCCAAGGATGGCAACTAAAAATTCTCTTTAAACCCAACCATCCTCCGTAAAATAAGCCATGTTTCTGAAGTGCCTCTAATGTGTAAGAAGAACAAGTAGGCGAATATCTGCATGTAGCAGGTGTAAAAGGTGAGATAGCCGTTTGATAAAAACGGATAAGCATTATGAATGGATATGTAAGTATTTTCTTCAAAGTAATTCTTAATTTATAGCATAAGTAGTTCCTTCTCTCCCATCTTTCAGCTGTATTCCTAAGCCTAATAATTCATCTCTAATTTGATCTGACAATGCCCAGTCTTTATTCTCTCGTGCCTCTTTTCTTAATTTTATTAATAATTCAACAACTCCTCCTAATTTATCTGAACTCTGCTCTTTAGCATCATTTAGCAAGCCTAAAACATCAAATACAAATGTATATAATGTTGTTGTTAATAAAACTAAATCGTCGGCTGTTATTGTTGCTTTATCATCTTTAATTTGATTGATAAACTTTACAGCTTCAAATAAATTGGCTATTAAGATTGGTGAGTTGAAATCATCGTTCATTGCATCGTAACACTTTTGCTTCCAATCAGAAACATCAAATGTTGATGTTGCGCCAGTTTTTAAGCCTTCTAGAGTATCGATAGCTTCCATTAATCTATTAAATCCCTTTTCAGAAGCTAATAACGCATCGTTAGAAAAGTCTAAAATACTGCGGTAATGTGCTTGCATAATAAAGAAGCGAACAACACCTACTCCAAAAGCTTTGCTTAAAATTCTCTTTCCTAAATATTGTGCATCTGGATTTCCTGTTAAGATATCATCAGGTAAAATATAATTCCCTGTTGATTTAGACATCTTTTGTCCGTTTAGTAACAACATATTAGCGTGCATCCAATAGTTTACAGGTTGTACACCTGAACATGCATGAGATTGAGCTATTTCACATTCGTGATGCGGAAACTTAAGATCCATACCTCCGCCATGGATATCAATTTGATCGCCTAAATATTTAGAACTCATTACTGAACATTCTAAATGCCATCCAGGAAAACCATCACTCCAAGGTGAAGGCCAACGCATAATATGACGCTCATCTGCTTTTTTCCATAATGCAAAATCCTGTGGATTCTTTTTCTCCAATTGTCCGTCTAGTGCTCTTGTGTTATTTATAGCATCTTCGACGTTTCTACCAGAAAGGATTCCGTAATTATTTCCTTCTTCATTATATTTTAAAACATCAAAATATACAGAGCCGTTTACTTCATAAGCTAAACCTTTATCCATGATCTCTTTAATCATTTCTATTTGTTCAACTATATGTCCTGTTGCTGTAGGCTCAATGCTAGGTGGTAAGAAATTATATTTCTGAGTTACGGTGTGAAAATCTACAGTATATCGCTGAACAACTTCCATCGGCTCAATTTCTTCAAGACGTGCCTTTTTTGCTATCTTATCTTCTCCTTCTTCTGCATCACTCTCCAAATGCCCAGCATCAGTAATATTTCTAACATAACGAACTTTATAGCCTAAATGTAGTAGATATCTAAAAACCATATCGAAAGACATAAATGTTCGCACATTTCCTAAGTGAACATTGCTGTAAACTGTAGGTCCACAAACATACATTCCTACTCTGCCTTCTGTTACAGGTTTAAATAGCTCTTTCGATTTAGAAAGTGAATTATAAATTTTAAGTTGATTCTGTGTATATAGTTCCATTAAAAACACCTTTTTCGTGGCATAAAGGTAACAAGTTTCAACAAAAAAAAACCACTTCATGAAGTGGTTTTTTATTTAAATTAACTTTTATGTTATTTTGAAAAACTTAGGGCACCGTATCTTACATTCATATTAAACTTAGCGGTTTTAGGTGCTTTTATTTTTATGAAACGTTTTATTTTTAATTTACTTCTGTTCTTTAGAAGCTTTTGAATCTCCTTTCTACTTTCTTTTCTCTTTTTAGCTATTTTCCTTAAAGCCTTCTTTCTTTCTTCCATATGCTTTTTTCTCTCTGCCCTAAGTTCTCTTTTTACTCTTTCATTCTCCTTCATCATTTTTCTTCGCGCTTTTCTATACTTCTCCTTTGCTTTTGCTATCTTAATCTTATACTGTTCTTTTTCTTTCAACTGATTCATTGTAATACTACTATCATCACTTGTTATAGAAATAGAGTTTTTTCCAATTTTAACTTTAGCATTTTCTCCAAGTTTATCTTTGTTTTCTTTTTTCCACTTTTCTAAATAACCTTTATCTTTTTTATAGGCATCAAAATCAAAATCTGATGGTACATCTGGTATCGGTGGTAAAGGAGGCATTTCAGGAAAAAATGGAGCTTCTGGTGGTAATGGTGGTGTTATAAAATCTATTGAATCTAGAATGTCTAAACTTCCAAGAGAAAAATCAGTTAAATTATCTGTAAAAAAACTATAATCTGGGGCATCGAAGTTGAAGGAATGTATATCTATCCTTGAATTTGTTCTTGATTTTATTTTAACTTCTTTGCTGTTGCCTACTACTTCAAAATTCCATTTATCGTAGAAAGCATTACGCATTTCTTCTGTAATAGTCTCACCATCAACCAGCATATAGGCCTCTACGACTACTTTATTCTTATTCCATGTTTCTATTTCAATATCTGAATGACGTGTGTTTACGTCGATAACTACATCTGGTTTTACTTTAAATTCTTCTTTATAATTCTCTTTTTTACGTTGAGCATTTATACTAAAAACAGTGGTAAGTAAAATTAATATAAACTTATAGGGTATTGCTTTCATTGTTGTTTTGTTTAGATTGTAATTCGCTAACTTGATCTTTTAACTGAATTAAAAGTTGTAATCTTAATTGAAGATTTGTTATTAATGCATTGATTGTCTCACCATTTACACCATTGTTTTCTAACTCCAGGTTTAAACGTTTATAATCAATATCTAACTTACTTATCTTCTCAAAATACTCATCTAATAAGGCCTTATTTTCTGGAGTAACTTGCAAACTTGCCATTTCATAATTTATGGCGGTTAAATAATAGCTTTCAATTTTTTGCATTTCTGGAGATATACTTCCCAAGCTTATCTCTCTTTTAATCACTTGCGGAACTATTTCTGTATTAGTCTTCGGGTAAAATGTAATTCCGATTCCTAATAAAATTAGTATTGAGGCGGCTATATATAACCATTGATATGATTTATTTTTTTTAGGAAATTCTTGTTTTAATTTATTTATGAATTTTTCCTCATGTCTGTTTGTAAGTAGTATAGGCTCTTCCTTAAACTCTTCCATTAACTTTCTAATATCCTGCGGCATAATTCGTGTTTTTAATATGTTCAACTACTAATTTTTTTCCACGCATTAAATGCGTTCTTGAGGTAACTTCTGTTATTCCTAAAATTTGAGAAATCTCTTTATGGTCATAACCTTCTATTAAATATAAAGACAATACTAGTCGGTATTTCTCTTTCTGTTTGTATATTGCCTTTGTAATCATTTCAACCGTAACCCCATCTTCCACTTCCCAATTATCTTCATGCGCCTTATCTATTACTTCCTCATGCATTGAAATCGTTACTAACTTTTTCTTCTTTAATTCGTCGATACTGTGGTTTATTACTATTTTCTTTAACCATGCACCAAAAGCGACTTCCTCTTTATAAGTATCAATATTTTTAAATGCTTTAATAAATGCATCCTGCATAATATCTTCAGCTAAAAACCTATCCTTCATATACCGATTAGCTACCAACAACATAGCTTTACTATATAGCTTATATAATTTAAGTTGTGCCTTTGGATTATTATTTTTGCACTCGTTAATAAGTGTATTATGTAATAGTTTAGTTGATTTCATTAATCGATTTCTTGTCTTAAAGACGATATATTTTTAAGGACGTTGCATTTCATAAAAAAATTTATGTCTAAATTTACAATACTATATGGTACGAAGACGAATGATAGAAAAGAAGACATCAGCTTTACATGAAAAAGAAGGGGTTTCTAAACCAGAAACTACAAGCGAAAATGCTGCCCAGAAAATAAAACTGAATAGACGTAAACACCCATCCATACAAGAATACGTTACCCAAATTCTAGAAGGTAATATAACCTACTTAAGCAGAGCCATAACATTAGTTGAGAGTACAAATGAAAGGCACTATAAAAAGGCCAATGAAATACTTACCAATTGTTTGCCCTATGCCAACTCTTCTATACGGATAGGGATTACTGGCGTTCCTGGTGTAGGCAAAAGCACGTTCATAGAAAGTTTTGGTAAGTATTTGACTAGTATTGGCAAAAAAGTAGCCGTATTAGCTGTAGACCCAAGTAGCTCTGTTAATAAAGGAAGTATTTTAGGAGATAAAACTAGAATGGAAGAATTGGTTACTGATGAAAATGCTTTCATACGCCCTTCTCCATCTGGATCGTCTTTGGGTGGTGTAGCTCAAAAAACACGTGAAAGTATAATTTTATGTGAAGCTGCTGGGTTTGATACCATAATTATAGAAACCGTAGGTGTGGGACAAAGTGAAACTGCTGTACATTCTATGGTTGACTTCTTCTTACTCTTAAAATTATCTGGTGCTGGTGATGAATTACAAGGTATTAAACGAGGTATTATAGAAATGGCTGATGCTATTGTTATTAATAAAGCTGATGGCGAAAATATTAAAAATGCTAAAATTGCTAAAGTTGAATTTAACAGAGCCTTACATTTGTATCCTATGAAACCTAGCGGGTGGCAACCTAAGGTACTTACTGCAAGTGCTATAAAAAACAAAGGTATCCAAGATATTTATGATATGATTTCATCATATGTCAATAAAACAAAAGAAAACAACTATTTCAATACTAAAAGAAATGATCAAAATAAGCATTGGTTATTTTCAACTATTAATGAACAATTAAAGAGAGATTTTTATGAAAACCCAAAAATTAAAGAAGCTTTAGCTACAGAAATAAAGAATCTAGAAACAGGAAAAACTACTCCCTTTAGCGCAGCTAAAACATTATTAAACCTTGATTAGCAGTATACTTTTATATTGCTATTCCTAATCTCCTAACTTGATCACCTGTGCTAAACATTATCAATGATTAATCATTTACGTTCAGTAAAGAGCATAAAAAAGGCTGGAGAAGATTCTCCAGCCTTTTTTTATAAAATGGTATTTGATAATGCCCTAGAAGTATAAAGCGAAACCAATTAAACCTTGAAATAAACCTTCTTGTCCGTCATCTAAACCGATGTTATATCTTAATGCTGGTTTGATACTTACGTTCTCTCCTAAGAAATAAGCGTAACCACCTTGTAAACCTACCCAGTTCACACTTCCTCCAGTTACTGAAGTACCTGTGAAATCAATTCCTACTGGAAATTGACCAGCGATATAATACTCACCACCAATTTTGTAAGTGAAAGCTTCTCCGAAATCATTGTATCCTAAACCTGCTTTAACTGCAAGGTTGTCCATTACGAAGTAACCTCCATCTAATCCTACTGCAAAAGATGTGTTACCGTTTGATGATGATAAAGCAAAACTAGTGTTACCAGTTGTAGCTGATCCTGTATTAGCTTCGATTACAAATTTTCCTTTTTCTGTTTGACTGTTAGTTTCAGACTCTTGTGCATTAACTGTTACTCCTAAAGTTAACATCGCAATTGCTAAAAATACTTTTTTCATAATTTAAAATTGATTAATAATTTGTGGGCGCAAAAATACTTCTTTTTTTAATTATAACCACTGAATATATACATATTTGTAATTACTCAATACATATTCGTATAGTGTCGAAGTAAACTCGCAGTTTAAGTGGCTGTTACGACTAACTCGTCATAGGCAAGAAAAACATTTTCTGGTAATTCTTTCTCAACTTCTTCATGAAATCCTAGCAATTCACTGATATGAGTAAGGTAAGTCTTCTTGGGTTTTAATTCTTTAATAAGTTGTAATGCTTCGTCAATATTCAGATGAGTAGCGTGTGGCTCTTTTCGTAATCCAGTAATAATCAACACATCTAAATCCTGTAACTTTTCTCGCTCTTTCTGAGATACTGTTTTAATGTCGGTTAAATAAGCAATATTATTAAAGCGATATCCAAGTATTGGTAAATTTCCATGCATTACTTCAACTGGAGTAATATTAATATTGTCTAATTTAAGTTTATCTTCATGTGTAATACATTTTGGCGCAACTTTCGGAGCAGATGGATACCTATTTTCTGTAGCAAATATATAGTCGTACCTTCTTTTCAAAGCATTCAATACTCTTTCGTGAAGGTATATTGGTAATGCTCCTTTTTTAAAGCAGAAAGGTCTAATTTCATCCAAACCTGCTATATGATCTGCGTGCTCATGCGTAAACAATATCCCCTCTAGAGTTTCAACGTTGGCTCTTAGCATTTGCTGTCTAAAATCTGGCCCACAATCGACAACATAATTAACATCTCCAAAAGAGATTAAGATTGAAGAACGCAAACGTTTATCTCTTTTGTCTTTTGAAAATCTTACTGGATGTGTACTGGTAATCATCGGAACTCCTGTTGATGTTCCTGTACCTAAGAACGTTATTTTTAAGTCTTTTTTTAAATTCATTTGTCTCACAAAAATAGCATAAAAATTTACGATTACTTTGTATTTTCAGTACATTTGTTTAGCATTAAATGAATCAAGGAATGGCAGTCATTTTAAAGGGAGATCAAAAAATAAGTAGTGTACCAACTACGAAAAGTAAAGCATTAAGAATTAACTTAAATACTAACATATACGGTACCTTCGCTGAGATTGGTGCTGGGCAAGAAACCGTAAGAAACTTTTTTAGAGCAGGGGGTGCTTCTGGAACGATAGCAAAAGCTATGAGTGCTTATGATAAAGACTTTTCTGACGCAATCTATGGAATTGAGACTGATAGACGATATGTTACTGAGCCTAGGTTAAAGAAAATGTTAAAACACGAAATGGATTTAATTGAAGATCGTTTAGATCGTCAAAAACATCCTGATAAATTATTCTTTAGTTATGCAAATACTGTGGCTACTATAAATTTTTCTAAAAAATTTAAAGGACATGGTTGGGTAGGTATACGTTTTCAACTAGATCCTTTAGAAGATTATAATGAAATAATACTACACTTACGATTTAAAGAAACTGATGCTCGTTTACAACAAGAAACCTTAGGTGTTTTAGGTGTAAACTTAATTTATGGTGCTTTTTATCTAAATGATAATCCTAAAGAATTATTAAAATCATTCTACGACAATATTGATAAGGATAAATTAGAAATTGATATGATCAATTTCTCTGGCCCTCGATTTACATACGTTGATAATCGCCTAATGAGCTTACAGTTAGTGAAAAATGGTATGACAAATGCCGTTATGTTTGGTCCTGATGGAAATAACTTACTACCAGCTCAAGTGTTATACAAAAAAAATATACTTGCCTTACGTGGAAGTTTTAGACCTGTTACTAAGGTAAATATGGATATGTATGAAGAGTCTAAGAAATTATTTTTTCAAGAGAAAAAGGTTGACCCTGAAAAAACGCAAATCATTTTTGAAATTACATTAAGTAATCTAAGAGCAGAAGGAGAAATTAATGAGCGTGATTTTCTTGATAGAGCCGAACTATTGTGCTCTTTAGGACAAAACGTAATGATTACTAATTACCAAGAATACTATAGATTAGTTGAATACTTTAGTGAATTTACTAAAGAGCGTATGGCTTTGGCCATGGGAGTTTACAATCTAATTCAAATTTTCGACGAAAAATATTATCGAAATGTAAGTGGAGGTATTTTGGAAGCCTTTGGGAAATTATTCTTCCGTGATTTAAAAATTTACATGTATCCTTATAAAGATGAAGAGTCTGGAGAGTATATTGATTCAGAAAACTTAAAAGTACATCCAAGAATCAAGGAATTATACAAGTTCTTTAAAAATAATGGTAGATTGATAGACATTGAAAACTTTGATCAAGATGTGTTACACATTTTCTCTAGAAAAGTTTTAAAAATGATTAAAGAAAATGAAGAAGGATGGCATGAAATGCTACCAAAAGGTGTTGCAAAAACTATTGAAGAAAACCGTTTATTTGGTTGTACCAGAAGAAAATAATTTTACTTTATACTACAAAATAAAAAAGATTCCAGATTATTAATCATGGAATCTTTTTTATTTGATAGCTATTGCTAAAGCTTTTCAAAAAAACAGAATACCATATTAAACCTTTCTTTAAATTTACAGTCTTATAAATAAATAATCTACTTGACTGAAGAAATTACCCTTTTAGCACAATTACAAAACCCTACAACAAAAGAAGTTGGGTTTCGTAATCTAATACAAGCATATAAAGAGCGAATGTATTGGCACATCCGTAAAATTGTAATTTCTCATGACGATGCTGATGATGTATTGCAGAATACATTCATCAAAATATTTAAAAATATTGATAATTTTAAAGGTGACAGTAAACTGTATTCTTGGATGTATAGAATTGCAACTAATGAAGCGATTACATTCATTAATAAAAAAGCTAAAGAACAACATCAAGATGTTTCGGATTATAAACACCATTTAATTTCCAACCTAAATAGTGATCTTTGGTTTTCAGGTGATGAAATTCAATACATATTACAACAAGCAATCGCAACACTTCCTGAAAAACAACAATTGGTATTTAACATGAAATATTTTGATGATCTGAAATATCATGAAATATCAGACATATTGAGTACTTCTGTTGGAGCTTTAAAAGCATCGTACTTTCATGCAGTAAAAAAAATAGAACAGTTTATTAAAACCTATAATTAAACCTTTTAGAAAAAATATAGTCTTACCAGTGTGATGGACAAAGAAACAAAACATAGTATCGATTTTATAAATAAGAAAATAAATAAGAAAAACGGATTTATTATTCCTGATAATTACTTTGATAAGCTAGATGATGATTTACAAGTGATCATTAATCAAAATAGTTTACCAGAAGAACATAATTTTGAGGTTCCTAAAACGTATTTTGATACTTTAGAAAATGAAATTCTATCTAAAGTAGAAACAACGAGTTCTCGCAAACCAAAAGTACTTTTATTACGAAAAAAAATAATACAGTATATACCTAATGCAGTAGCTGCATCTGTTATGTTAATTATTGCTTCATACTTTTATTTTAATTCAAATGATGTAACAACACATAATTTTAACACAACTGATATTGAAGATTGGTTTGATGAAGATTACAATACCATATCATCTGATGAGTTAGCTATATTATTTACAGCAGATGATTTTACCGAAGATGAACTATCTGTTAAAGTCAATAACGATAATTTGGAAGAATATTTAAATACAATTGACAGTTCAAACTTAATTGAAGAATTACAATAGTCATGAAAAAAACATTAATAACATTTACACTACTATTATTCGCCTTTGCATACGCTAATGCACAAAGAAAAGGTGGTAAACAAAAAATAAAAGCATTTAAAATTGCTTTTATTACTGAAAAACTAGATTTATCAGAAACTGAAGCTACCAAGTTCTGGCCTTTATATAACGACTTTGAAAAATCTAAAAGAGCGCTCTTTAAAAAAGAACGAGAAGGTATTCGAATGAAAATTAAAGCTGCTGGAGGTATTGAAAACATTACTGAGGAAGAGGCTAAGAAATACTTAAGTTCAATGCATGAAATCAAAACGAAAAAGCATAACCTTAAAAGTAAATTTCACGAAGATATCGCCACAATTTTACCCTACAAAAAGATTCTACAATTAGAAATAGCTGAACATGAATTTAATCGAAAATTAATGAAGCGATTACGTAAGAGAAAATAAAAAACCGGCCTAGACCGGTTTTTTATTTAGTTTTTTACTTGTTATCAACAACAGCTAAACAAACGTGTAATTCAGGTTTATTCGCTGTAAATTTCCTAAGCCATATTACCAATTCTTCAATTTCGTAAGGTAATAAAGTACTTAATGATTTTTCTAGTTCTCTACAGAATAGTTCTGCATTAAAACTTACCTTTTGCAAAATAGTCTTAGTGTATTCAAAAATTGCTCTTGGCATTGTATTAGAGGTTTATTTAAATAATTATGATTTCAATTTACAAAAAAACTAAGTATATCTGTGTTAAAATTATATCAAAAAAAAACCAACTTCAAACAGAAATTGGTTTTTAACATTTTATAAACTAAAGTTTTATAACGCGTTTACTTTACCTATTAATGCTTTTGCTTTGGTTTCTAGCTCAACACTAATCGCTTTAAAATGTGCTTTTTTACTCTCTACATTTTTTTCGTTTACTTTATCTAAAAGTGTATCAAAAGTAGTAATCGCCTCGTCAATAATAGCTTCTGACTTAGCAGCATCTTCTTTAGGATTTAATAATTCCCACACATAACATTCCTCAATGATATCTCCTAAAGTGTGATTAATATCTTTTTTTAAATTTTTTATGCTTGCCATAATTATAATTTTGATGCAAAACTACTTGATTTTATCTAATTCTAACTGAAATTTTTCAAAAAACTGTCCAACATGATATCCGTCAACTAAGGCATGATTAACATTTATTGCTACGGGCATTTTTTTTCTATTAGTTTCATCTTTAATTTTTCCAAAAGCTAATTGAGGTACGCTATCATTTTGGTTACCGGAGACTGGTTCTTTATGACCTGTGAAGCTCACCCAAGGAATAGCTGAACAATGTATACAACCTAATGAGTACTTTGGGGGAAATAACTCTTTTGAATTGGAGATTCGTTCCTTTTCTTTTTTAAAATTATCATAAAATTCCTGAAAGTCCTCAGAAAATTCAATGTAAGAAAATCCAAATGTATGATCTTCTCTTGCGATAGTTGCAGATGCATGTATGCTATTATAAATAGCAATTTTTTCATCTTCAATCCTGTATTTAAAATTCTCTATACTATTAATTACTTTTAAACATGTATGGAGATATCTAACAAAGAAAGATTCTTTCCGAGACTTTGCTGATTCGTATAATCTAGTTACATCTAAATCAGAGACAAGTCCAAATGTAGGGTCTTGTAATGTTCTGAAATGTTCATACAATAGTTTTCTATTCCAATTTTCGATATCTAAATACGTCTTCATAATAATAATGGTAATATCTCTTTTACATTAGAAACTGTTTTGTATGCAGTAGATGATTCTTGCGCTTTGCTAACTGTTTCATGTGCCCATGTAGTATGAAACGGTATATGTATTGCAGATGCACCAATTTCTACGATCGGTAATACATCTGACTTTAAAGAGTTTCCAATCATCAATAATTCACTTGGCTTAATATCTAGATGCTTTATCAACTTTCTGTAATCTTTAGAAGCTTTTTCGCTCATTACCTCTATGTGATGAAAATATTGATGTATTCCTGAATTTTCTAATTTTCTTTCCTGGTCTAATAAATCTCCTTTCGTGGCAACAATTAATTTATATTTTCCATGTAATGCTGCTAATACCTCTTCTATTCCATCTAATAATTCAATAGGTTTGGCTAACATGGTTTTACCAATATTAAGTATTTTATTTATGTCTTGTTGTGGAATTTGGTTGTTAGAAAGCTCTAATGCACACTCAATCATAGATAACATAAACCCTTTTACTCCATACCCATACGTTTTAAGATTTTCAATTTCTTTTTTAAATAATTCTTGATGAATTTTATTCTCAGTCTCATAATCATTCAACAACTTAGCAAACTCATTTTCTGCATCTCGAAAGTACGTTTCATTTACCCACAATGTATCGTCTGCATCGAATGCTATAACCTTTATATTATTCATCGTTTAATAGTTTAATTGCTTTTTCCAAATCCTCTGGAGTATCAATACCTATTGATTCTACAGAAGTTTCTATCATTTTAATTTTTTTACCTACTTCTAAATATCGTATAGCTTCTATTTTCTCTGCTGCCTCTAGGGGAGTCATAGGTGTATTGTAAAAATCTGTTAATGCTTTTTTTCTGAATGCATAAACTCCTTTATGCTTGTAATAAGCTACATCAATAGTAGTTTCTCTATGATAAGGTATTACAGATCTTGAAAAATATATAGCAAAGTTATCTTGATCAGTAATTACTTTTACGTTATTTGGGTTTGTAATTTCTTCGAGCGTATTCATTTTTACTTTTAAAGACGCTAAATCAATAATTTGTTTTTCATCTTTCTTGAATACTTCGATTAATTTAGATAAGGATAATGTATCTATAAAAGGCTCGTCGCCTTGAACGTTTATTACAATATCAACATCCATATCCTCTACTGCTTCTGCAATTCTATCTGAACCACAATCATGCTCCTCTTTACTCATGACCACCTTACCTCCTATTTTAGTAATTTCTGAAAAAATAATTTCTGAGTCGGTAACAACATATACTTCTTTAAATAAATTAGTTTGTAAGGCACTTTCATATGTTCGAACGATTACAGATTTACCTCCTAAATCTTTCATTAATTTTCCAGGAAATCGAGATGCTTCATAACGAGCTGGGATCATTGCAATAATATTCATAAGAAAAATAGATTTTACACCAACAAAGATACTTATTTAGAGATTCTGAAAATAATAAGGTTTAACTATTAAATGCTTAAAACTTTAACAGTTTGCCTATTATATTGGTTTTGCTATTGATTACAAACATCTTAGCTTTGAGATAAGTTACTTTTGTAAGTTAATTTGGTTTGTTTGTTAAAAAGCTCAAGATAGGACCCTTCTTGAGCTTTTTATTGAATAAAAACTTCTAACAATTCAGATTGTGTAGTTGTTTGAATTGTAAATTCTTCTATAACTGCGGGTACTAATATGGTTTCTCCATATGAGATATGCATCTCTTCTTTATCGTATGTAAATATTACTTCACCTTTCACACACATGTAAATAACAAAACTATCTTTTGTACTATTATCGATACACAAACTATCTGCTGTAATTGCTAGTATATTTGTTGTAAAATAAGGACATGTTACTATTTGAGAAGCTTTATTATTTTCAACTCTGTAGTTTGTTTTATAGCTCTCTAAAGCTTTAAAATCTATTGCATCCTGAGCTAAATCCGTATGTAGTTCGCGATAATTACCTTCATCATCTTGTCTATCCCAATCGTAAACTCTATAGGTAATATCTGACGTTTGCTGTATTTCTGCTAGTAAAACTCCTCCTCCAATAGCATGAATTCTACCTGTTGGAATAAAATAAACGTCTCCTTCAGAAACCTCATCAACATTTAAGATTTCTAATAATGTTTTCTTGTTAAGATGATGTAAATACTCTTTCTTGTTGCTGTCTTTTTTAAAACCTACAATTAGATTAGCAGCTTTGTCTGCTTGCATGACATACCACATTTCTGTTTTTCCAAAAGAATTGTGTCGCTTTTTAGCCAAATCGTCACTGGGGTGTAGCTGTATACTTAAGGGAGTTTTAGCATCTATAAACTTAATCAATAATGGGAATTTATTCCCAAACTGAGTATACACTTTCTCTCCTACTAACTTTTCTCTGAACTCTATCATGAGTTCTTGTAAATTTTTTCCTTTAAAACTTCCTTCAGCTACTACAGAAACAGCTTCATCAACTCCTGATATCTCCCAACTTTCTCCTATATTTACGCTGTTAGTTTGCTTATTTAATACTTTTATAAGCTTTTCTCCTCCCCATATTTTCTCCTTTAAGATAGGAGTGAATTTTATGAATTGTTTAATAGTCTGCATACTTTAGTTTCCTGAATAAGTTACAAAATTACGAGGTGTTTCGTAAAGCGTTATCTCGATGTCTAAGTGTAACGGAATATGCTTACGTAGTTTATTAAAAATAACAACAGCTATGTTTTCTGCAGTTGGATTCAATCTTTTAAACTCTTCAACTTCTAAGTTAAGGTTTTTATGATCTAAAGCTTCTTCTATTTCTATTTTTATTATTCTCTTTAATTTACCTAAATCATAAACATATCCTGTTTCTTGATCAATTTCACCTGTCAAGGAAACGATTAATTCGTAATTATGACCATGAAAGTTGTGATTGTTACATTTACCAAAGACTTCAAAATTTTTATCATCCGACCATTCCTCTCTATACAAACGATGTGCTGCGTTAAAATGTGCTTTTCGATGAACTGTAACTTTAGGCATTACTTTGAAAAATTAAAATTTGCTATTTTATCGTACGATTTATCAAAAATGATTTTAAACCAAGCTGTATAATTTGCTGGATTGTTAGCTATATCTAATTTAACCTGCTCTAAAGTCATCCACTTATAACTTTCTACTTCTTCTTTATTTACTTTCGGCTCGTCATTATACCTACCTATCATTACATGATCTAACTCATGTTCCGTTAATCCATTGTCAAATGGCGCTTTATATACAAACGAAAAAACTTCTTCTAAATCGCAGGTAAAGCCCATTTCTTCATGTAATCTTCGAACTCCAGCTTCTAAATTACTTTCACCTTTTCTTTGATGTGAACAACAAGTATTTGTCCACAATAAAGGAGAATGGTATTTACATTTGGCTCTTTGCTGAAGCATTAATTCGTCGTTATCGTTAAAAATAAATACAGAAAACGCTCTATGAAGTAGCGCTTTTTCATGAGCTTCAATTTTCTCCATTATTCCCAACTCATTATCTAGCTCATCCACTAAAATTACATGTTCTTTCATATACAGACAAATGTAATGAAATCATAGCGTTCTAAAAAAACACCTTCTGAATGAAAATTAGAATTACATCAAGTATATTTACACTCTGTTTTTTAAGAATTATAGATGAAAATATTCCAAACTGCACTTTTAATCTTTGTTTTTATCCTATTCTCTTGTGGGAATAACAAGCAGGTTACCGAGGAAAAAAATATCCCTAAAATAGATAGTGTTAAACAAACCGCTACACAAAAAAAGAAACCTGAAAAAAAAATATTGAAAGCTTGGGATAGTTTAAACCATAATAATGTAAGACCTTTCTTCGAAAAGTATGGTAAACTGAATAAAGAGAACAAAGTACTCATTAGAACAAAGTTTGGCACTATTAAACTACGATTATTCAATGAAACTCCCTTGCACAGAGCTAGCTTCATTTTTCTTGTTAAAATAGGCTATTTCAATACTACTGTTTTCCATAGAATTGCAAAAGATATGGCTATTCAAGGAGGAGAATCTGACGAGCAGGAATCTGCTACTTTTAGAAATAAATATCAGAATTATAAATTACCCGCTGAGTTTTTAAAACACAAGAAACATCGTTATGGAGCATTAGCTTTAGCACGCAGAATAGATTTTAATCCCAGTAAACTTTCGAATCCTTTCAACTTTTACATCGTTAGCAACAAAGGCGGTGCTCACCATCTTGATGGAGACTATACAGTGTTCGGAGAAGTAATCTCAGGGTTTTCTACAATTAAAAAGATTTCAAGGGTTAAAACTGGAATTAGCGATTGGCCTATTACTGATATTCCTATTGAAATGGAGATTATTAAGTAATTCGCAATCCTTATTCGGTATTTTCATTAAAGAAAAGTTAAGTTCAATCCATGAAAATAAGTTCTAAAAACGACACGAAAGTAAAATCTACCTATTAAAAATTAACAATCTTATTTCTATATTGTTCATCCTCTTTTAAAAAGCTAACTTTGCTGCTTCAAAATTTATAAATGAGTTTTTTAGAAGAAATAAAAAAGAGAAGAACATTTGGTATTATATCGCATCCCGATGCTGGTAAAACAACATTAACTGAAAAGCTTTTACTTTTTGGTGGTGCTATACAAGAGGCTGGTGCTGTAAAGAGTAACAAAATAAAAAAAGGAGCTACATCTGACTTCATGGAAATTGAACGTCAGCGTGGTATTTCTGTTGCTACTTCTGTTCTTGCTTTTAACTACAGAGACAAAAAAATAAATATTCTCGATACTCCTGGTCACAAAGATTTTGCTGAAGATACATTTCGAACACTTACTGCAGTAGATAGTGTAATAGTTGTAATCGACGTTGCTAAAGGTGTTGAGGAACAAACTGAAAAGCTTGTTAAAGTTTGTAGAATGCGTAAAATTCCAATTATCGTTTTTATAAATAAACTTGACCGTGAAGGAAAAGACGCCTTCGATTTATTAGACGAAGTTGAGCAAAAATTAGGATTAAAAACAATTCCACTTTCTTTTCCGATTGGAATGGGGTATGATTTTCAAGGTATTTATAATATCTGGGAAAAGAAAATCAATATTTTTTCAGCAGATAATAAACAAACCGTTAGTAACGGTGTAGAGTTTACAGATATAAATACACCTGAATTAGATGAAATGATTGGTAGTAAAGCTGCGGAAACATTACGAGAAGAACTTGAAATGGTTGATGGAATTTACCCTGAATTCAATCAAGAAGCTTATATAAGCGGAGACTTACAACCCGTATTTTTCGGTTCGGCTTTAAATAATTTTGGAGTAAAAGAACTCTTAGACTGTTTTGTAGATATAGCACCTAATCCACAACCAAAAAAGGCAGAAGAACGCTTAGTTGATGCTAAAGAAGATAAACTAACTGGTTTTGTTTTTAAGATTCACGCAAATATGGATCCTAAACATAGAGATAGACTGGCATTTGTAAAAATTGTCTCTGGTACTTTTAAAAGAAATACTCCGTATTTACATGTGCGCAATGGAAAAAAAGTAAAATTTTCAAGTCCAAATGCTTTTTTTGCTGAGAAAAAAGAAATCGTAGAAGAATCTTTTGCTGGAGATATTGTTGGTCTTCATGATACTGGTAATTTTAAAATTGGTGATACACTGACTGAAGGCGAACAATTAAATTTTAAAGGAATTCCAAGTTTTTCTCCTGAACATTTTAGATATGTTAACAACGCAGATCCTTTAAAAGCTAAGCAATTATACAAAGGTTTAGATCAGTTAATGGATGAAGGTGTTGCGCAATTATTTACTATGGATATGAACGGACGAAAAATTATAGGTACTGTAGGTGCTCTTCAATATGAAGTAATTCAATATCGTTTAGAACATGAATATAATGCGAAGTGTACTTATGAGAATATAGGAGTGCACAAAGCGTGCTGGGTTGAAGCTGAAGATGAAAAAAACGAAGAGTTTCTAGAGTTTAAACGTGTAAAACAACGTTATTTAGCAAAGGACAAACAAGGACAACTTGTTTTTCTGGCAGACTCAGCTTTTACTATTCAAATGACTCAAAGCAAATACCCTACTGTAAAACTTCATTTTACAAGTGAATTTAAATAGTGATATTGTAAATAAGCACAATAATATAACTTAATAAATATGTTTAACTCATTATTATTTAGAGAAGAAACTACACCTCATAACACTTATTTAAAGAATATACTGTTATGCACTATAGTTTTTGCATTCTCTTTTTCAATATTAGCTCAAACAGATATCAATCAACTACAGGGTAAAGAACTTGATAATAGAATCAGACTGAATTTTATGCCTGTAGACATGCCAACTAATGAATTTCCTGGACTCAAACCAACCATGGGACTAGTGGGATTACATTATCAAATTCCTTTTAATGATTTTTTATACGGAGGTGCTGCTTTTCATTACGCTGTAACTGGAGATCAAGGTGGTTTATTTACACTTGGAGCGGAGATTGGTATTAATCAACAAATCATAGGAAACTTATATGCTGATGCTAACATTCACTTTGGTGGTGGTGGTGGTTACCGAGTTTTAGTTAATGATGGTGCCTTTGTAAACACAAATGTAGGGCTACAATACAAAATGGATAAGTACTCTTTTGGAGTTCAATATAGCCACATTAACTTTTTCACAGGTAATATAAAAGATAATACTTTTTCTGTTTTCTTAGAAATTCCAAGTAAACTACGTTACACAGATTATAAAAACTCTTTCCAAGAGTATACTAAGTCTAATGAAAATAACGATCACTTCTGGAAAAAACCTGTTGTTAAAAACACACAACAAGTCCGATTTGACTTCTTCATTCCTACAGGCAAATCAAAAAGAGATAATGGCACTGCTTTAGATAATACGTTGTATGTTCTCGGTTTTGAATATCAAAAATATTTGAACGCTAACACTTTTCTTTTTGCACATACTGATGCCATTTATAAAGGACTAAGAGCTGGATTCATGGATTTATTCTTCGGTGCAGGTTATCATCCTTATCAATCAAAGTATATTAATTTATTTGGTAAATTAGGAATTGGTGCCGCAGGTGGAAGAATAGCTCCAGAAGGGGGTGCAACTATATATCCTTCAGCTGGTCTCGATTTAAAACTATCTAATTCACTAGCAATAAGTGGTCATGGAGGTTATTACAGAGCTTTGGATGGTGACTTTGAAGCTTACACTCTTGGTTTTGGTATAAAGTATATAAATTTAAGTGGAGGAACGCAAACAAACAATAATGATAGTGTATCTGACACATACAGAACACAAGGTTTATCTGTTAACCTAGAAAATCAAACTTACTTTTCAGTACATAAAACAGACGACCCTAATAATGTTTTATCAACTGATTTACAGCTTATCGGTTTACAATTCAATTATGATATTTTAAAGAACATTTACATCATAGGTGAAGCCGGATTTGCCTACGGAGGGGGATCAGGAGGCTATGCACATGGTTTGGTTGGTTTAGGTATAAAAACCAACAACTTTGTAAACGATAAGTTTAACGCATTCCTTAACCTTACTGGTGGAGCTGCTGGTGGAGCTGGAGTTGATACAGATGAAGGAATAGTGGTAAGACCAACCATTGGTTTACAATACAATATAAAAGATAATTTAGCCATAAAGGCGTCTGGAGGAAAACTTTATGCTCCTTTTGGTAATGTAAATTCAACTAATTTAAATATTGGAATTAGTTTTAATTTTGCCACATTATTGGCTTCAAAAAAATAAATAATACATTTAATACAAAAACAATGAATAACGGAATCTATGCAAAATTCACAACTTCAAAAGGAGATATTTTAGTGAATTTAGAACATGAAAAAACTCCAGGGACTGTAGGTAACTTTGTAGCCTTAGCCGAAGGAAATCTTGAAAACTCTGCAAGACCACAAGGAGAACCTTATTATAATGGTTTAAAATTCCATAGAGTAATTCCTGACTTTATGGTTCAAGGAGGATGTCCTCAAGGAACTGGAACTGGAAATCCTGGCTATCAATTTGATGACGAAATACGTTCAGATTTAAATCATGATGCTCCTGGTAAACTTTCAATGGCTAATGCAGGACCAGGAACAAATGGTTCTCAATTCTTCATCACTCACGTTGCTACTCCATGGTTAGACGGAAAACATACTGTATTTGGTAATGTTATAGAAGGACAAAATGTTGTTGATGCTATTGCACAAGGCGACGAAATGAATATTGAGATTGTACGTGTAGGAGAAGCTGCTGAACAATGGAACGCTGTTGAAGCTTTTAGAACTTTTGAAGGCTCTAGAGAAAAGCGATTAGAAGAAGAGCGTGCTAAACAAAAAGCATTATTGGATGAAGTAGCATCAGGCTACGATGAAACTCCAAGCGGACTTCGCTATAAAATTTTACAAGAAGGTGAGGGTAAAAAAGCTACTAAAGGCGCTACAGTTTCTGTACATTACAAAGGACAACTTTTAGACGGTACTGTATTTGATTCTTCTTATAAACGTAAACAACCAATCGATTTTTCAATTGGAGTTGGTCAAGTAATTCCTGGATGGGATGAAGGTATTCAATTATTAAAAGTTGGAGATAAAGCACGTTTTGTAATTCCTTCTAATTTAGCTTATGGTGAAAGCGGCGCTGGTGGAGTTATACCTCCAAACGCGACTCTTATATTTGATGTAGAGTTAATGAGTGTCAAATAGTTATCTTATTTTTTTTAAAAAGAGCACCTTATTAATTAACATATGTTAATTAATAAGGTGCTCTTTTTAATTAACTTTACAAAGTGTTAGTATTTAATTTCTAATAATCTACTACATTACCTAAACGTTAAGCCAATATTAAAAAAAAGAGAAAAATAATTAAATTTCTTTATTCTTTTTAACCTTACAATAAAAACCTCTTAACATGAAAAAATAATATTTACACGAAATTTGTAGAAAACGTAACTATAATCATACCTCCCCTCCTCCATGAAACATTTCAATCCCCTAACAACCTTAATTTTTGTATTATTTTTGTGTCATAGCATCTTGATTGCACAAAATAAACAATGCAATACTCCAGAACCAAGTATTGATATTTTTAATGAAATTTCAAAATGTACTATAGAAAAAAAAGGCGATGATGCCAATTCTAAGAGTATCGTAATGAATGTCTCTTCTAAAAAAGCAAGAAGAAGAATTGTAAGAAAAAGAGAAAAAGCGAATTCCATCAATAATACTAATAATTTACAAAAAGAAATTAGTTCTAACACTCTAGAAATAAAAAAAGCTATCGTTTCCAAAAATATTACTTCACAAGAAATTCTTTTTTCAATAGTAGATGAAGTTCCTTTATTTCCAAACTGTGAAGTTGAAAACAATAATAATGCAGACTGTTTTAATAAGGAATTTTCTAAACATTTTGCTAAAAATTTCACTCCAGAAAGTGCTTCTGATGATGGTATTTCGGGTCGAGTTTATATTCAATTTAATGTTGATCAAAAAGGAAATACTACCAATTTGTTAATTAAAAGTAGAAAAAATAATAAGCAATTAGAAAAAGAAATAAAGCGGGTAATCAGTAAGTTACCTAAATTTACTCCAGGAAGACATGGAGGACTACCTGTTAATGTTAAATACAGTTTACCAATTAATTTTAATACTGACTAACAACACTTTACATCATACTTTTTACTAAATATTTCAATAAATATCTTAAAAGATGCTAAAATTAATTGAAATATTTTTTTTAATGGCTAAATATCACTACATTAGCCCCAATTAATCCCATCAATCCCTAAAAGTATGATTAAAAAAGTATTCTTAATGTCTGTGTTCTTGATGTCACAGCAATTAGTTATGTCTCAATCTAAATCAAATGAGACCTGTGATACTCCTACAAGCGAACCTGCTTTAGATTTAAATAGTATCACCAAATGTTCAATAGAAGATAAAAAAGATTCAAAAACCAAACAAGTTTCCGTTGAGGTTACTTCAAGGCGAAGAGTCATTCGTAAAAGAGATGCTGTTACAGGTGTTGGTTCTTCGAATACTTCACACAAATTAGCAGCTTTAAAGAAAAAAGCTTCTTTAGTTGGTAATTTAGATTTAAGTAGTGAAGAAATCGTAGATAAAGTTCCATTCAGCTTAGTTGAAGAAATTCCACTTTTTAGCGACTGTGAAAAGGTAGCTATTTATAAACAAGAAAAATGTTTTAAAGAGGAAATATCTAGACACGTAAAAAGATATTTTAGATACCCACAAAAAGCATATGATAATAATGTGCAAGGTAGAGTTTTAGTTCAATTTGTTATCGATAAAAACGGTGAAGTTGCCGATTTAAACTTAAGAGGACCTTACAAGGGAGAATTATTAGAGAAAGAAGCAGAAAGAATTGTTCGTAAATTACCTAAGTTCAGACCAGGTAAGCACAACGGTAAAGCTGTTAAAGTTAAATATGGAGTTCCTATTTCATTTAGAATACCTGGGAAAAAGCCATCAAACATAAAACCTGTAACTGCTAAAGTAGCGTTAAAAGATGCTTTGAAGTTTTCAGAAGTACAAGCAATTCCAGAATTTGCTGCCTGTGGTAGTGATAATTCATTAAATTGTTTCAATACAGAATTAGTTAAACATATTCAGAAGTATTTTGCATATCCACAAGAAGCTGCTGATAAAAATATTCAAGGTAAGGTTTATGCTTATTTTGTAATAGATAAAAATGGTGAGGTTGCTAATGTAAAAACTAGAGGACCTAAAGATGGGGATCTTTTAGAAGCTGCAGCTAAAGTTTTAATTCAAAAGTTGCCAACGTTTAAAAAGCCTGCCTTAATTAATGGTACGCCTGCAAATGTAAAGTATACCTTCCCTATTAATTTTAAATTAGTAGAATAAAAAATAATAATCATATTTTTAAAAGACCAGTTAATTCATATTTTCTGGTCTTTTTAATTTTTATAATAATGAAAACAGCACAACAGTGGTTTGATGAATATGCGGTAAGCCATCAAAACGAGACAAATCAATTAATTCATTATATCTGTGTTCCAGCAATTTTTTTCAGTGTAATAGGTATCTTAATGTGTATCCCTAATGAACTTTTGAAAGAGACTTTTAGACTTTATAATCCATTAATAGAAAATTGGGCTTTTATTATTGGTATAGTTGTTTCTCTATTTTTTTATTTACGAATTGGTTTCTGGTACTTTATACGTATGTTAATCGTAATCTTATTATGTATTATAGCTAATAACTGGATAAATAATATATCAAACTTACTTGTAGTTTCTTTAAGTGTATTCGTAATTGCTTGGATAGGACAATTTTATGGTCATAAAATTGAAGGAGTAAAACCTTCTTTTATTAAAGATTTACAGTTTTTACTAATTGGTCCGCTATGGGTCATTGAAAAATTATCTACACGTGGAAAAAGTTAATTTTGAGGATTTCTTAAAAGTCGATATTAGAATTGGAACTATATTAGAAGTTCATGACTTTCCTAAAGCCAAAAAACCTGCTTATCAACTAAAGATAGATCTAGGTGAATTAGGTATAAAAAAATCTAGTGCTCAAATCACTCATCTATACTTAAAAGATGATTTAATTGGTAAGCAAGTATCTTGCTTGATCAATTTAAAACCAAGGCAAATAGCTAATTTTATGAGCCAATGCCTTGTTTTAGGTGTCTATAATGAAAGTAATGAAGTCGTCCTTTTAACAGCTTCTGATAGGTGTACTAATGGTACTCAAGTATCTTAAACCACAAAAATTACATCATTTTAGAGAAGAAGATAGCGTTCATTAATAATTTATTTGTTCCGTACCAAAACCCTCTAAAATTTGTGTTATCTGTAAATCCAATTACCCTTCCTCTTCCTAACCTTTGGACTTTAAAAGGCACTGAATTTTTTAATTGTGTTAGATTACTTTTGGAAATATAACCGCTTAACAAAGGATTATCTGTATATTGTATTGGATTGTTATAGCTCCTTTTATCTGGTTGCATAAATATAGTTGTATTTCTAAATAATGCTAATTCATCATTTTTGTATCCAAAATTAATTGGATGTGATCTATCTAAAGAAGCTTTAAAAATTGCACCTCCTATAACTTGTGCTCCAGAGGAATTTCTTCTATTTTCAAATGTGACATTATGTATAGAATCTCTTTTTACCTTCTTCAATTTAGCTTTAAGTAAATCGTTATTTATAAACCAATTTATACTGTTTCTGTAACCAATTAGTGTTCCTCCTCCTCTAACCCAATTTTTGAGTTTATTAATGATTGATTTACTCATAGAATAACTATTTGGTACGATTAACGTACTGTACTTACTAATATCAATACGATTAAAATAATTCATATCTAATTTCGTAACATGCATATCGAATCTTTGATCAAACAGATGCCAAATCTCTCCTGCATCATTTCCATATATACCGTCACCAACCAACATCGCTACTTTTTGCTTTTTTATGGCTGCAAAGTTATTACTTCCCAAATCTATTCCTTGATTCAGCCCTGTGCTAACTCCGCTAATTTGAAGATGACTTTCCTCTGAAATCCTAACTAAAAATTCGTATAATTCTTTTTCATTTAAACTTTGGTTCTGCGCAGGAATAAAAATTGTTCCGTAATCATAGGCCATCCCATTATTTTTGAAATTCTTTAAAGCTACTTTTGCTCTTAAACCTTTAGTTAAAATTGCATTCAAGGCTTTTGGCGCATAATATTCATTCCAAGGCATTAAATATCCTACTTTACTTTTAACATCTAGACTTCCTCTTTTAAATTCTAATTTTTCCACCTTTTTCCCCATCTTAGACTGAGACACATTCTCGGCAAAATCAACCCCAAAAGCATGATTAAAGGTCCATGCTGATACATCATAGAATAAGCTATCCTTAAACTCTTTACGAACATCAAACATTGCTTTTATTAAACGATTATTCTTTTGATTCATAGGAATAACATAACTATATCCTTTTTTAAACTTTTTAGAACCTGATGTAAAATCAGATTTCAATTCATGAATCTTAACATTATGTCTCTTCAAAACTTCAGCTAAATGGTAGGTTTTTGCTGCATCTTTCTCATCTCCAAAAACTAATGCATTTTTCTCAAAAGTATTTCTCGAATTTTTATAGAATTTTTGCTGAAATTTTAAGATTTTAACTCGCATCGAGTTTGCGGCTTCTATTGTTGATAATGCAGCTGTAAATTGATTTCTTATAGTAAAAGGAAAAGTTAATATTCCGTTATTGGTTTCTTGCGCATGACCACGAGAACTACCCTGCTCGAATAAAATACCTATACTTCCGTTAATATCAGGAAATGTTGATCCTTTTCCATAATAAAAATCATCAAAACTTTCCTCTGAATAATACGTTGAACCAATCTTATCGAAAGCCTTTGCATGATAAGTTGCTATTTCTTTTGTTAGCTCTTGGTTCATCTTTGGCGTTAACGGATGTGTTCTACTTTGTATTCCTGGCTGAAAGAAGAATGTAGAGTTAGATCCCATTTCATGATGATCTGTCAATATATTAGGTAACCATTTATGGAACGTTTGTATTCTAGACTGACTCTCTGGTAACTGTACAGGTAACCAATCTCTATTCATATCAAACCAATAATGGTTAGTTCTACCTCTTGGCCAAACTTCAGTGTATTCTCTGTCGTTTGGATCAGGATTTATATTTTTTGATTTATTTGTATTTGCCCAATATGCAAAGCGTTGTAATCCGTCTGGATTTAGTGACGGATCAAAAAGAATAATTGTATTATTTAAAACTCTTTCTATTTCATTTCCTTCAGCAGCTGCAAAATAATACGCCGCTGCCAAAGCTGCATTTGATCCACTTGCTTCATTTCCGTGAATAGAGAAACCTTGATACACTACTATCGGTGAATTTGTAACATCTAAAGTAGCATTGTTTGTTGCTTCAATATGTTTGATTCTAATATTCTCAAGATTATTATGATTTTTTGGTGAAGTAATTTTAAGTAACAATAAAGGCCTGCCTTCATATGTTTTCCCTCTTTCCTCAATAATAATTCTATCTGAAGCTTTTGCTAAAGCTTTCATATACGTTATTAACTTATCGTGTGTAATGTGCCACTCTCCTACCTCGTGACCTATTATAGAAGCTGGTGTTGGAATATTAGTATTGTATGTTACGTTCTGGGGTAGATAATAGGATAACTTAACTTTATCTTGTGCTTGTATACTTAAAGTACATAAAGTTAATACTAAAAGAAGTATGGTTTTTCTCATTTGAATAGTAGTTGATTTGTAACAAATATATTAATCAATACGTTTACTATTCTTTAAAAAAGTATAACTTCTGTAATTTTAAGAAAAAATTAGTAGTTAGATCAAAGTTTGTTGTAAGTGATTATCGCTCAGAATTATTTAAAATTACCAATGCACCAATAACGCCTGGTATCCATCCACATATTGTTAAAATGAAGGTAATTAAAAAAGATCCACAGCCTTTATCTATTACTGATAATGGAGGGAAAATTATTGCAAGAAACACTCTAAATATATTCATAAAAAATCGCCTTTATTATAAAGACGATTGTTTATTTATTATGTTACAAGAAATGTTTGTATTTTACTATTGATAATTTTGAAATTTACTTTTGTAATTTCATATCAGTACTTTCAAATATTTTATCTGCAGATTTTGCTATGAACCCTGAGTATAATTCTCCATTTTCCATAGGATGTCTAAAAGCAAACTCATAATAGCAAGAAGTAATCTCTTTGGTTTCTTCTTTAAAGTCTACAGGAATTCTGTCAGCTAAAACACTAGATTGTTCAAGAAACTGCTCTGGAGTACCTTTAATTTCTCCTCCTGAGGCGTTCATTTTAAATCCATTATTTTTTAAAAATTCATTTACTTCTTGTAGTGAATTGAATGTAGACAACTTATTTACATCAACCGTAAAATGATTCGAACAAAAACCGTTTACATATAACCAAGCTGCATATTCACTCTCTTCCTGCAATTTTTCGTACACTTCGAAAATTGGCTGCTCCCACAATCTTCCTTTAAAAACTAAAGTTTCTGGCTTTAACTCATCTTCATTTAAACTATCGATTAATCGCTTAACTGTTCCTTGTAATTCTTCGGAGAATTCCTTTGTTTTTAATTGACTTATAAAAACTCTAGGCGCATCTTTATCTGTTTTATGTTCAAAATGTTTTGCGTATAACTTTTTAGCTTCGAAAACATAGTCTCCTTTTTCTTCATATCCTGCTTCTAAAAAAGGAGTCGCTAATACCTCAATATTTACTCTTTCATCATCAAAAGTTCTAAAAGCAACGTGATCGTTAAATACTTTATTCCCTTTTTCTGTAAAAAGATTATTTATTTTTTGTGCAGAAGGAGTACGATCTGTGTACTCACTCCATAATTTTTCGAAAATTTTAGCTGTTGTCATCTTTTTGTTTAATTTAAAACAAATATAACCTATTTTGTTTAATAATTAAATTTGTTCTAGTTGAAATATAATTCAGATATTTGTTACATTATGGTAAATGAATCTTCTTTAAAAATACTTCAAAATTCTTTAAATGGCGAATTGTTATATGATAATTTGCATAAAAGTTTATACGCTACAGATGCTTCTGTGTATCGAAAGTTACCTTTAGCAGTTGCTTATGCTTTAAGTGTAAAAGATATACAAACGCTTATTCAGTTTGGTATTGACAATTCGACAACCTTAATACCAAGAACAGCTGGGACTTCTCTTGCTGGTCAATGTGTTGGTGATGGTATTGTTGTTGATGTTTCAAAACATTTTACCTCTATTCTTGGATTTGATGAGACTAAAAAAACGATAACTGTTGAACCAGGAATTATAAGAGATGATTTAAATCGATTTCTTAAACCATATGGTTTGTTTTTTGGTCCAAATACTTCAACGTCTAATCGATGTATGATTGGTGGTATGGTAGGAAATAATTCCTCTGGAAGTACTTCTATTAAATATGGAGTAACAAGAGATAAGGTAATACGAATTGATGCCATACTTTCTGATGGAAGTTCTGCTACTTTTTCTGAAATAACTTCTGAAGCATTTAGACAAAAATTAATGCTTGATAATTTAGAAGGTAAAATATACCAAACGATATATAATGAACTTGTAAATGAGGAACACCAAAAGGAAATTAAAAAACAATTTCCTAAAGAAACAATTCATAGGCGTAATACCGGTTATGCAGTTGATGAGTTTTTAACTTCTGAACTATTTGGTGGAAATAATGCAACAATAAATATCGCTAAATTTTTATCAGGTAGTGAAGGTACTTTAGCCTTTTCTACAGCTATTACAATCCAGTTAGACGATATTCCACCAGCAGTTAGCATCATGGTAACTCCGCACTTTAAAAGTGTGAATGAGAGTTTAAAAGCTACTGTTACGGCAATGAAACATGATTTGTTTACTTGTGAGCTTATGGATAAGGTCGTTTTAGATTGTACTAAAAATAACAGAGAGCAATCTAAAAATCGTTTCTTTTTGCAAGGCGATCCTGATGCTGTATTAATGTTAGAAGTTAAAGGAACTTCGATAGAGGATGTAGAAGAACAAGCTGATGAATTAATTGCAGATTTAAAGATAAATAGTTCAGGTTATCATTTCCCAAAGGTATATGGTAATGATATTAAGAAGGTACTGGATTTACGAAAGGCTGGTTTAGGTTTGCTTGGGAATATGATTGGTGATAAGAAAGCTGTTGCATGTATAGAAGACACTGCAGTTGATTTAAACGACTTACCAGAATATATTAAGGAATTTACAGACATCATGGATAAGTATCAGCAAAAAGCTGTTTATTATGCTCATGCTGGTGCTGGCGAACTCCATTTACGACCTATTTTAAACTTAAAAAAATCTGAAGACGTAGTTTTATTTCGAAAAATAACTACGGAGACTGCCGAACTAGTAAAAAAATATAAGGGTTCTTTTAGTGGAGAGCACGGCGATGGTATTGTTAGAGCCGAATTTATACCATTAATGATTGGCGATAAAAATTATCAATTATTACGCAGAATTAAAAAAGCATTTGATCCGCACAATGTTTTTAATAAAGGAAAAATAACGGATGCTTTCCCAATGGATAAAAGTTTACGTTATGAAGTTGATCGAGAAGAACCGAAAATTAATACACTTTTAGATTTTTCTGATAGTGAAGGAATTTTAAAGCTTGCTGAAAAATGTAATGGGTCTGGTGATTGTAGAAAATCGGCTGAAGCTGGAGGAACCTTATGCCCTAGTTACCGAGCTACAAAAAACGAAAAAGATACAACTAGAGCTAGAGCAAATACGCTACGTGAATTTTTAACCAATTCATCTGAAAAAAACCAATTTAATCATAAAGAGCTTAAAGATGTTTTTGATTTGTGCTTGAGCTGTAAGGCTTGTGCTAGTGAGTGCCCTAGTAATGTTGATGTTGCTACGTTAAAAGCTGAGTTTTTATATCAATATCAGGAAACTAATGGATATTCATTTAGAAGCAAACTATTCGCTAATAACGCAAAGTATAATAAATTAGGTAGTAAATTTCCTACGTTAACTAACTTTATAACAAATACCTCTATCGCCAAGAAAGTCTTAGGAGTAGCACTAGAAAGAACCGTACCTAAACTTGCTAAGCAAACATTATCGAGCTGGCTCAGAAAAAACAATACCAATAATTCGAACAAGAGAAAAATTTATTTTTTTAATGATGAGTTCACTAATTTTTATGATGCTGAAATTGGTAAAGACGCCTGTGTTTTACTTGAAAAATTAGGTTATGCTATTCAGCTTGTAGATCATGAAGAAAGTGGTAGAAGTTACATTTCTAAAGGATTCTTGAGAGAAGCTAAGGAAATAGCTAATCGTAATGTTGATATTTTTAAAGATTTAATTTCAGAAGAAGTACCATTGATTGGAGTTGAACCGTCTGCTATTTTAACTTTTAGAGACGAATACATTCGCTTGGCTAACGATACTAAAGCGGCCAAATTATTAGCTAAAAATACGTATACCTTTGAAGAATTTATTGCCAATGAATTTGAAAAAGGAAATATTGATAAAGCTCTTTTTAGTTCAGAATCAAAAACTGTGAAAATTCATGGCCATTGTCATCAAAAATCTCTTTCAAGTACGCATCCAACATTTACAATGTTAAATATACCTAAGCATTATTCTGTAACAATAATGAATACTGGCTGTTGTGGAATGGCTGGTTCTTTTGGATACGAAAAAGAACACTACGATGTAAGCATGCAAGTAGGGGAAGATACCTTATTTCCTAAGATTAGAAAATCTTCCAAAACAACTATAATAGCAGCTTCTGGTACTAGTTGTAGACATCAAATTTATGACGGTACAAATAGAATTGCCAAACACCCTATAACAATATTGAAAGAAGCTTTAAGTTAATTTATTGATTTCCATTTAGTTATTTTGTATCTTTAGAAGAGTCTAATTTTAATTTCTTCTACTATGAATACTGATAAAATAATCTTAAGTAATGCATTCCTTATATATGGGTGTATCGTTGTTTTCTTTCTTTTAATGAAAGTTTTCAATCTTGATAATGTCTCTGAACTTCGCTTTTTAAACTTTCTTTTTGTTTTTTGGGGAGTAAATAGAGCCATTAAGATGAATATTAATTTAAATCATCAAAATTCTTACTTTAATAACTTTTACGTTGGTTTTGGTGCTTCAGTAATTGGAGTGGGCTTAACTATTATAGGCTTAATGGTATATGTTGGACTTATGGACCCTAGCTTTATGACAGTTCTTGAAAACTCTTCATTATGGGGTAATAAGCTTAGTTTGTCCATCGTAGTCTTTGCTTTAGCTATAGAAGGTATAGCTTCGTCTGTGATGTGTTCTTTTATATTAATGCAATATTATAAGAACTATAAAGCTTCAGAAAATATAGTTGCTTAGTGTAAATAATAAAAGCGAGAAGGCAGTACCTTCTCGCTTTCTCTTTAAAATAATTTAGGGATTATTTCAAAAGCTTGCTACAATGATCTTCACCTTTATAACATTTATCGTCTTGTTTTCTTCCTAACCTTAAGCTTCTAAACTTTTTCTTAGCTTTCTGCATTTTTTTCAAACGCTCCAACATTAGTTTCTGATCTTCGTAGCCTTTCTTGTCTATTACTACAGGTTTAGTATTCTCAACTTTAATATTTTTTCCTTTTACGATATAGAAATACGATCTTCTATTTAATTGATGCTCTTCTTCTGTACACTTTTTTCCTTTTATATCGTCACAATGATTAAGAAGTTGATCTTCTCCAAATCCTATTGCGCTTTCAATTCTTTTTCCTCCAATTCCTCTAGATATAATGAAGTCTCTTGTAGCCTTGGCTCTTCGATCAGATAACTTTCTATTATATACTCTTCCTCCTCTACTATCTGTATGTGCTTCAATCTTAATCACCATATTTGGATGATTGTTCATTACAGTAACTATATTTTCGAGTTCATATTGTGCATCCTCTCTAATAATTGCCTGATCGTAGTCAAAATAAATAGGTTTTATTACAATTTGGTTACCTACTATCAATGGATCAAGAACTAAATCAACTACAATCTTTTTGAATTCTTTACTTTTAGAAGTTGCAGTAGATTTACTATTTGCTGATCTATAATCTGCCTTTTGAGTTACAACTGTATACTTTTCTTCTCTACACTCCAACTTGCTAAATGTGTAAATTCCACTAGAATTTGTTACAACTTCTTCTACTAAAGTTCCATTATCATCTATTAATTTAACAATGGCATTTAATATTGGTTCTTTAGTAACTTTATTGGTTACGCTTCCAGTAATAAGCTGATAACATTTTTCTTCTTCTGGAGTTTCTGTAATATAGAAACTGTATATATCGTCGTCTCCTTTTCCTTTAGCTCTGTTTGAAGAGAAAAACCCTTTACGACTATCCGTTGCTAAGTAAAATGAAAAATCGTCTTTATTACTATTGAATGGATAGTTTAAGTTTACAACTTTACTGTAACTTCCATTATCATAAATTTTGGTCTGAAAAATATCTAATAACCCAAGTCCTCTATGACCGTTAGATGAGAAAAACAGTATATTATCATCTGAAACAAAAGGAAACATTTCTTTTTCTGGAGTATTTATTTCTTTTCCTAAATTAACAGGATCTCCGTAACCTTCTTCTTTAATTTCTATTTTATATAAATCAGTTTTACCTAGCGAGCCAGGCATATCTGAGGTGAAATATAATATCTTCTCATCGGGACTAAGCGCAGGATGTGCTACCGAGTATTCATCATTATTAAACGGTAATTCAATGATGTTTTTCCATTCATCATCAATATTCTCGGCCCTATATAATTTTAAATTTACAGTCTTTTTCTTATCTTTTTTTAGCTTTTTTCCGTTGAAGTTAACTCTACTAAAATACATGTACCGTCCATCTTTAGTGATTGCTACAGAGGATTCATGGAATTCAGTGTTTACAGGTGGTGGTAATATGCTTTTCTCTGCTAATTCAAATATTGAATCTTGTTTGGAATCTTCAGATTTATTTATAAAACCATTTGCCTTATAAATATTTAAAAATGGCTGATTATTCCATTTATATAGTTTTGCCTTTTTTGAATTTTTAGGAGAAGACGAAGCAAAGTAAATTTCATTATTAAATATATATCCACCAAAATCAGAAAATGGGGTGTTTACGGATAAATTCCTTATGCTTATTCTTTTTTCTCCTTCATTTATAAAGTCCTGAAAATAATCTGTTTCGTCCAAATATACTTCAGCATTAGATATATTTTCTTCTTTTTCTAACCTTGAATATATCAAATCAGATTTTTCATTATCTCCATTACTTCTTAGAACTTGGGAATATTTGAATATATAGGTTGGATCTTTTTCGTTTTTCTCCTCAATTAATTTATGATACCAAAAAGCAGCTTTCTCCGTCTTTGAATTATTATAATATGCATCACCTAGCCTTTTCAATATATATTTAGAAGTGTCTCCTTTTTGATAAACTGCTTCATATATTTTAGCAGCTTTTACATAAGCAAATTCCTCAAAATATCTGTCAGCTACTCTTCTGCTCTGTGAAAATAATGTGGTTGTAAATAGAATTAGTATTAGCGTTCTTAATTTGGTTGGTTGTTTCATTACAGTAAACTTTAAAAAAATCTTGGGGATTTCATTTTAGCCTGTTCGAATATTTCATATCGAAGTAATACTTCGTGTGTTCCAGAGTTAGCAACATTATAATTTGATGTAGTTAAATCGTACGCATATCCAATATGTAATGATTCGCTCACTTGGAAACCAAGTAATGCTGCAACAGAATCATCCCATCTCCATGCTGCTCCTACTCTAAATTTTTCTTCAAAGAGAAAATTTGCTGATACATCAACTGAAAGTGGTGCCCCAAAAACAGCCTTTACTAAAGCTGCCGGCTTGAATTTAATACTTTCATCAATATCAAATACATAACCAGTAATTAAAAAAAAGTGCATACGCTCAACCGCTACTTCTCCTATACTCCTATTCGCGTCGTAATGCTCTTGCCTTAAAAAATTAGGTACAGATAAACCAATATACCATTCAGGTTCATGATAATATATCCCTGCACCGACAGTTGGTAAAAATTTATTTGTAATATTATTGTTTGGATCAAAAAGCTGATCGTCGTCTCTGGATCTACCAAGGCTCCAATCTACATTCAATAACCTTCCTCCTAGTTTTAATCCAAATGCTAAATTTCCCTCTTCACCTGTTTGAATAGTATATGAAGCATTTGCATCGATATAAGTCTCATGAGAAGGGCCAAGTCTATCATTTACTAAATTAACACCAAGAGCAAGACCTCTGTAAGCTAAAGGTGTGTCGTAACTAATAGTTTGGGTATCAGGAGCTCCTTCAAAACCAACCCATTGAGTTCTTCCTAATGCTGTAATTACTTTATATCCTTTAGATCCAACATAAGCAGGGTTTACAGACATGGTATTTAGCATGTATTGAGTATAATGTGGATCTTGCTGTGATAGTGCATTGGTTACATAACCAATGCAAGCTATCAAAACAATTTTCTTCAAAAATAATTTCATTACTATCTAATTATATTTTATCTATTAATATAAATCCACCCTTTCTTAACTGGACTTCCATCACCTAGATTAATAATATAGAAATATGTTCCTACAGGTAATTCATCTGAAGTTTGTATTGTCGCTCTTCCATTAGAAATTCCTTCGAATCTTCTATCAACATCATCATTGCGATATCCACTCACTTTAAATACAGTATTACCCCATCGGTTGAATATTTCTACTGTGTTATTTGCATAATTTTCAATACAACTGATATTTAAGTAATCATTTTTCCCGTCTCCATTAGGGCTAAACTCGTTGAATACTGTTAAACATGTTGAATTAATAGTTACTGTAACTGTTGCTGTTGAACAATTTGCCGGACTTGCATTATCACAAATTGTATATGTGAATGTGTCTGTTCCTGTAAATCCTGAATCTGGCGTGTAGATTATTATGTCATCACTTGGGTCATCTGGTGTTCCATTATCGTTTACAGATACATCTCCGTTATCTGGATCATCAACAGTCAAGTCTCCATCAGTTGGTACATCTCCATCATTATCCAAAATATCAATATCTATTGGATCGTCTCCATCCGCGTCAACTATATCATCTTCAGCATCTGGTGTAGGTGTAACTATAACTGTTACTGTAGCTGTCGTACAGTTCGCTGGACTTGCATTATCACAAATTGTGTATGTGAATGTATCTGTTCCATTGAAATCACCATCTGGAATATACGTTACGATATCATCACTTGGATCGTTTGGTGTTCCTCCGTCATTTATCGTTACTGTTCCATTAGCTGGATCGCTTACTGTTAAACTTCCATCGGTTG
>ERZ1740052.21-NODE-21-length-74503-cov-13.211678_pt1 | contig 74503 bp, 68 predicted proteins | sample MGYA00581750_ERZ1740052 | MGnify/ENA primary metagenome ERZ1740052 (study PRJEB43018, sample SAMN04849743) | marine metagenome | isolation source: floating plastic debris | place: Pacific Ocean | collected 2008-08-30 | study: EMG produced TPA metagenomics assembly...
TGTTAGTAATACAATAGTAGAAACTTCTCCGAAAAAACTCCCGATTCTTCCATCTACAAAAAAGAAGGTAGAAAAAGCAATGATTGTAGTTAATATTGCAGAAATTATAGGAGGAATAACCTCCATTGTTCCGTCAATTGCAGCATTAATTTTAGATTTTCCTAAATCGTAGTAATGATGATAAATATTTTCACCAATTACAATCCCGTCGTCCACTAAAATACCAATCACGATAATCATTCCGAATAAAGAAAGTACATTAATAGTTACATCAAATTGAGCAGCAAAAATGAACATACCAAAAAAGGCAACTGGTAAACCGAAAGCAACCCAAATTGCTAGTCGAGCATTTAAAAATAATGCTAAAAAGAATAGTACTAATAAAATACCTACAACACCATTTTCAATTAATAATTTTGTTCTTCCGTTTAATGTAATAGAAGAATCACTAGAAACGTTTAATTGAATATTTTGGTGTTCTTGATTGTACTTGTCTATATAAGTTTTGATTTTATCGGCAGAGGTAATAAGATCTTCATTATTTGTATTACTGACTGTTACGTTAATGGCTAAATTACCATTATAGTATAAACGATCTGGGTTTTCAGACCATTTGTCTTGTACTTTAGCAATATCTTTTAGTCGGATTATAGTTCCTGAAGCATCTGTTCTAACGATTAGGTTTTGAAGTTCATCTCCATAATAAGAACGATTATTAGCACGAATCAAATAGTCTTCTTCTTGTGTTTTTATATTTCCACCAGTTATTAGAATATTTGCATTTCTAATGGCATTGGCAACTTCTGCAAAAGATAAATTATAAGCACGCAAATCATTTTCACGAATTGCAATTTCTATTTCTTCATCAGGAAAACCAGAAATGGCTACTTGAGAAATCCCTTCTATGCCTCTAATATCATTTTCTATAGCACGGGCATATTGTTTTAAAGATTTCAAACGAACATTATTACCACTTACAGTAAAGCTAATTGTAGGTCGAATACTTTCAACTTTAGCAATAACGGGAGGTTCCATTCCACTGGGAAAAGAAGGTACTCTATCTACTGCATTTTTTACATCAGAAAGTACATTGTCAATATTCTTTCCTTTTTCAATCTCAACCCTAACCGTTGCAGTATTTTCTCTCGAAACAGAAGTAACACGTTCTACGCCAACGATCCCTTTTAAATTATCTTCAATTTTTAAGACTACACCTTCTTCGATTTCTTGTGGTGAAGCACCAGGGTAAACTAAATTAACATTGATAAGTTGAGAATCTACTAAAGGGAAAAAAGAAGATTTCATGCTAAGTGCTCCCATTAAACCGAATACTACAAAGGCAATTATAGTAACGTTAACAGCTACAGGATACTTAATAAAATAGGTAATTATTTTTTTCATCGATTACTTCTTTTTATTAATCTTTACAATCATTCCCTCATATGCGCCAGGTAAAGTTTGCGTAAGAATGGTAGTATTGTTTTTCAGGCCTTTTAAAACGACTTTATTAGCGTCAAAATAAACAGGATTAACCGTTAACAAACTTAAAATACTATCATTTTTTACACCATATATCTTATCATTATCAATCAGTAATTTTCTTGATATTTCAAAAGCATCTTCTTCGGATTTAGCGATTAAATTAGCTTCTAAGTACATGCCTTCTTTCAAATCTTTATGTGTAACTTGTATAAATGCTTTAATAGTTTGCGAAGCTTGATCTATTTTACCATTTACTCTAATTATCTTTCCTGTATAAGTCTTCGTTTTTTCAAGATTAGTTAAACGTACTGAATTTCCTATAGCCAATAAGTCGGCATAGCTAGCACTTAAAGAAACTTCTAATTCAAAAGTAGAGTTATCTATAAATTCACCTAACTTTTGTCCGCCTCTTACTAGTGTACCAGGAGTTACAAGAGCTTCAGTTAGTATACCTGTAAATGGAGCTCTAATTGTGTATTTACCAAGTCTCACTTCTAAGTTTTTAACAGTATAATATGCTGCACTTATCCCGCGACCCGAGATAAAATACTTCTCTTTATCGGTATTTGTGTTAGGTAATTTAGGTGTTGATTTGTTTACGTCTAAACTTTGTAAGTATGTTTCCCATTTTTGATATTCTTTAGGGTAATCCAATCGTAGATCAGGAATAACAGCTGCAATTAAATTAAAGAGATTATTTTTCTGGGCTTGTAAACTAGCATAAAATTCATTATTGTTTATACTTAAGAGTGTTTGTCCTTTTATATAACGCGTTCCTATTTTAAAAGGTGTATTTTGTTTTTTCAGAACACCTTGAACCTCAGAAAATAATTCAATTTTATTTTTTGCAGTTAAATTACCACTTGCAGTTAGTACAATAGGAATTTTTTTATTTTGCACAGCATCGACAAAAACAGTTTTTACAATTTTATTAAATTGAGGTTTTCTTTTTTTCTTCTTACTGTTCATATATCTGCCTAAGAATACTGCTCCTAAAATTAGTAGTATGCCAAGAATGGATAATATAATTTTTCTCATGTTTAGTTAGTTGTTTTGTTCTTCTCAGAACATACGTTGTTTTGAATTTTTTCTAAAATTGTTATGATTTGTTGTTTCTCTTTAGCAGAAATATTTTCTTCTACCTGAGATAATACTTTTTTTAACGAAGGAATTCCTTTTTCGAAGACAGACTTACCCAAAGGAGTAATAAAAACATTCTTACTGCGCTTATCGTCGTTACATTTTTTTCTAAAAACATAATTTTTAGTTTCCATTTTTGTTAGTAACCGTGTTAATGACGATTTATCTCTTAATGTTAAAGCTGCTAGTTCGTTCTGATTTATACCATCTTTATTGTATAAGTTTTTAAGAATGATTACTTGTTCTTTAGTTAAATCTAATTTTTCGTGTTCAAAAGTTTTCTGTAAATGATTTTCTATCTTTTTTACAGTCTTTCCTAAGAAAGGACCTATATAATCATCAAGATTCATTTTACTTTTATTCATCCTGCAAAAATAGTAGGATAGCATAAATAGTTGTACGTACAACTACTTAAGGTTTTGTTAAAAAAGTTAGGTATTATCTTTTTTGATAAAGTATAAGGACAATACCTCTTAAGTAATTTGAGATATTAAAATAGAAAGCCAACCAGCAACAAGAAGTAATCCGCCAATTGGAGTTATAGGACCTAAAATACGAAGTTTTTTCCCAAAGGCATCTGAAAGAACTAGTCCGTAGATACTGAAGGAAAACAATAAAATCCCGAAACTAAAACACCATATACTAGTACTAAATTTAGTGTTAAATTGAAACCCCAGAATTAAGAGGACTATAGCGTGATACATCTGATATTTTACACCTGTTTCGAAGCTGGTTAATTGTTCAGAAGTTAATTTTTTCTTTAAAATATGGGCGCCAAATGCTCCAAAAATAACAGCAAGTACTCCAAAAATACTTGCAATAATTACGGTAAGTTGTTGTGTCATTATTTAAAAATTAAAGCCAATACTAAATGTAAATCTACTTCCTTCCCTACCGTTAAATAAGGCGATATTAGTAGTAAATAAATCCATTCCATTAATCCACAAAGATCCACCGTAACTGTTATGCCATAAGTTTGATTCTTGAGCAAAAGGACTCCATACTTTACCGTAATCAAACCCAGCAGTTAATCCATATTTCAATGGAATAAAACTAGTAAGATCTCCAAGTTTTAAGCGTAAATCGTTGGTATGATAAAAACTTTCAGTTCCAGTGAATCGATTGTTATTAAAACTACGTAATGTAGTTCTTCCACCTAAGGCAACAGCATGGTAGATTTCGAAGCGATTTTTAAAATTGATATCGGTTCCTATTTGTGAAGCAAAAACTAAACTTCTGTTAGGAACTAAATTTTGATAAATAGCTAAAGAAGTTTTTAAATATCCAAAGTAACGGTTTGTAATATTCGTGTTTACTTTAGCTCCTGTTGTGAAATTGAAATGCATTCCTTTAGTTGGGAAACTAGCGTTATCAACGCGTAAATGAGTAAAATTAAATTCACCACCTACAAAATAATTTCGTTGAAAAATATTGGTTGGATTGTTGTTGAAGTTTGTAATATTTCGAGTAGTTGAGTCTCCAATCTTTATACCTTCTACAGTTCCCTTAAAAGTTACGCGACTTCCACCTCTTAACTGTTTAAATAGCGCAGGGGAGAAGCTGAATTCTTCTTTTTTAACACGATAGAAATCGAGATTTAAATTTTGATCAAAAGGCGATTCATTTCCCCAGCCAAAAAAGTTAAACGCATAATTTGCACTAGTAGCTTTAGCATTTAATTCCAAATGCCAATCGCCAATAAATTCAGTAAACCTTCCTGTGTATTCAACATCAAAACCACTTGTGCTGGAATAAAAATTGGCAGCGAAAATATGACTGCTACTGAAAGGTCTTTTTTTGAAGCCTTGTTGGGTATATGTTACACTTGCACCAAAGAAAAACCCATCATCTGGATTGCTTCCTAAATTAGGATATACAACGGCTGTGTTATTGTTAATATCTCTATGGTTGTAGGTGTTTCTATAGTAATTATCGGATCTTAAATCTTGAGTTTCAGAACTTTCTTTTACTGTGTTTTTGGCGTTTATGAAGTCGTATATCTTCGTTTTTTTACTCCATCCAGAAACCGATGAAGAATCTTCATAAATATCATGATTCTGCCCACCAATTAGACGTAACAATATTCCCTTGTCTACATTACCAGTAATAAAAAATTCATCATCTTCATTTAAACCATATAAATGAATCTCTTTAGTTTCTTTGATTCTGAAAGTACGTTCATAGGTTTTGATATCTCCTCCTTTTTTCTTTCGGAAAACTGTAACCTTGGTTTCTTCATTATTGAGTCGTTCTATTTCAAACCTGTCTTTTTTATCGGAACCTATAATTTGAACGATTCTAGATTGTTTTTTATAATATGCTGTTGCGAATTTTTTTAGCTGATCTCTTCTTGCTTTTATTTTTGAAATGATTTCTTCACCATCAATATCGTAAATGTTTTTTGGGAGTTTCTTTATCGATTTTTCGATGATATCATCTGTTAAATGTTGTTGAATATAAGATGCTTCTTGTATCCATTCTTCATAGTTTAATTCATTTAAGAATTCAGCATCAAAAAAACGGGCATAATTATTATACCAATTGATGTTTTTTATATCACGATCTAACGATTGCATATTTCGGACTAATGGAACAAATTGCTTGATCACAGGAATCATTATACCATCAAATTTCGAAAAAGGTTGATCTCTATCCCTAGGAATTGGCCTATAATACGTTTTACCTTCCTCAGTTTTAAAAGAAGCCCAACGCCACTGATCTTCATGCCTATCCCAGTCACCAATAACCATATCGAATAATCGAGAACGAATTGCCCAACGTTGATCTATGAAATGTTTTTCATTTTTTCTAATCTTAGCTAATACATCGTAAGTACTTATGATTTTTTTTGAATTTCCAAAGGAAGAGATATCCTCTCGATTTCCAGCGGGACGTTCTTCTAGTAAATATAAACCATCTCCAAAAAGAGTATTATAGTCGCCTAGTTTTGGTTGTTTAGGCATATAATATAATTTAGGATTTGTATGATAAATATTCACGGCTTCAGCCATGTCTGGTATAACAAAAGCTGCGTATGGATGGGACATAGTAAAAATATCTTGAACCACATCAACTAAGAAAGTTCCCTTTAAAACACCACCCATAATTCTACTACCGTCTTTATACATAGATCGTAAAACATATTGCTTTCCTTCAGGGTTTTCTAATCGTAGTGAATTTGTCTGATTTCCACCACCTTTTCTAATAGGAGTTAAACCTCCAAAAATAGTATCGAGTTCAAGAATAGGTACTGTAATTTCCTTCCCATACTTTTCACGATTCAAATCTCCCCACATAAATTTATGGAAACCGCTAACTTTAGTAGCTTCTTTAGGGTATATAGAAGTGGTAATTTCTTTCTTATGTTGTCTATATTCTGAAAAAGAGAATTCTTTTTTTTCAGAAAAGGGATTCATGATTTTTTTTCTGAATAGTAATTTATGACCGTCTTTATCATTGGCAGCATAAAACTCAACAAAGGCAGTGCCGTCTTCGTAAAAGTTAAGTTTGCTATAACCATGATTCCCATATGTAAATTGAGCACCATAACCTATTAACGCAGCAGATTGCTTAGATCCAGCTCCACTTACTATTTGCTTAAATCCATTTTGAGTAATGTATTGTAAATTATGTTCATGCCCTGAAACAAATACAATTCGATCATTGAAATCTTCGGCTATAGTTTCTATTTGAAGTATAAGTTCACTATATTTTTTATTGAAATTATCAGTTTGAATACCAGAATGTGCTCTAATCATATTTTTTAAAGTACCTAATATTGGTACTGGAGTCATATGATCTTTTACAGAGAAACTGCCTCCATGTGGACCATTAGAATATAGAGGATGATGCATCGCTACAACCACATTTTTATCTCTATTTTTTTTAAATAAACTAGACAGTTCTTCAACAAATCGTTCTCGAGTTTTTATGGTACAGTTATCATTCATTTTTGGAGCTCCATTCCAATTCATAATAAACCATTCACTGTCTATAATAATCAAGGTGAGTTTATCGTTAATTTTCACATCTTCTAAACCACAGCCACCCTCTGGTAGAAACGTGTTTTTTCCTAATGCTTTTTCTACCAATTTTTCCTGACGTTTTAATCCATCGATACCATTATACCAATCATGGTTACCTGGAATAAATATCGGACGTCCCTTGTAATTTTGGGCAGCATCAGTTTGTGCTTTTAGTCTATATTTTGAAAGCTGATAATTTTTATGCTTTTTAGGATAAATACCTGTTGGATATACATTATCACCTAGAAAGAGTGCAGTACTATTTTCTGAAGCTTTATTTAATTCCTCTTGAAAAAAGTTTAAAGGTGTTAATTCTTCATTCATCTTAACATTACCAGCATCACCAATTAAAAAAAAGGAATAGGATGGTGTTGTTTCTGGTAATTTAGGATTTACAAAATCTTTCTTAGTATAATTTGGTCTGTAAGTAGCGCAACTTATAAAAAACGCAAACAAAATAATACTTGATATATAGGTTAGTTTCATTGGTGTTTTGATTTCCTTTATTACAAAAGTACAAGGATTAATTTATTTAACATATTTTATAAGTATACAAGCCAAAGATGGAGTATTATTATTAGAATAATATAAATAGTATAAATGCTAAGAGCTACACGAAAGCATAGAACAGCCTATTTTATTACGTGCCCATTCAGGACGCTTAGCAAACCATTTTTCATTTTCAGTCTGCTCATCATACGGTTTTTTAAGTAATTCGTATAACTCACTAATACGTGTGTAATTTTCATTGTCGGCCTCTTCTATCGCTAATTGGGCCATGTAATTTCGTAATACATATTTAGGATTTACAAGATTCATTGCACGTGCTCTTGAAGAATCGTCGATTATTTCTGAGTTTAAAATAAAAAGATATGATGTAAACCATGCTGTCCATGTATTTAAAACGTCGCCTTGTAATGCTTCAATAGTATAAAAAGCATCTTTAACTTTTTCAAATAGTATAGTAGGGGTATCATTTTTAGAAACGTAAGAAAGTTTTCTGAAGAAAATAGTGTAATCAGTTTCTGTTAATTGCAAAACACGTTCTAGCTCGGAGATCATTTTCTTAGAGGCTTCTGTTGGTGTCTGGATTCCTAGTTTTTGATGCATCATTTTAATATATTTATCGAGGTAAATAGCTTCGTATTCATCAAGAATTCCTTGTAAAGGTTCTGCATTACCAATTAAATCATACAAAGCATTCGCTAATTTGTATAAGTTCCACATGCCTATATATGGTTGGTTTCCAAAACGGTATCTTTTGTGTTGAGCGTCTGTAGTATTTGGAGTCCACTCGTAATCAAAACCTTCTAGCCAACCATAAGGCCCATAATCTATAGTTAAGCCAAGGATAGACATATTATCAGTGTTCATAACACCATGTACAAACCCAACACGTTGCCAATGCACAATCATTTCAATTGTATTATTTCTAACATGTGTTAAGAAATCTAGATACTTTTGTTTGCCTTCAGATTTTATTTCAGGATAGAAATGTGTGATTGTATAATCGGTTAAAGTTTGTAATGTATTTATATGCTTTCTTGCGGCTAAAATTTCAAAATTACCAAACCTAATAAAACTAGGTGCTACTCTAGATACTACGGCACCTTTTTCATAAGTAGCATTACCATTATACATAACATCTCTAAGAACTTGATCTCCTGTTAAACTTAATGATAATGATCGAGTAGTTGGTACGCCTAAATGAAACATAGCTTCGCTACATAAATGTTCACGAATAGAAGAACGTAATACAGCTAATCCATCTGCTGTTCTTGAATATGGAGTTTCACCAGCGCCTTTAAGTTGTAGTGCCCATTGCTTATTATTATGTTGTATCTCAAATAAATTAATGGCTCTACCATCTCCTAATTGTCCTGCCCAGTTTCCAAATTGATGTCCTCCGTAACACATTGCATAAGGGTGCGTATTTTTATAAATTTCATTTCCAGTTACTACATGTAAAAAAGTGTCAGATTCACTATCAGATTTCGTAAGTCCTATTTCCTTTAACATATCATCTGAAACATGTAGCAATTTAGGTTTCGCAGTTTTTTTTGGCGTTACGTAAGAAAAACATGCATCGTGTACTTGTCTTCTTGTATTTTCTATTACTTTGTCTGCAGGTAATTCTTTTGAAAATGTATTTTTAATATGTAATTCCATCAACTTTTTTACTATTACTTTTTATTTTATTGTGAACTTTAATAGTGCTTGTATTAATAATAACGAGAAACCCAACTTCCGATTAGATTTCCAGTATATATACTATCTTCTGATCTTGAAAGTAGGTGGTCAGCAGTATCTAAACTAATAAAACTTTTGGGGTGATACGCATTTATATATAATTCTTCGGCGTTATTAATTCCTACTATCTATCAATAGGCGAGTGCATAATTAAAAGTGGTTTTCGTAAATTCTTGGTAGTTTCGGGTAAGTTGGTGTTTTCAAAACCCGATAAAAATTGCTGATTTATTTTAAAAGGTCTTCCTCCAATATTTATTTGTAATTCACCTTTTAATTTCACTTCTTGAATTCCGTGTGAAAAGAGATGTTTTACATGAGCTACATTGGATGGAGCGCCAATTGTAGCTACAGCTTTTATGGCACTGAGTTTTGATGCTGCAGTAATTACAGCTGCACCACCTAATGAATGTCCAACTAATAATGAAGGAGCCTTATATTCCTGTGTTATGAAATTACTAACAGCAATAATATCTTCAACATTTGCTGAGAAGTGACTTTCAGAAAATTCTCCTTCACTTCGTCCTAAGCCAGTAAAATCAAAGCGAATAACACCAAACCCTTGTTTTGCTAACGACTTACTTATGTGTCTAACCGCTCCTAAGGAACTGCTACAGGTGAAACAATGTGCAAAAATAGCATAATGGTTAGGTGCAACATCATCACTTATTTCAAGGTAAGCGTTTAATTTATACCCTTTTCTATTTGGAATTAATAATTTGGTACTTCTCATATAATTGGTCAATAATTTCCTGTAGAAATTCATTGATTATTTAAGTTTTAATTTATTTCAATTTATCTGCAAACAGCTTTCTAACTTTAGTGAGCTTAGGAGAAATTACAAACGAGCAATATCCCTGTTCTTGATTATCTCTGTAGTAATTTTGATGTTCTTTTTCTGCTGGGTAGAAAGTTTCAACTGGACTTACTTCTGTTACTATAGTTGCATCAAAATATTGTTGCATTGCAGAAATAACCTGTTTAGCTACACTAGCCTCGTTTTCATTTTGATAATAAATAACAGATCGGTATTGTGTTCCTACGTCAGCTCCTTGTCTGTTTAACGTGGTTGGATCATGAGTAGCCATGAAGATTGTTAAAATATCTTTATAAGAAATGATACTATCATCGTAGGTAAACTGAATTACTTCTGCATGCCCGGTTAAACCAGAACAAATTTCTCTGTACGTTGGATAGCCAGGAACTTTTCCACCTGTGTAACCAGAAACAATATCATCTACACCTCTAATTTCTTGAAAAACGGCTTCTGTACACCAAAAACATCCGCCGCCGAGTGTTGCTATTTGTTTAGCCATTATTTTCTAATTGAATTGATAATGAATTTACACAATAACGAAGTCCAGATGGTTCGGGACCATCAGGAAATATGTGTCCTAAGTGGGCGTCACAGGTATTACAAAGAATTTCTACTCTAATCATACCATGCGTAGTATCTTTATGATATTTAACAGCGTTTTCTTTTATAGGCTGAGTAAAACTAGGCCAGCCAGAACTAGATTCAAATTTTATAGTAGAATCAAATAACGGAGTATTGCAACAGGCGCAACTGTATTTACCAGTTTCAAAACTAGTGCAAAGTTCTCCACTAAATGGCCTTTCGGTATCCTTTAATCGAGTAATAGTATATTGATCAGGTGTTAGTAGTTGTTTCCATTCCTCATTAGTTTTTTCAATTCTTTTATCTGGGGTAGGATTACCATTAACAGTAAAAGCTATAATATTTTTCCAAGTTAACATGTATCTTTTTTTAGGTGAATTTTTGTCGGAAAATAACCTTGAAACTTACATTATTAGAATTGCTAAAGTTTGGTTACTTTTACTTACTAAATTACTGATTTATGAGCACTCTTGTAGAAAAAGCAGAAAGTTTTGTTGTTAATTTATTGAATGAGAAATTAGATAATCGTTTTGTGTATCACGGAATATCTCATACAATGCGTGTTGTTGAGAAATCAAATGAATTAGCCTTAGCAACTAATTTAAATGAAAAAGATAAAGAGTTGTTGTTAGTTGCAGCATGGTTTCATGATACAGGTTTTATTATACACCCAGAGAATCATGAAGCGGAGAGTGTTAAAATAGCTAAGGATTTTCTAGATAAACAAGAGGTTGATGCAATATTTGTTGCTTCGGTTACTTCCTTAATAATGTCTACAAAAATGGATGTTGTTCCTGAAACGATATTAGATAAGCTATTGAGAGATGCTGACTGTTCGCATTTGGGAAGTAAGAAGTATACTGAGTATTCACAGTTATTACACAAAGAAACAGAGTTAATAAATGATGTTAGTATCCCTGAATCGAAGTGGTTATTGAGCAATATTAATTTTTTAACTAATGAACATCAATTTTACAGTGATATAGCTGTTAAGAAATGGGAGAAGCAAAAATCAAAGAATTTAGCTCAGTTAATAAAATCAGTAAAGAAAATAAAGAAAGAACAGAAAAAGCTAAACCAAAAGAAAGAAGAACTTAAATTTAAGAAAAGCAAAGTAGAGTTGCCAGAGCGAGGTATTGAAACCATGTTTAGAGTTGCTTTAAGAAATCATATTACATTAAGTGATATAGCGGATACCAAAGCAAACATATTATTATCTGTTAATGCGATTATTATTTCAATGTCTTTTTCTACATTATTACCAAAGTTAGACAATCCTTCGAATAGTTACTTAATTACACCTTCAATTATTTTTGTGTTATTTACGGTAGCTTCGGTTATCTTATCTATTCTAGCAACTAGGCCAAATGTAACACAAGGTAAATTTTCAAAAGAAGATGTAGCTAATAAGAAAGTGAATTTAATTTTCTTTGGGAATTTTCATAAAATGAGTCTCCCTGAATTTGAATGGGCTATGGATGAAATGATGAAAGATAGAGAATATTTATATGGGTCTTTAACTAAAGATTTATATTTTTTAGGCTTAGTTTTAAATAGAAAATACAATTTATTAAGAATAACCTATACCGTCTTTATGATCGGAATTATAGTTAGTGTTGTTGCTTTTGCAATTGCTTTTTATAATCAGAGTTTAGTAGCATCATAATATTATTTTAAGATTGATCGTAGGTTAATTAACATATGTATATAATGAGCTGAGAGAGTCAAAATATCTTTGGATAGTCTTTGATTTACAGATAAATATGTATATATTTACCTAGATCATTACATAAAAAGATACAAACCTCCCCCCGATATGAAAAGACTCACAATTCTGTTGTCTGCTCTATTTTTTTATGTCTCTATTTATTCTCAATCAAATGAGGATTATGAGAGCACTTTAAAATTAGTAAGCAAAGCTTTTAATGACAAAAAAGCATCCTTAATTCACCAAAAATTTAGCCCAACTTTAAAAAGTAATTTAAGTGAGAAATCTTTTAAAAAAACAATAGATAGCTTACGCAATGAAAAGGGAAACATCTCCAGTTATCAACTCATACTTGAAGATGTTAAAGAAAAAAACTACTTAGTTGAATTTGAAAATGGCTCTATGTTAATTCGAATTTTTCTCTCACCAAAAAGTGAAATTTTGATGTTTAAGATTAAAGATTATTAAATACTAATCTGATATCTTTTCCTACTATATCACATTAGAATCTATTTTTTTACTGACCTATTTTATTGTGATAACTGTAAAACATTCTCTAAAATTAATTAAGGAGAAGTTTTAAATAAAGTATACTCTTATTTCAAATCAGTGTTTTTTAACTGATGTAAAAACAATACCATATAAATTATTTATTATGATCACAAATGTGAAAAAAATAGCCTTTACACTTGTCTTATGTTTCAGCATACAACTTGTATGTTCGCAAGAGAGTAAATATGGAACATTATCATTTAACAAAGCAGTTAACATTTCAGGTAAACAAAGAATGCTTACCCAAAAAATGGGAAAAATTTATTTATACCTGTTAAGTAATCCGAATGATTTTAAAGCTAAGAAAAATTTAAAAATTACTAAAATCATTTTTGAAAAGCAAAACCTAATATTAGAAAAAAATTCGAGCTCTGCACTTACTAAAAGTAAATTAAAAGAAGTTAAGGATACTTGGGATAAATACAAAAAGTTTTTGGCTTCTAAACCCAACAAAGATGATGCTATTAAAATTATAAATACAAATTCTACATTATTAAAATACACCAATAATGTTGTGAATTCTATTGTAAGAGAATCAAAATCGAGAACCAACACATTAGATACAGATTTGCATGAAGAGCAACAGGAGTTAAAAGATATTATTAATAAATCAGGACGCCAAAGAATGCTATCTCAAAGGCTTGCATTATACTATTTTGCTAATAAACCAAAATTGAAGAATAATAATACCTCCGCAAAATTAGAAAGAGTATTTGTAGAACTAGATAATGCATTAAACGACTTGTTAGTTTCAAGTTTTAATAATGAACGAATAGACAATGCTCTTGGTGAGGTAATGGAACGATGGGAAGCTATAAAATCAAATAAAGATAGATTTCTTAAGCAAGGTTACAACGATTCTGAAGTTTATAAATTAAGTGATGAATTAACAAGGAAATTTAATAAAATAACAAACCTATATGAGAAAGTTAAAATTGAATAAATGCTTTTAAATTATCATTTTATGAGAAAATTACTTTTAACTTTTTTAATTCTATTATCAACGATTACTGGAAATACTCAGCAATTTAAAATAGATGCAGATTACAGGGCAAGGGCCGAATATTCTAATGGTTTTGGTACACTTATTAGCTCTGGTACTGATTTTGGTTTGTTTGTAGAACAAAGAGCAAGACTTGGGTTTGGTTATTCTGATAATTATATTACGAGCTCTTTAAGTTTTCAGGATGTGAGTGTTTGGGGTGATAAACCTCAAATTACGAGCAAAGACATCAATAGAAGTTTGTCGTTAGCTGAAGCATGGGTTAATGTTCATATTTCTAAACATTGGTCAACAAAAGTTGGACGACAGACTATAGCATATGACGATGAGCGTATTTTTGGTGGCTTAGATTGGGCTATGCAAGGAAGATTTCACGACGCTCTACTCTTAAATTATAAAAAAGCTAACTATAAATTAGTAATGGGTTTTGCTTTTAATCAGAATGCTGTTTCAAGGGAGAATACATTATTTGATCCTAATAATTCTGCAGATGCTAGAGCTGTTTTTGATTATAAGTCAATGGCTTATTTATGGGTACATAAAGATTGGAATACTATTTCTACTAGTTTTTTGTTTTTAAATAACACTTATCAAAACATACAAGGTGAAACTCCTGTAAAAGGGAATATAAATCGACAGACTTTTGGAACGCATGTAGAAGCAAATTCAGACAAAGCATTGAAGTTTCTATTTAATTTTTACGCACAAACAGGCGAATTCTCTAAGGGTATAGCCTTGAATGCCTATAATTCATCATTAGAAATACAATATAAACCTAAATCAACATTATTAAGCATTGGGTATGAAGTTTTAAGTGGAGATAATACCGCTAACAATGAAATTACTTCTTTTTTTCCAGTGTTTGGTACTAATCATAAATTCAATGGATTTATGGACTATTTCTATGTAGGTAATCATGCAAATAATATAGGATTGAGGGATTTATATGCTAAAGCAATATTTGTTACAGGAAAAAAATCGAAGCTATTAACTAAAGTTCATTATTTCTCAGGAGATAAAAGTATTGATAATGAATATTATTTAGGAACTGAATTAGATATCGTTTTTACCCAGAAAATAACACCTTACGCATCAGTAAAAGTCGGTTATTCACAAATGTTCGCCAGTGAAACAATGGAGAAACTGAAAAACGTTTCCAGTCCAAATTCCATTCAAAATTGGGGTTGGCTTATGCTAGTAGTCAAACCAAATTTACTGAATTGGAAAAAGAATAAAGAAATAATTTAAGATAGTTGAAAATGAAATATTGATAAGCGTTAATAATTCATTTTTATTCATCTAAACAACCAATTAACCTCCAAGATTATGAATTCTAAAAACTGTGTAACTATTTTTTTTGTGCTGTTAAGCACTTTCTTGTTTAGTCAAGAAAAAGTCTGTCATTCACCCAATAATGAAGAAGTAAGTTTAAATACAATAGGGAAATGTGCTATTGAAAAATTTAAAAAATCTAAACAAAAGGAATACATACAGGTTTCTACAAAAAGGAACTATGTAAGAAGAAGAATAAAAAGTAAAGTAAGTAAGGCGAATACATCATTAATAGCAAGCACTAAGCCATTGTATAAAAAAGATGAAATAACCATAGCGAACGTGCATAATCTTCCTCTTTTTAAAAGTTGTACAGATAATATATCATACGATACGAAATTAAAGTGTTTTAATGAACAGTTGAATAGCCACATTACACGAAGTTTAAAATATCCTGAAAAAGCGTTTAAAGACGGAATTGAAGATACTGTTGATGTTGTTTTTACGATTAATACCTCAGGAGAAATAGAAAAGATAATAGCAAAAAGTACTGTTAGAAATGACTTATTAGAAACTGAAGCAAAAAGAATTATAAGAAGCTTACCAAAGTTCATACCAGCACAACATAACAATACTATAACTAATGTAAAGCACCGTGTTAAAATAGTATTTGATATTTCAGGTAAAAGAAGAGGTTTCAAGGAAAAGATGCTTAAAGATAATGCAAAAGAACCTTTAATTAAAGATTATATTACATTTAATAAAGTCGCCAATGTACCAGTTTTTATTACTTGTGCTAATACTCCAGAAGACGAAAAGCAACAATGTGTTAAAGAAACAATACTAAACACCTTAGTAGAAAATTTCACATATCCTTTTGATGCGGCATCACAAGGAATAGAAGGTAGAGTATGGGTAAGATTTATTGTAGATAAAGATGGTTATACCAAAAATATTACAGCTACAAGCTTTAATAATGGAAGTTTATTAGAAGAAGAAGCAGAACGATTAATTAAACTATTACCAAAATTTATACCAGGTACACACAACAATGAATATGTGAATGTTGAGTATTTTATTCCTATTGATTTTCAGTTAGATGAATAGTTTATTTCACACCAGTCTATATTTATAAAAAAGAAGAGTACTATTGTAATTTTAATCCAGTAGTTCCTTGTGCTACTTTTAGTTGTAGCAATTTTATAGTAAGTCGCCTCACCAGAAATTCCTAGAATTGAAGATGAACCAACTCGGACAGTTCCAGTATTGAACGGATGCTTACCATCCGATTTATTAGGAACTCTCAAGTTTATTATTTCGAGTTTATTATCAATTGCAGACTTGTGAATTTTACGGATAATTCTTTTATCGATAAGAGAGGTAAGTCGAATAAGGAAATAACAAGCTCCAATAATAATAAGTATAAAGAATTGACGCACTTTGGATAGGTTCTATTTAAAATTATTCATAAGCTCATCAATAGCTAACGTAGGTTTCTGACTTATTTCTTGATAAATTATTTCAACGCGTAATGCTTTTAACCCAGAGACTCCTTGTAAATCTTCGAGCTCTAGCATTTCAACTTCTCCAAGTTTATTTTTAGACTGTAAAAACTTAATATATTTTAAATACTCATCAGCATCTTTATCTTGTGAATAAACAATAGCAATTTTACCAGGAGTTGTTAACCTTTCTTCTGTATTTTTAATAAGGGCTTTATCAATCCTTTTTTTAATAATTTCATAACGAATATTATAAGCACCGTCTACATCAAACTGTTTTTCATCCATTCTAAACTCTATAGCTAGAGCATTACTGTGTACAAGTATTAAGGAAGCAACTTGTAAATCATGAGAAAGCGACTTTCTTAAGTTTCTGGCAATATTCTCCATTTCATGAGTAGTTTGTAATTGCCATAATCTTAAGTTGTAAAGATATAAAGAATCGTATTTTTTTTGCTTAGTTATAGATTGCCCTATGTACATATTATATTCTACACCATCAGTTTTATAGCGTTCAAAATAATGAGGGAAAATCTTCTGAGCTTCTTCTTGTTTCTTATCTATATATTTGGCTAATTTTTCATTAAGTTTAGTTACACTATACTCGTAATCCTTTCTCTTGTCGTATACAACCTGTAAATTGGTGTCTAGCTTATCCACATAATCGTCAACTAATGCCGTAAATTCACTATTAATTTCTTTTATATGATTAAAAACAGGATAAATCTCACGCTTAAGAAAGTCAATAATAGCAACTTCATCACCAGCTTTAATACCGTCTTCTACATCACTTAAATATTCTTCAACTCTATACATCAATTCTTTGTATATGGGAATATCTTCCTTTCTACATGCTTTTTTCAAAACATTAATAGCTGCATTTAACTGTGCTTGTAAATCTTCTTGTATGGCTGAGTTTCGTGCAGTTGAAGAGCCACGAATATCGAGTTGTGCATATAACGGATACACATCATTAAAAACTATTTCTTCGATTGTAGCATCTTCTTCATCACTATGAATTAATGCATTTTGATAATTTTCAGCAGCTTCATAGAATCTCCATTTTACTGAAGGATGAATAGAGGTATAGTGCTCTTGAATAGTAGCTTCTAAAATATTTAAGAAATCTTCAGAGTTTCTTTCAGCTGCAGCTTTAAAAACAGGAATTACATCTTTTAGCTTTTGCTTATTCACAGAATTTAATTCATATGTTCTTGGCGAAGCTATTTCTAGTAATACTAAATCCTGGTTATTATCAATCTTAATAGGAATTAGTATAATACTACCAATGTTGTTATTTTTTAACTGAAGATAAAATGCACTTTGATCCGAGGTTTCACCATGCCTGTCCGTATCTGAAATAACTACGGTTTCGTTCTCAATAAAAAGCTTACGATGAATATGATCGCAAAAGAAATGATTGCAATATATTTCACCTCTTTTGATTACAATACTTTCAGAAAATTTTATTTTTAATCCATAAGTTTGGATTTCACTAATATCAAAAAACGAATAACCAACTCTCAAGTCTTTAATACTGTAGAATTCGCTTAGGTTATTTTGTAAACTATCTACGATACTACCGTCGTCTCTTCGTAAAAGGTTTGTTCTAATCGAACTAATAGCTTCATCATAAGAAACATCAAATAGATTCATAATACCAAAGCCTTTGAAAATATAAGAGTTAGGAGGAAATTTTTCTTTCCATATTTCTATATTGTCAAAATTATCAAGAAGCACCTTAATATCATTTTCATTTAACTTAGGAGCATTTTCGGTAGCTGTTATGTCCATAAAATCGCCATTAAAAGCAACTCTATAATGTTTGATTACTCCTAACTTTTCATCAGGAATATCAAAGAAGAAAGGACGTTTTAAATCAATAGGGTAGTCATAGATGGTCGCTAAAATAAGCGTGCAGCCAAAAATGTACATTTTATCTCCTTCAAAATTCCTGACACTCAATTCAAAATCATCACCAGCATTTTTCAGTATGGTTTTGAAGCGTTCAGTAAATTTGAAAGATTTAAAGTAAAAAGGAATGGTTGCTGCCTTAATTTCGTTAGTAGATAAGGCTTCTGGAAACAAAGCATCTAATAATAAGTTAACAGTTCTGCTATGTTTTTCAAGTAAAGAAAAATCAGAAAAACCATTGATTAACTCAGGGACTTTTTCTATTTCTTGAACCATTTTTTTTGATGAATGATGAAAAGGATGATCTTTTAAATCATCACTAGTGTACTTTTTGAATGTGTTGTACACTTTTTCAAAACTAACATTTACCTGAAGTGGTAGTTCAAGATTTACGCCGTTACTTAGTCCTTTTATCGTCATTATTATCGATTATCTACAAATGCAAAATTACGAAATGTAAATTTTAGTCGTATTTTCTAGATGAACTTGCACAATAGTAGCGTTAAAATTGATAATTTGCTTTAATAGAACGGATTAAAAACCCATTCCATAATTACGAATTTTACCTTTTTTACCTAGCGTATTAAATTTCCAGCTAAAACCTAACATGAAATATTGTGTTAATACTGTACTTTCAGCATCTTCAATATAATTTGCTGTAGCTGTTCTTCTCGCATTAGTGTTTTGGTTTAATAGATCATAAGCTTTTAATGAAATAGTTCCTTTATCTTTAAGAATTGTATACGAAACAGTAGAGTTCCAAAACCATGCAGATTTATTGAAACCAACTAAATTAGGATTATAATTATAACTTATGTTATTTCTCCATTCTAGCTTTTTTGGAACATTGGTTCTTGTTCTTATACCTAGCGTATGTCTTGTGAAGTTCTGATTGGCATTGGTATTTATATTGTATGTGGTATTCGAAAATGCTATTTGATATCTAGGCTCAATAGTAATCATTTTATTCCATTTGAAAGCCAGTCCAAAACTAGGTGTTACTGAATTTGTTTTTGTAGTATTTTCAATTCCGTCAACAATATTTATATTCTTGGAAGCATTAAATCGTGTACCTAATCTGAAATTTAAGGTAGCAGTAGAGTCTAGCTTTATTTTCTTATTATACCTAGCTCCTCCCCAAAAATTATAAACACCATCAGCGTTTTCATAAGACGAGTTTCTAACAAAATTATCATCTATAGTTATACTACTTACAATTTGGTTATTAGTAATACTACCACCAATATAAGCAAAAACACCAGTACGTTTTTGCCAATTATATTTATTAAAGTTGGCATAAACTCTATGAGTTTGACTTGGCGTTAAATTAGGGTTCCCTTCAATAGTATTTGTTGGATTTGTGATGTCTTTGAATGGCTGAAGTTGATTAATATTTGGAGCATTATTATCTAACGAATAATCAAAATATACTGAAGCTTTCGAATCAAATTTATACCTAAAGCTTGCATCCAAAGTTATGTTTTTAAAGTTTTTGGATAGACTTAGATTTGGTCGTAAAGCATCTACATTCTCAAGTGTTCTAATTACCTGACCTATTTCAAAGTTAAGTCTCCATTTTTTTACATCATAAGATACGCTTACTGCAGGAGTTTTGGTAATGTCATTATAATCAAAATTAGAACTTTGGTCAAGATTAAAAAGTGTATAGTTTTGAGTAGCAGTATCGAAATCAAATGTACTCTCAATATTTGTTTGCTCATCTCTCCTATAACCATATTTAGCATCAATAAACAATTTTTTATCGATTAAGGGGTAGCGGTATGTTAATCGAGATTGGATTGTATTTAACTCATTATCGTTAATGCTTTTTTGGTCTCTAATTATTGTCTCAGGATTAGTGCCAAATGTTTCTATAGTTGAATTATTTATATCTTCTCCATCTGTGGTATTCACTTGATTTGTGAGTGATGCTTTTATAAAGGAACCTCTAGCGCCAATTTTTTTTGTAATGTCTATTGTATTTTGAAAATTTTTAGCATCTGATTTTGAGAAAGTACTACTCGAAGCTGTGTTGGTAATTATACTACTTTCGTTAAGAGTTTCTTGTAATTGTGTATAATTACCTTCTCTTGTATTAAAAATAAACTGCGGTCTAATATTGATCAGAAATGTAGAATCAATTTCAATGTCTAGTTCAGCATCAACAGCATGATTATCATTGGTGTCGCTTGAGTTTGAGTTTGAATTGGTAAAATAATTTCTGTTAGGTAACGTGTAAGCTCTATTATTTCTGGAATTATTATCAGAATTACTTCCAGAGAAGAAGTAATTAGCGTTAACATCTAAACCTTTTCCATATACATCAGCATAAGTTGCACCGGCAGTTTTTGAGCGAATAATACCTTGTCCGCCTCCAAATCTTCTTCCACCAACATTAAAAGAACCATTACCGCCGAACCAAATACTACCACCACCTCCAAACATTTTTTGGATTTCACCAAAACTAAATCCTGGCGAGTTTATATTGTTAGTACTAGCTAAAACACTAAAGCGAGTATCGTTATTAAAGCGGTTAACCATAGTAGCTCCTTCGTATCTTTCATCGGTTCCTCTACCTGTGGAGACTCTACCGAACCATCCTTTATTATTTTCTTTTTTTATGGTAAGGTTTATTGTTTTATTGTTTGCGTCACCTTTCTCTCCAGAAAAAGCTTCTGCTTTAGATTTTGTGTCGGTAATTTGAACTTTTTCAATGATTTCTTTAGATAAGTTCTTTGTAGTTATGGTAGGATCGTTTCCAAAGAAAGGTTTTCCGTTTACCAAAATTTTATTTACAGGCTTTCCATTTATAGTAATCTTTCCTTCTTCATCGACTTCTACACCAGGTAATTTTTTAAGTAGATCTTCAACATTGGCGTTTTTTTTAGTTTTAAACGATTTTACATTAAACTCTAATGTATCTTTTTTGATCGTTATAGGTGCCTTTGATGTTATAACTACTTCGTTTAACAAGTTAGCTTCTTCCGTTAATTTTATCGTTCCTAAATCTATTGAAGTCTCTTTTTTTAAGGTGATTTTTTTTTGATAACTGTTCATTCCAATAAAAGAGACAAAAAGTTTTAGATTTTTATGGTATGAAGTTCCTTCTAATGAGAAATTTCCTTTTTCATCTGAAATAGTATAAGATATTACTGAGCTGTCTTTTACTTTTTCCAAATGAATAGTAGCAGCGTCAATAGGATGTTTGTCTTTTTTTGACTGAATCTTACCTGTAATATTGAACTTATAAGATTGTCCAATTACATGTAAGGATGTTAAAAAAATAATACAAAGTAGTATTTTTTTCATAGTTTTTTATCTTCATTGTTAAAGGCAACAAAAGAACATAAAAAAGGGTTTACAGGACGTTAATTTTTGTTAAACTATGATGTGAAAATTTATAAAAGCTATTACTTAAGAGTAATAGCTTTTTTGTTTTAGCAAAGAGAAGTGCAAGTTCTCAGACTTGAGAAACAATGTGAACTACCGTCTTCTCTACAGTCTGCAAAATCTTGAATACAATTTCTTCTGCATTCCGAGATACCACCATTAATCTTGGTGCATTCTTTTTTTGTTAGTGTTTTTACTCCTTCGAGGGTTGAAATACTTCTAAATAGAGTTTATAGGTTTTCAATTCCTCAAGAATATATGGAATTAAGCCTTTAATTACTTCTGTCTAAAGTAAATACTAATTGGTACTCCTGAAAAGTTGTAATTTTCTCTCAATTGATTTTCTACAAAACGCTTATAAGGATCCCTTATATATTGTGGGAGATTTGCAAAAAAAGCAAACTGTGGCGTATGTGTAGGTAATTGCATACAATACTTAATTTTTACATATTTTCCTTTCGTTGCAGGTGGTGGAGTTTGCTGAATAATCTCTAGCATAGTTTCATTTAACTTACTAGTTTGTATACGTCGTTTTCTGTTTTCGTAAACTTCAACAGCAGTTTCTATAGCTTTAAAAATACGCTGTTTAGTTAATACAGAAACAAAGATTATAGGTACATCGTTAAAAGGAGCGATAGTATCTTTAATTTTTCGTTCGAAGTCTCTCATGGTATTGGTTTCTTTTTCTACCAAATCCCATTTATTAACTAAAATAACAACTCCTTTTCTGTTTTTTTCAGCAAGCCAAAATATCTTTTCATCTTGACCTTCAAACCCACGAGTGGCATCTACCATAACAATGGCAATATCACAGTGTTCAATAGCACGAACAGCTCTCATCACCGAATAAAATTCTAAATCTTCTTTTACTTTAGATTTTTTTCTTATTCCAGCGGTATCAACTAAATTAAAATCGAAACCAAATCTATTATAAGCAGTATCTATAGAGTCTCTAGTTGTTCCAGCGATATTAGTTACAATATTTCTTTCTTCACCGATTAAGGCATTTATGAATGAAGATTTACCTGCGTTAGGTCTTCCTACAACTGCGAAACGAGGTAATTCATCTTCTTGTTCTTCATCATCAAATGGTTTTGGAATTTCTTCTGCTATAGCATCTAATAAATCTCCAGTACCACTACCATTAACAGAGGAGATAGTATGATAATCTCCAAGACCTAAATTATAGAATTCAACGGCATCTGCTTCACGCATAGCATTATCTACTTTATTAACGGCCATAAACAATGGCTTTTTTACTTGTCTGAGTAGTTTAGCAACAGCATCATCCATTGGAGTTATTCCTTGCTCAACATCGACGACAAATAGAATAATGTCAGCTTCGTCTATGGCAAGTTGTACTTGTTTACGAATTTCTCCTTCAAAAATATCATCCGATCCTACTATATATCCACCAGTATCTATTACTGAAAATTCTTTTCCATTCCATTCAGATTTTCCATAATGGCGATCTCTAGTGACACCGCTTACAGAATCTACTATGGCGTCTCTACGCTTAATAAGACGGTTAAATAATGTGGATTTACCTACGTTTGGTCTTCCTACAATTGCTACAATACTACTCATGCCGCAAAGGTAGCGTTTCTACAAAACAAAACAACTATTGATTTGATCAATAGTTGTTTTAAGTATTCTTTTTTTTAAAATTATTTATTGTTCTGGTAAATACTTACTGTACCACTATCTTCATTAGATACTAATAGTAGATCTTTTCCATTTGGGCTATCTTTTGCAGGAATTACTAAAAGACCTTCAGGTGCTTCATCTCCGTTGTGCGATAAAATACTCAAGAATGTTGGAGAAGACGGGTTTGTAATATCATAAACTAATACTTGATCAGTACGTTCTAAACCAACAAACAGAATATATCGTTCATTACCAATATTCAGTACTTCAACTGATTCTGGTTCTGCTCCTTTGTCGTCGCTTCTTTTATCTTCATCGTTGAAAGTACTCGGTGTTAATTCTAAAGTTTTTTGTGCAATACTATTGCCACTATCATAAATTAAAGTACCATTTTCAGACCAAATACTGAATGATCGTGCACCGTAAGAATATAACTTGTCATAATCTCCGTCATTATCAGTATCCCCTATATCTAGTGCGATTTTAAGCCTCCCCAGATTAGCTTCATTTTTGTAGTCGTTACTTGCTGGAAACACAGTAGGGTCTAAATCAATTTTTTTAATTCTTTTTTCATTCACGAAGATGTCTTCGTCATCTTTTTCATCATCAGTTCCTTTGTCATCTATATATTCTCTGGCATCTCCTTCATTAGCTGAAATTACATATCCAGTTCCGTTAATTTTTACATACGTAATACCATCAGGCTGGTACATACCATATACAGGTACATTTCTCAATTCTTTTTTATTATCTTCATTACTTGGATCAATTTCATTACCGGTAAGATTATAATCCTTAAACCCGAGAGGATAGATAGCTTCTATAGTTTTTGTAACTAAATTAATCTTTGCAATTCCATTATTTTCTTGTAATGAAACCCATGCGGTTTTAGAGTCATCAGAAATTGCTATATATTCAGGTTCTACATCTTTAGCAAGGTTTGCATTAGGGCCAAAAACTCTAAACCCTTTATTTTCTAATGCGTCTTCTTGACTGTTAAATGCTGAAAAATTAAGTGTAGTAACTTCTTTACTATCAATATTTATAATACTTATACTACCTTCAGGATCGTTTGTATAGGTATTATTAGGTTCCCCTTCATTTGCACAAACTATCAATTTTCCATCTTTAGAAAAAGTAACCATATCAGGTAAAGCCCCAACAGTAAAGGTGTTTAGTAATGCATTATTTTCGGTATTATATAAGGCTACTGTACCGTTATTTTGTTTTACATCATTTTCCAAGGCTATTGCCACTAAACCATCATAGGTAGCAATGCTATTTGGAGCACCATTAGAAATCGTAATAGAACTTGTTTGTGTTGGCGTAGCTACATTACTTATGTTATAGACAGAGATTTCTTTTGCTTCTGCATTAACTATAAATAGTTTTTTAGTCTTTTTATCATAGGCAGATATTTCTGCAGCACCTTCACCACCAACCTTAATAGTGTTTGTATATTTAAAGTTAACAGTAGTATCAATATTATTATTGTTATCAGTATCATCATTGCATGCTATAAAGTTAATTATAGAGATACATAGCATAGTTTTAAGAAAGTTATTCATGATCTATATTATTTTTCACAAAACTTAAGTTAAAACTTTAATTAAAAGTTATGGGAATTGGAAAGGATTGTTATAAAATGAATAAAAATGTTAATTCATAGTTACCAGATTTTATGTAACTCAATAAAACTTAGCGTTTGCTTGTTGAAATAGGTAGTTAACTTATTTGTTATTTTATTATCGAAAGGTTACAGGTATGTTTATGAAAAATTTTAAGATTATAATTATGAAGAAATATTTGTTGTTAATAATAGTTTTAATGAGTTTGTGTGTCTTAGTTGGACAAGAGAAACCAAGAAAAAGTTATCGAAAATCTTTAGCCAATTATAACGATTTTAAAATGTTGGTTGAGGAGGTTGATGATTATAGAAAACAAAGGTTAATTGATTTGAATACTTTCATAGCGGCTAGTAAAGAAGTACATACAATTATTTTGGATACTCGTTCGGAATACAGATTTACTAAAAAACATATTAAAGGAGCGATTCACTTGAGTTTTTCAGACTTTACTCAAGATAATTTACAAAAGCTAATTCCTAATCCTAATACCAAGATTTTAATCTATTGTAACAATAATTTTTATGGAGATCAAATTCATTTTACGTCTAAAATAGTTAAGCCAAGAATAACAACTGAAAAGAAAGTTGGGGGATTTTTAGTTTCTGAGCACAAAAAACCAATCACTTTAGCACTTAATATTCCTACATTTATTAACCTTTATGGATATGGGTATAAAAATGTATATGAATTAGATGAATTGGTTTATGTAAACGATGACAGGATCGAATTCGAAGGAACAGATATAAAATAACAGAAAACTGTTATGTAAGTTTTATACTATTCTTTGTACCCAAATCTTCTTAATTGTTTATCGTTGGACCTCCAATTTTTGTTCACTTTAACATAAAGATCTAAAAAGATTTTTTTATCAAAAAAGCGTTCTAAACTTTTTCTTGCTTCAGTACCAACACGCTTAATTGCACTTCCTCTATGCCCAATAATAATACCCTTTTGAGTGTCTCGTTCTACCATAATAACAGAACGGATTTTTATAATATCATCTTCTTCAATAAAACTTTCTGTTTCGATTTCTACGGCATAAGGAATTTCTTTTTTGTATTGTTGAAGGATTTTTTCACGAATGGTTTCATTAACAAAAAAACGTTCAGGTTTATCAGTAAGTTGATCCTTCGGATAAAAAGAAGGAGATTCAGGTAATAATTCTATGATTTTATAGAAAACACTTTCAACATTAAATCGTTCTAAAGCTGAAATCACATACACAAAAGAATTAGGAACTTTATTGCGCCAATATTTAATTTTTTCCTCAACAATTTCAGGGGTAGATTGATCTATTTTATTTAATAGAAGAATAATAGGAGTGTTGCTATTTATTATTTTATTGAAAAAAGCTTCATTCTTTAATTCTTTTTCACCTACCTCTACCATGTAAATTAAGACATCAGCATCATCAAATGCAGATTTTACAAAATCCATCATAGATTCTTGTAATTCATACGCTGGTTTTATGATTCCTGGAGTATCAGAAAAGATGATTTGATAATCTTCTCCATTAACAATTCCTAGAATACGGTGTCTGGTAGTTTGAGCTTTAGAGGTGATAATAGATAATTTCTCTCCAACTAAAGCATTCATTAAGGTTGATTTTCCAACATTAGGGTTACCGATAATGTTTACAAATCCTGCTTTATGTGTCATAAAAACAAAGGTACAAGTTTTTAGTACTACGACTATAAATCCTAGATATACTTTTTTTTAAAAAAAGCGAAATTATTTTGAGTTCGGTTTGAAAAAAGGTTGTACATTTGCAATCCAAATCGCGGGATAGAGCAGTAGGCAGCTCGTCGGGCTCATAACCCGAAGGTCACTGGTTCGAGTCCAGTTCCCGCTACTAAGCTTAAAGCTATTAAAAAAACGGATTGTAATAAACAATCCGTTTTTTTTATGTTGTTAACTTTCTTGATTTTGTGTACTATAAACGCTAGCTAGCGTAAAAGTTTTTTACTATAAAATTTAACTTTTCAGAGTCTAAAATAGATGTCGGTAGAGTGCTAATTTCAGAGTGAGTTTGGATTGAAATAAAAATCAAAGACATACATTTAAATTATTCGTCAAATTTTAATTTTTTAAAGTTCTAATTATATCATTTTTTTGGATTTTATATAAATCCAACATTTGTTTTTCCAGATATTTCTGTGGTATAGATTTCATAATAAAATTCCGTATCATTTCGAGCGATCTATTTGTAATCGCAATTTTTGATGTGTTTCTAGATTGCTTCACTAATTTTTGAACTTTATTTTTTCTTTGAGAAAAAAATATATTAAAAGTGTGTTCCATACTACTAGAATTTTTGATAAAATTGGAAAGATAATATGCATCTTCTATAGCTTGTGCACCGCCTTGACCTAAATCTGGTGTCATGCTATGAGCTGCATCTCCAATCAGACAAACTTTATCAATATACCAAGTGTCTAGAAGTTCTAAGTCAGATAAGTTTCCTCTAATTATCTTATCAATTGGTGTGTTTTTGATTAATTTATTTACAATAAGGTGAAATTCAGAAAAGATATTAGTTAATTGTGATTTTAAAATATTTTTATCATCTTTTTGGTTTGAAGGATTTAATTTTACCGCAAACCAATATGTTTTTCCCTTTTCTAGTTTTGAGATACCAAACTGAAGTTTTTTACCCCTAAAGTGTAAATCCTGTAGAAGCTAATTCTGAACTTATTTCATAGCCTGAAATATCTCTCCAATAAGTTTGCCCTGAATATCTTAATTTACTTTTTGGAAACAATTTTTTTCTGACATTTGAGTGTATTCCGTCAGCACCAATAATTGAGTTAGTTGTAACTGAAGAGTTATCTAAAAATTCGACAGAATAGAATTTATAATCCAGTTTATCATATTGTATTGGTAAAACATATTTCCTATCCTTTAAATTATATATCCCTATTTTATTTTTTCGGACTACTTTGAATAAACCTGAACTGATTTTTAAGAGTTTAAAATCATATCCAAAGCATCATCAGCTTCATCATGAATAAAATTAGCCTGATAATTAATAGTAGTTTTTAAATTACTATGACGATATAGCTTTTGTAAAACTTCAGGATAAATGCGATTTTTAGCAATATTACCGAAAGAATATTAGTTGTTATATTCATATTAGTAGTCTAGTCTTAGATTGCTTTTTAATCTGAATAATCATTAAATGTTCTCTGTCTAAGAGTAATGAAGGGAATGTGATTTTTTTGTTTTAATCAATGATCTTTTTATTCTTCTAGTTATTTTGATGACTATGTCATAAATAGTTTTCTTTAAATATCCTAAATAATTCCTGTCTTACATTTTGTAAATCTTAGATATTTATATAGTTTTGTTAAAAAAACATGAAAAAAATAATAATTTTCTTATTAGTTTTTATATCTCATTTTTGTTTTTCACAATGCCCATCAAATGACCTAGTTTTTTCTAGGCAATCTGATATAGATTTGTTTAAAATTAATTATCCTAATTGTACAAATATTAAGGTGAGTCTAACTATTGATAATTATTTAGATGAAATTAAAAATTTAGATGGACTATCAAATATTATTTCAGTTAAAGGGGATTTTATAATTAATAGAATTAACCAATCTGTAGACATTAATGGACTAAAAAACTTAACTCAAATTGATGGAGATTTCTTCTTTTCAAATAATTCTATTGACAATTTAAAGTGCTTCAAAAATTTAGCTTCAATTAGTGGAGATTTTAATTTAAATAGCAATAATAATCTTACTGGTCTAAATGATTTTGAAGGATTAAATATAATTAATGGGAATTTAGAATTCTGTAGTAATAATGTTGAAACAATAATAGGGCTACCAGAATTGACTTCTCTTGAAGGGTCTTTAATTTTTGAAACGAATTTTAGTTTAAATATTACTGGGTTTGATAAATTATTATCTATTAAAAAAGATATTTTAGTAGAGCGTAATGACATGCTTACTGGTATAAAAGGGTTTAGTCTTTTAGAATCTATTGAGGGAAATATCACAGTTGATGACAATGAAAAGTTAACTTCATTTGAAGGTTTTGATATGTTAAAGACCTTAAAAGGAAACTTAAGTATTATAAGAAATCATAATCTTAATTCTTTAGAAGGGTTCGATATTTTACAAACAGTTAATGGAAACCTTAAATTTTTATCTAATAATATGAATAAGATTGAAGGTTTTTCAAATTTAATAACAATTGATGGTAGCTTGGAATTTAGAGGGAGTGGTGTAGAAATTATTGGGTTTAATAAGCTAAGATCTATTGGAGATGATTTGTATTTTTATAAGAATAAAGCTTTAGAAAGCATAAGCGGATTTAACGACCTTGAAACTATTGGAGGTTTCTTTTCTATGTATGAGAATGATGAGATGAATTCTGTAATTGGATTTAATAACTTGATTAGCATAGGTGGAAATTTGTCATTTAGTTTTAATCCTAAATTAGAAATATTAAGTGAATTTCAAAGTTTAAAGAGTTTAGAAGGAGGTTTTTCTATATGGCAAAGTTCAGTAAGTTCATTGAATGGATTTAATAAATTAATTGGGAATATTGATAGTTTTACCGTTCGAGATTGTAAGGGGTTACAAAAGATCCAAGGCTTCAGTTCGTTAGGAGTAATTAGTGGCGAAATAGAGATTATGGATAATAATGTTTTAACTGATATTACAGGATTCAATAATTTAACACAGATAGATTCTGGAATATTAATAAAAGGAAACAGAGAACTTAATGTAATTAATGGATTTAATATACTAAAAGAGGTGAGTTCTAATATTCGTTTTTCTAAAAACTCAATAACAGATTTTAGTGGCTTTAACGAATTAAAAACGATTGGTGGCTATTTAAGTTTCTCTGAAAATTATAGAGAAGTTGAGTTAAATGGATTTAATGAGCTAGAGTCTATTGGTTCAAATTTGAATATGTATAAGTTTAGTGTATCTAATTTAAGTGGTTTTAATAAGTTACGTATTTTTGAATCTTTAAATATAAACACTTGTAGTATTGTTAATTTTTTTGGGTTTAATAATTTAGAAAAAATCGAAGGAAATTTTAAAATTTATGATACTAATATTGATAACTTTAATAGTTTTAATAATTTATCATCTATAGGTTATAGCATGAGTTTAACTTTTAGTGGTGGATTTGAAGAGTTAAAGGGCTTTGATTCATTAGAATCTATAGGACTTGATATGACTGTAAATTATAATAATGAATTAAATAATATAGATTCTTTAAATAACCTTACGGACGTAGATGGAATTATTCAATTTGTAGGAAATTCAAACTTGAGTGATTGTAATATAAGTATAGTATGTCAACATTTAAAGGATGATAGAGTAATTGTTCTGTCAAATAATAAACAGGGTTGTAGAAATAAAGATGAAGTTAGTTCTAGTTGTGAAGTTTTAAGTGTTGATGAAAATATAAGATTACAAGTAAATATTTTTCCTAACCCTACTGAAGATATTATCAATATAAGTTATGGAAAAACGGTACCCAAAGCAATAGAACTATATGATATAAGTAGTAGATTAGTTGTAGTTGAAAAGAATACAAACTCTATTAATATGAGTAATTTAAGTAATGGAGTTTATACAATTAGATTTAGATTCGATAATAGTGATGATTATGTAAAAAAAATAATTAAACACTAATTCTATTTTCTTAGTAATAGATAGGATAGGTATAATTAAGTGTTTTACTATTATAAAATAGAACTTTTTTTAATAGTAAAATAGATATTGATATATCTTAAGTTCTGTTCAATATTTGGGTTTTAAATCGTGTTTATTAAGAATTCAAAACCAGGTCCAAAGCATCATCCGCTTCATCATGAATAAAATTCGCTTGATAATTGATAGTGGTCTTTAAATTACTATGGCGATACAACTTTTGTAAAACTTCAGGATTAATACGATTTTTAGCAATGTTTCCGAAAGAATGTCGGCTAATATGGTTACTGAGACTAATCTTAATATGACACATTTCAGCAATTCGTTTGAGATGCTTATTCATAAGACTATTAGCATTTCTAGTCTTTTTAAAAACATCTTCCTTGCTGCTTTGATCTGCTTTTTTTTAAAAAGGAAAAACATAATCAGTCTCAGATTGTTTATCTTGTTTGTAGATTTTAAGAATAGCTTTTGCCTTCTCATTTTTATTCATTTCATAATAAAGACGACCATTAATAAAATTCAGCCATTTAAGTTCTACAACATCCGAAATACGGACACCTGCAAAATAGTACGAGAATAAATAAACGTTTTTTGTATGCCAAATAGAAGTATTAGCATCCAATTTCAAATCTTCAATACTTTTGATTTGCTTAATGTTTAACCCGATCTTATTACCAGATTGAACATTGATTTTTTCTTTTTCACCGGCAAAAGGATAATGTTTTTCATGTACAATGCCTTCTTTTATAGCTTGATTGTACAATGTTCTTATCAATATCAACTGATTGGTTACTGTACGAGTTTTATTTTGCTCTAAATGAGAAATACAGAACGTTTTAAAGCCTTCTAAAAAAGAAGTAGTAATATCTTCAAAGAACAGTGAATTGTTTTTAGAAAAAGCTTTTATCAAGTCTGTAGTGTGATGTTCGTATTTTCTTCCTTTTGAGATTCGCTCTTTTCTACAATTTTTTATCCCTTATCTAGCTTCTAATATAGATTGTGAAGGCTTATGATTAATATATTCTTGAATGTTGTTCAGTATAGATAATTCTGCTTTAGCAAAAGAGAAAGTACCTTTGAGGTATTTCTTTTTAATTCTCTCAGATGCTAATTTGAAAAATGAAACGTTTTTGCCTTTGCGTTTTACTTTCGTATGTAATTGCTGAGTATATAGGTTGCTGTTTTCTGTTTCACCTTCTAAAACAATCTCATTAGCTTCTGATATTTTCTTTGAAATAAGGTTATTTAAACGAGTAGAGTTGGGGTGTGATTTTTTTACTCGACGTTTTTGTTCATCCAAATCCTTTAATTCGATGTATTGCTTTGTGTAAATAAAAGTAGGTTCCTATTTTTGATAATTCTAACACAGATAGGGTATAGTCCTTGTTTATTGGGTTTTTTCCTTAAGACGGCAGTAATTGTACTTATAGTTTCTTTTGCCTTTCTGAGTATAAATATACGAGATTTGGATACAACATAGGTACAACAAATTACGTTTTCATATAGCTTTATTTATGCCTTTTTGAATTTTAAAATTAATTAAAATACTGATAATTAGTTTATTTAATATTTTTTAGCGTGTAAACAATGAGGCTCATAACCCGAAGGTCACTGGTTCGAGTCCAGTTCCCGCTACTAAGCTTAAAGCGATAAAAAACGGATTGTTTATTACAATCCGTTTTTTATGTTGTTAACTTTCTTGATTTTGTGTACAGTAACTAGCGTTTACTGTATGTAAAATTTAACTTTTAAGAGTCTAAAATTTACAGAGAATAGTCAGCTAAATAATTTGACAGATAAAGAAATCATTATTTTACTTTGTGATAAAGTTTTTATAGTACATTATAACTATAATATCTGATCAATTTAGATTTATAAACAATTTTATAAATTAATCCCTAAGTTAATTTGAATCATTAATGGGAAAAAACCACTTCTTCCATTGATGTCAAAATAATAAATAGGTCCTAAATCAAATAAAAAATGTAAGTTTTTCCCATAGTTCCTTTGTATTCCCCAAGTAGGGCCTACTGCAAAATCTAAACTTTCTGTTCCGTTAGAACTTCCAAATAAAGACTCTGTTCTTGCTAAAACTCTACCGGAAATAAAGTTTCCAGAATTATTATCTATTTTCAGCCCTTTGTTTTTTCTATTATTAAAGTTATAAAACCACTTATGTTGAACATCTAAAAAGGGATTAAAAGACGAAATAATTCCAGATCTTCCCCCAATGCTAGAATGCGGATAAGATACACTATATCCAAGACCAGTTCCAAAGGAAATTGTAGAATTATTACCTGTAGGAATTTCATATTCAATACCAGGATTTATGATGTTAACTCTAAATACTTTTTTCGTCTCTACTTGTTGATCTTCCTGACAAATTATAGTGTTGTAAGCAAAAAAAAGCATGAAAAATAAAAGGTTTTCTTTTCTCATTTTTTTAAAATTTTTTAAATTAATCGGTAAAAATAAAAATAGCAATGAGAAAAAAAAATATAAAATAATATTTTCTTATATAGTTTTATAATTTGATAAATTCTATTAAATTCAATGACTTTTGATCCGTGTAAAACTGATGGCAAATGATATTCATTTGAAAGCAATTAAATTTAATAAATTTGATATCTGAAACAAATAGGTCGAATTCTCCACTGGTAAGACAGCAGTAGAACTACTCAAATAAATCTCTTTAAAAATCAAGTTAAACTTTAGGTTAACTAGTTACTGCTTAGTAATTATTAAAAAATGAGAGTAAAGGAGAAATATTGGTTTTTTAATTTTGCCTTGAAAATAATTTACTAAAGAAAAAGAATTTTTAGAGTGTAATAAAGTTACCCGCTATACTAAATATTTCATATTGATTTTATGCTGTGAAGTTCTAACCAGTTCAATGGGTCTTGAAGGTTATGGTTATTAAATTCTAAATGTATTATCCTTCTTTTCTTTCTATTTATTGTTCTGTTAGAAGCATGTAAAGTTAGAGGTTTCATTAACATTACCCCGCCCTTTTTTACTTCACATATAAGTTCGTTTTCAATATTCCAGTTTTTTGAGTCCACTCGAATAATTCCATTCAAATGAGATTTCGGAATTACTTTTAACGCCCCGTTATCTTTATTGGTTTCGTCTAAATGAATTCGAATAGTTATTGTGTCTTGTAAAATTTTAATTGGTGGTTGAACTCCATATAACCCTTTTTTGAAAGTCCAATTCACATAATTTTTCAAATCTACTCTTTGATCAACCGAAATACTTAAATCTTGATGATAAGCAACAAACCAATTCGATTGACTCGGTTTATCAAAGTAAATAGCTTTTGTTAGAAAATATTTTAAATCAGAAAGGCTGGAAATTAATTCAGTTAGTTTCTCATTAAAGAGCAATTCAGATAACTCAGGAATGTTTTTAATCAATTGTCGGATAGCAAATAAATCTTTTGTTTTTATAAATGAATTTTCACCTTGTTCTACATTTTCAATACAAGTTAAAATTTCATTTACTTCGTTGTCCGTATACAAATTAGTCAAAATAGAAAATCCATTTTCTTCAAGTTCTATTTTGTTCCGTGTGTAGCTCATCTCAAATTATTTCATACCTAATCAAAGATATTCTTATCCGTCTAAAAAAGTATAACTGAACACTAAAAATATCAAAAAGAGTTTTAGTGTTTTATGAGTATACTTCTAGATTTATCAAGCAGGGTTTTAATCCTACTTTTAGAGTTTATTTTAAACGTAGTTACCGAACTAATTTTTCATTATTAGGAAAACAAGCTTAAATTTACAATTGAATATTAATACGCTACGGCACTAATGTATTACAGAAAAAGATATGGTAAAGGTTTTACTTATAAAGATGAGAATGGGAATACGATTAAAGATAGAATATTACGAGATTGGTTTGATTCACTTGTAATTCCACCAGCTTGGACAGAAGTTGAAATTAGTAAGAAGAAATCAGCAGACTTACTCGTTACTGGTAGAGATGATAAAGGACGTAAGCAGTATATATATCATTCGAATTACAGGAAGAGAAAAAATCGAGAAAAGTTTAATAGAATAATACGATTCGCTGAAAATCTTGAGCATATGCGTCGTGTTACAGGGCAATATTTGCGTCAAAGAAAAATGACACGAGAAAAAGTTTTGTCTACTATGGTGCGACTTATGGATCAGGCATATTTCAGACCAGGAAGTACAACATACACTAAGAAAAATAATACTTACGGCTTAACTACCATTCGTAAAAAGCATTTGATTATTGAAGATGAAATGGTTACATTTTCATATACAGGTAAATCTCATAAACCTCAAGAACGACAGATAGAGGATGAACGTTTAGCAAAGATCATACAGCAGTTGGATGAAATTCCTGGTTATAGGGTATTTAAATACTTTGATGAAGAAGATAATAAAATAGAAGTAGAAAGTTATGAGTTGAATGAATTCATTCATGAAATTATGGGGGAAGATTTTTCCGCAAAAGACTTTAGAACTTGGGTAGGAACAATGATAGCAGCTATAGCTTTAGATGCTTTAAATGTAGAAGAAAGAACCGATCAAAAATTACTAGATAAGAATATAAAGAATGCTGTAATTCAAGTTTCTGAGAAATTAGGAAATACACCTTCTGTAGCGAGGAGTTCCTACATAGATCCTCGTGTAATTAATAACTATTTAGAAGGAAAAACGACTTCTTTTTTTTTTAAACAAGTTAAAAGGCTACTAGATAAACATAAAAATTTATCAGAGGATGAGTTGAGTGTATTGTGTATGTTAAAGAGTAGTTTGGCTAGAAAAATGAATTAAAATTATTTTTTCTTGTATATATTCAGAAAAAAGTTGTACATTTGCAATCCAAATCGCGGGATAGAGCAGTAGGCAGCTCGTCGGGCTCATAACCCGAAGGTCACTGGTTCGAGTCCAGTTCCCGCTACTAAGCTTAAGGACTTAAAAACTGGATTGTAATATACAATCCGGTTTTTTTATACACATAATCTAATTATTTTTGTACCTTATAAAAAAGAAGCCACTTTTTTATTAATTAATTATGGGCTTGACGGATCAGCAGTTCTTTTGTGACTTTTCAACAGAGTGTTAACATTGTATCGTTATTAAAGGTATACACATAGATACAATACTTTTTTTTTAGTTTAAAGAAATTAATTATAAGCTACGAAACAGTTAATAAAGTACATGATGTTATTTTACTTCGTTGAATATAAACTTTCAAAGATCTTTTTATAGTAAATCCATAAATCTTTCAGAATATAACATCTTACAAATGTTAGAATAATGATTAATTAACATAATTATAATTAAAAGGGAAGTAGCTATGGTATAGCTTTTGGAACTATAAAGTCATAGATTCAACTCACCTTACGGCTATTGAAACAGAGAGATTTTCAAAAACGAATATTCTTTTTGTCTTTATCTAAAGTCACACTAAAATAGTTGTTCCTTTAGAGGTCTTATTATTATACTCGTCAAAATAGAAATCAATACGACCTAAATTAATTCCATATGCACCAACTTGATTAACAAGCATGTTTTTACCGTGAATATTTTTTACAATCGTTGGTTTTGGTAAAAATGTATGGGTATGACCTCCAATGATAAGGTCAATGTTTTTGGTAGCTTTCGCTAAATTTAAATCAGATATAGCCTCAGGATTATTTTTATAGTAATACCCTAAATGTGATAAGCAAATAATCAAATCACATTTTTTTTCATTTTTTAATTCAGTAGTAATATCTTGGGTTATCTCAATAGGGTCTAAATAACGAGTTTCTTTATACATTTTTTTATCTACGAGTCCTTGAAGTGCTATACCTAAGCCAAATATTCCTATTTTAATACCATCCTTCCTGATGATTTTATAAGGCTCTACATGAGTATCTAATATGGTGTTTTTAAAATCATAGTTAGCAGAAACGAAATCAAATTTAGCATGAGGCAATTGTTTATAAAGTCCTTCAATTGAATTATCGAAATCATGATTTCCAATTGTGGCTACATCATATTTTAACATACTCATCAACTTAAATTCAAGTTCTCCACCGTAATAATTAAAATATGGAGTTCCTTGAAAAATATCTCCAGCATCTAAGAGTAAAGTATTCTCATTTTCTTTTCTTATTTGCTCAATTAATGTAGCTCGTTTAGCAACACCTCCTTTATTTGGATATCTATGATGATTGCCTTTAAAAGGATCGATATGACTATGCGTATCATTAGTGTGTAAAATGGTGATTTGACGCTGTTTTTTAGGAGTAAATGAAGGTAAAAGTAATCCGTTTACCAATGTAAATGTTGATGCTCTAGCTACTTGTTTAATAAAATTTCTTCTTCTCATTTTTTGATAATAATACGGTTATCGATGTTAGTATGTACAGTATCTGTTTTTTTTAGATGATATATGATTGCATCCCTTACCTTGTAATCCAAAGAGGTCAATTTTCCGGGATTTTTAAAGAAAGTCATATTGTCACCTCCACTTTGTAGGAAATCGGATGTAAGTACAGTATAACTTTTATCTTTATTAAAAGAGTTTCCATTAATTTTTAAATCATAAGTGTTACCGTCAATGGTTAACTGTATGTTTTTAGATAGTGGATGTGCTCGTTTATGTTTCAAGAAATAATGAATGAGTGCTAACATTTTTTTACCAGAAATAGTAGCAACTACAAGTTCGTTTTCAAAAGGCATTAACTTAAAAATATGTTCATTTGTTATATTTCCTTTGGATATTGTTGCTCGGATTCCTCCATTATTAAACATAGCAAAGTCGATGGATCTTTCTGTCTTTTTATTAAAAATAGAATCTGCTACATTAAAGCAAATATCTGCTATTAAATTCCCTAATGAACTCTGTAAAACACCATCATTTTTAAGTAAGTCTTCCGAGGTATAACTCAGTACATGTTGCATCTCAGTTTCTAATTTTTCTCTATAAGGTTTTATAATATTATTAATTTTTTCAGCAGAATTAATAGTACTGTCAACAGCAATTGTTTTACCCGTTATCTTAACGAGATATTTTTTGTTTTCTTTACAAGAAGTTAATAGAAGAAAAAAACAAAGAAAATATAATAGCTTCATTGATTTAAATTTTTTTTATTTAGCGAGTATGCCTTTACAGTTTGTAAGGATATAATTAAAATGTTCAACATCAGCATCATTCAGTTTTAAAATTCCTGTTACAGTTACCATAGCATCGGTTTTAAATTTTTGTTTGGATGAAAACTGCAATTCTATGGTAGTTTCAGGACCACCAATACCACAAAAGTAACAAGCAGACATTGGTCCTTTGGATAAAATATAATATTTTTCTTGAAGATTTAAATTTAAGAAATAGCCTGTTATGGTTATTTGTTTTCCGTGTAAATTTTTAACATCGCTTGAAAACGTTGGATGTAATAAGGTTTCATCATAATCAGGGAAATATTTTTCGGTAAATGTTACTTTAGATAAATCTTTCCAAGTTACTTTTTGCTGACTAAAACAGAAAAAGTAGGAGAAGAAAATTAAGATAAATAAAATTTTATTTTTCATTACTTAAAATAGTAGAGATATTCATTTTTATAATTGGGTATACAGCTAGCAAACTTGATAAAATTACAATGCTTAGAATTAAAGCACCGATTTTTGATATTTCATCAAATGGTAATTCTTGAAGTATGACTTGCTTATAATTAGTTTCGATAATTTGTACAACATAAAAGAAGCCTACTTTTACCAATACAAACCCTATGAAGAAAGCCAAAGAAACAATAAGGAAACTTTCATAAATGATCATTTTTATGAGCTGAAAATTAGTAGCACCATAAGTTCGCAATAAAGCTAAATCGTAAGCACGATCTTTTATCATTTTATAGAGGCTTACAAAAATAATGATACTAGAAATTATTAGAATTAAGTAGGCTATCCATGAAATTGTTTTAAAACCCGTGCCTGTGTACTCGTATAATTTATCCAATTCGTACTTTGGTAGCACCGCTTGCATATTGGTGTTTTTATTTATTTTTCTAGGGAGCGTTAGAAAAGCCCTTGGAGTTTTAAAAGTAATTAGCAACGAAGTAATCTCCTTTTTTTTATTGTGATATTCTTCATTATGCTCATCATGATGATGTTCTTCGTGTTCTTCGTGATCTTCATTATGGTCCTCATGTTTATGAACATCCCAGATACTTTCTAAATCGGTAATAATTAAACGATCTATTACTTTTTGGGTAGACTTTAAGATTCCTACTACTTTTAGGGAATCGCTGTGAATTTCAATATCATTTTCAATTAGGCCGTGTGAACTTAAAAATGTGTCATCTATTGTAAGATTTAGTTTTTTTGCCACTGTACTACCAAGTATTACCTCCATAGTATTTTCTGTAATTCGACCTTCTTTTAGTTCAGCATTATAAAGAGTTAAAAAGTTTTGTGTGGTGCCTATTATTCTGAAATTCTTATAATTATCGCCATATGAAATAGGAATGGCAGATTTAACCAATGAGGTTTTGCTTATCTTTTTAGCTTCTTCATATGATATATTGCCAGTTGGATTATCCAAATGTAAAACAGATGCTAACACCAATTGGAAAGGGCTTCCTTTGGCGCCAATAACTAAGTCTATACCGCTTAAGTTAGTATTCATTTGATTTAAAAAAGCATTTTTCAGCTGTTGAATACCTAAAAGAAGAGCTATACTTAGCGATAAAACAAAGACACTTAAAAAAGTATATAAGGGTTTAGACTTTATGTTTTGAAGGCTAATTTTCCAAAGATTCATAATGTAATTGAGTTTTGGAAGAATGATTGTATTCTACGATCGTGTGTAATCACTATTAAATTGGCTTTCGTTTGTTTAGCTTGTTTTTTTAACAATTCAATAACGCTCCTACAATTGTCATCGTCTAAGCTAGAAGTAGGCTCATCAGCCAGAATAATTTGTGGCTTATGTAATACTGAAAGCGCAATATTTAGTCTTTGTAATTGGCCTGCACTAAGCTCGTTGATATTATTTTTTTTAAAATCACTCAAATCTAATTGCCTTAAAACCTCATTAATAATTGTATTGTCAATAGATTTTTTACTAAAAAAAAGACGTGCTTCTATATTTTCAATGAGATTTAGAGATTGAATGGCATGATTTTTTTGAAATACAAAGCCAATATTTTTACCTCTAAATCTATCTAAGGTATTAGCGCGCATAGAAGTTATATCCACATTATTAATCAATATAGTACCATTAAGAGGTTTTAATAAGCCCGCTAAAAGATGCAAGAGCGTTGTTTTTCCGATCCCTGATTTTCCTAATATCAGTAAGTTTTCTTGTGCTTTTAAGTTGATATTAGGAAAGTTGAAAGTATGTTCACTCTTTTCGTATTGAAAAGTAAGATTATGAGTTTGTACCATTTTAAATTCAAATAAACCGTTCTTATATGGCTATTGGCCACGTGTCATGTTGAGGAAACAATTGCTTTTCCCAAGCTTTTATTTCTAGTTCAGTGAGTAAACAATTTTCCAATTCGGCTATCATCTCTTGTTTATCTATGTGTTGACCAATAAAAACTAACTCTATTTTTCTATCTCCAAATAAAGCATCCCAACGCGATTCAATTTGATCTTTATTTTCAGCAAATGATGCGTAGTTAATACGTTCGGTAAAGTGCATAGAAGCCCACCAAACACCAGCGCTATCAGCTTTACAAGAACCTCCTGCTGAACTCCATAATAGAGCTTGATTAGATCTTGAAGCTAACCAAAACAATCCTTTACTTCTGATAATATTTTGAGGAAAACGTTGGTTTAAGTAGTTTAAAAAGCGTTCAGGATGAAATGGTTTTTCACTCCTAAACACAAAAGAACTTATTCCATATTCTTCCGTTTCAGGCACATGTTCGTTTTCTAACTCTTGAATCCATCCAGCTGAGGCTTCAGCTTTTTCATAATCGAATAAACCAGTATTAAGAACATCATTTAATTCAACTTTAGATTTAGTAGTTGTAATAATCTGAGCTTCAGGATTCAATTTTTGAATAATAGCATTTAGTTCCTCTACTTGTGTTGGAGTAACTAAATCTATTTTATTGATGAGTATAACATTGGCAAATTCAATTTGATCAGTTAATAAATTTACAATAGTTCTATTATCACCTTCTATGTTTGTAAGTGCTCTTGTAGTAAGATAATCAGCACTTGAAAAATCGTTTAAGAAATTAAAAGCATCAACTACAGTAACCATAGTGTCAATGTAACTAAAACGACTTAAATCTATTTTACCGTCTTCGCTTTCAAAAGTGAAAGTTTGTGCCACAGGTATGGGTTCACTTATTCCAGTACTTTCAATTAGTAAATAATCAAATTTATTTTGAGCAGCTAATTTTTCTACTTCAACCATAAGGTCTTCTCGTAATGTACAACATATACACCCGTTAGACATTTCTACTAGTTTTTCTTCGGTTCTTGAAAGTGTGTTTTCATTTTCAATGAATTGAGCATCAATATTAACCTCACTCATATCGTTAACTATTACAGCTACTTTCAAGCCTTTTTTATTGTGTAGCACATGGTTTAGTAAGGTAGTTTTTCCAGCTCCTAAAAAGCCACTTAATACTGTTACTGGTAATTTTTTCATTTTAGTAATTGATAAAAGTTATATTTAGATTCGATTTGGTTAAGTAATTTTTATTTTTTGCCTTCAAATAGAAAGTGGTTTTTCCAAGTAGAAAAGCCATTCAACATAGGTGCTTTATCTTCCATGCAGTGCCATATTTGGTAATTCGTTTAAGTCTCTGAGATAAAAATCAAAAAAGCTTTTGGTTTGTTTAAAATATTGATTTCGGAATTCTCTTACCCCATGATCAGCACCTTCAAATAAAATAAAACGAACAGGATGTTTATGTACATAAAGTTTAGTTACTAACTCCAAAGATTCTGATGCTTGAACACGCCAATCTGAGCTTCCATGCATAATTAAAAGCGGTGTGGTTTTGCACATGCTATCTGCCCAGAATACTGCTGACCGAGCTTTAAGTTCGTCTTCTTTATTATTGGAATAATTAGGGATGTATTTAGCATATACATGTTTTTCAAATTCAGGTCTATTAATAAGTTGTTTAAAAGAGTTAGCCGCGCCTGCAAGAACGACAGCAGCTTTAAATTTACATGTTTGTTTAAGTGCTAAATACGTCATCATTCCGCCTCTACTAGCGCCTTCTATACCTATTCTTGTAGTATCTGCATTATCGATTTCTTTTAGTGTAGGAACTAGATGTAAAACATCGTTAATATCCTTTCCACCAGCTTCCTCTTTACCTTCGCTACCATCGTTTCCACGATATTGACTTGCAACTACTACATACCCCCAGCTTGCTAGCTTCCCTAGAAAAAAGCCAATACCAGTTTCATTCCATTTACCAAAATCTCCAGTTCCTCCTCGATTTGAAATTATACAAGGAAAATTTCCTTTTTGAATTGGTTTAGCAATAAAACCTTTAATTTTTAAAGAGTCTGATAGGTAAGTTATACGAAAGAATTCTATCTTTTTTAATGCAGTAATCATAGTAGAATCAGCATTGTGGATTTTAGCAAGTACTGATTCGCTTAAGATTAGTTTTTCCTTTTGTATGATTTTTCCATTCTGAGCATAAATAAGCAAAGATTTGAACAAAATTAATAGTAAAGTTACTCTCAAGCTAAGTATCATAATAACATCTCTTTTTTTCAACTCTAAGAATATGATGAAGAAATCTTTAAGTTAAAAGTTCTCTAAAGCACTTATATCAGGCTTCAATTTGATTTAATAAATTCATTTTCTCAATTAAATCACCTGTGATTGCAACCACTGCAGGTTTCGGAATATTATCTTCATCAAAAGGCCATTTACTTGTTGGATTTTTTAAATCTTTGGTTTGCTCTCCAGGATGCTGAACACTTAAGAAAAGCGTTTTCCCATCAGGCGAAAACCAAGGGCCAGTTAGTTCTGCATCTTTAGGAGCTGAAGCAATTCGTAGTACTTTTCCAGCATTTTCTCCATATCTCGGAATAACGAATAGGCTGTTGTTTTTGAAAGGCATGTAAGGTTTGTCTTTTTTATTCATAGAGCCTCCTGACATGTCTGAAGTCATCCAAAGATTTCCTGATAAATCAAAAGCTAAGTTATCGGGACATGAAAAGCCATTTTCTTCGCCACCAGCAATATATGTTGAAGCTTTAAATGTTAATGCATCAAAATTACCGTTAGTTTCTTCAATTTTTAAGATAGAACCATGGAAATCATTTTTGTCTTTATTGTTTGTTAACGAAACGAATATATTTCCAGTAATAGGGTCGATTTCTATATCTTCAGGACGATTTAATTCTGTTGCTCCTAATAATTTTGCAGCTTCTCTAGTTCTTATCAACACTTCTGTTTGATTTTTGAATTTAGCTTTTAGCACAGGTTGGTTTTCCCAATCTAAAGCTAGCCATTTTCCATTTTTTGTGTCAGCTACATACAGCGTTCCGTCTTTAAAAGAGCTAGGCTTAGATGATATGAATTTGTATAAATGTTCGCTGTTGCTATCATCACCTGTGTAGGCAACTACTCGTTTGTCTTTTAATTCGTAGACTGTACAGCATTCGTGAGCAAAACGTCCTAGAGCAATATGCTTTTGAGCATTTCCGCTTTTGGGATCAATTTCAACAACCCAGCCATAATGTTCTGGTGGATATTTGTAAAAATTTTCCCATCCATACCTGCTAGGAGTATGCGTAGCGATGTTATTTTTATCATATTCAGTTTCTCCAAAAAAACCGTCATAGTTCTCTTCACAAGTAAGAAAAGTATTCCATGGCGTTATTCCACCAGAACAATTACTATTAGTACCAATTACAGTATCTTTTCCTTTTATGGGTGTATCCCAGTTTAATTTTATTGGAGTTTTTCCAGTAATTCGCCTATTAAGAGGATCGTTTTCTATGATTTTCCATTTTCCATTTTCTTCTTTAATCCTTACGATAGTTCCTCCAACATTATACATTTCTTTATCTATTTGTTCCATTGTTCGGTGCTGAAGCGGATTTTCATACTCCTTAAAATTAAAGTCAGAAACAAAAAGAGGGTTTACATATTCATGATTTACCCATAATAGTCCGTCTTTTGGATTTTTATCATCTAGAGGAAGAAAACATGTGAAGTCATTATTGAATCCAAACGTATCTTTATTATTAATTTTATCGCCCCATTTTATGACAGTATGATAGTTTAGCCCTTTAGCAAGTAACAGGTCGTCTTTATCTGAAGGTAATAAGTTTTCAAGGACTACTTTTTTAAGCTTTTCGAGATGAGTATTATTGTCATTTTTCGAAGTTGTAGGAGTAGTATTGTTTCCACAACTTGTTAAAAAAGGAGGTGCTATTATAGCTCCTAAACTCGCCTTGCCTAAAAAAGAAATGAATTTTCTTCTGTTATATTCCATGTTTTTTAATTCAAGTAATGTTTTTCTATACACACTAACGTAGAATGTATATTCTTAAAAGTATTTTCAAATCGATCATAGATTTTACCACCTATTTTCACAGGATGACTGACACTATTGATTAATTCAAAATGCAATTCTTTTATTTTTCTATTTAAGTAATAAGAGATAATAGCTAGTCGATTACTATCATTTTGCCAAAGTATTTCTGTGTGTTTTTTTTGTGCTGTGATTTTAGTATAAAAATTATTTAGTCCTCTAAGTTTTGAATAATTTTGCTTTCCTAGTGCATCTAAAACAATATTATTATTGTCAGATAATACAAAATAGATGTTCTTGATTTTACGTTTTGTAATGAGTTTCTTTATGTGTTGTATAGTGTAAGGGGTAAATACAACAGAATTACCTAGTGATGTATAGAAATAATTCTCATTTTCGAAATTACTGTTAATAACAGATTCTAAACAATCTGTAGGACACAGAAGATATAAGCATTTTTGCATTATACAGCATTATCCTCAATAGTGTAAGGGAACGATGAATGGTGTACATCGATTTTCAATGTTCCTTCGACTACCTTATAACTAAATGTATATTCCACTTTAGCTTCTTGATCATTTACATCCGTAAAAAAGTAATTTCCCATTGCTATTGCTCGGTTTTCTTCTAAAATTACGCCTGAATTTTCAAATCTTACTTTAGTCCAAGGCTGAATTGCAAAACCTTTGTCTTCAATGCAGGCTCGGTTTTCTCCTGCTATGAAGTAAGACAATGCTTGTTCTTCTAAAGGTCTGAATTGCTCTATGGCACATTTAGTAGGTTTAAATAAAACGTGACCTATTTCAAAACTATAAAGTTCTTTAAGAAAGTTATTAGCAAATATTTCACATTCAGATCTATTATCTTTTAATGAACCTATTTTTACTACTCCTTCTCCCCATGTGTCTTGTGCTTCTAATACTTGTTCTAATGTTACCATTTTCTTATACTTTTTGGTTGTTTACAATAGTTAAAAATTCGTTGCGGTATGTTTTTTTCTCAAAACACCCGCCATACTCGATGGTAGTAGTAAAACTATCTTTATCTTTTATTCCTCTCGAAGAAACGCACAAGTGTTTAGCGCAAATCATTACAATTACATCTTTTGTATCTAAAATGTTTTGTAGATCTTCAAGGATTTGTAACGACAACCTTTCTTGAACTTGTGGACGATGCGCGTAGTGATCTACCAACCGATTTATTTTAGAAAGACCAATAACTTTTTCTTTAGGAATGTAAGCAATATTAGCGTGTCCTGTTATTGGTAAAAAATGATGTTCGCAAGAAGAGTCTATCGTTATATTTTGTTCAACGAGCATCTTATTATATCCATATTTATTTTCAAAAACAGAAATCTTTGGTTTTTTCTTTGGGTTAAGCCCGTAAAATAATTCTTTGACATACATTTTAGCAAATCGATATGGTGTTCCTGATAAACTATCATCTGATATATCAAGACCAAGTTCTTCCATGATTTTTCCAAAGTGAAATTGAATATTTTCAATTTTTTGATCATCAGATTTTTCAAATGCATTCGGAAGCATTGGTGTTTCAGTATTGTTTGAAATATGATTATCTCCAATTATTTCAATTTCTTTTTTATCCATTCTTGTATACGATTTATCAATTATTAATGCTTCGAATAGCGAGTAAAATCAATTTATTATCTACGTAGTTTTCAGAAAAACAAACGTGTTATTTTTAACGTGAAAATGAAGTAGCAACAAGAAAGTTAATGAATAGATTATACTAAGATATATCATACAAACCCTTAATGCAACTAAGTTGCAATTTAAAAAATAATATCCTTTTATACTATTATGAGTGTGATATATTTATGTATAAAGTGATTTTTGACTTAAAATAAGGAGTAAATCGTTTCATAAAAGGTTTAAAAAGAATCATTAACTGTAATTAGTATCTTGGAAAACTGTTTAGTTTTATACTGGTACTATTAGAAATCTAATTAAGTATTTGAGTGGATCAGTTATAGTTATTAAAGTAGGTAATCTTTTTTACAAATTCTAGTCTTGTAATTGCTCTAGGATTTTTTTAGCTTCTGTGTATTTGTAGTGATTTGGATCTAGAATAATGACGTTAAGAGATTCTCGAACCATATTTGTATCGCCTTTTTTCAGAAACAATAATGCTTTATACCAAATCCCTTTAGGAGCATCTATAAGGTTACTTGAGCTTAAGGTATTGAAATTCTTTAAAGCTTCATCATAATTTTCAAGCTCCATGTGTGAAATTCCTTTATACAATAGTAAAATACCACGTCTTTTTTTGAATGCATGTTCTTCAGATGAAAGAAGTTCAAGAGCATCTTTATATGCTCCAGACTCAAAGGCATTCTGTGCTTTTGTTAGTGAATTTTTTGAACCTATTTCACCTCTTACTGTGATGGAAGGAAGTTCAGATAGATTTAAAGATTCTGCATATAATTGTTGAGGTGTTTTAGTATTAGGTAGTAAAAATAAAAGGCTAAAAACTACTAGTAAAACAGCGGCTGCTGTAACATATATCTTCCAATTTATTTTAGAAGTAAGATACGAATTTTGAGTTTTTTGGGTTCCTTGATATTCTTGATTGATGGTATTTAAATTAGCTTTAAATTTTTTTGTAGTTTCACTATTATACAGTGTTTTATAAGCGTCAATTTTTTTAGAAGAAACCTGTTTAACAAAACTCCAATCATCAGGATTTAAAGTCTCAAACAATTGTCGTTCAATAAGTACTTGTCCTTTAAAAGCAGCGTCATTTTCCATACGGTTTTCTACTTCTTTTATTTGGATAGTAGAAAGGCGACCATTTAAAAAATCGGATATTAATTGACTTTCTTCACTTGTCATAATTCTTTAAGATTTTTGAAACGCTTATCTTTTGTGATGATCTCAATTAACTTCTTTTTACATTTAAAAACACGTTGTCTTACTACCGTTTCTGATTGGTAATTCATTTTAGTTTTTATAACACTGTATGTCATTTTAGAAAAATAGAAAGAAAGTACTTTTCTGCAATTTTCAGACAGTTCTTTCAGTTTTTCAGAAAATAACTCCCATCGTTCTTGCTCTAATGCAGTTAGCGCAAAGTCGTCGTCTTCACCTTTAAGTTCAACAATTGTAGAATTTGTTACCCGTAATTTTGAAGTTCTTAATTCACGTCTCCATATATTTCTGCAAACTGTAAAAAAATAAGCTTTAAATGTACCGTTAATTATAAAAGGTTCATTTTTATAGCGAACCATCAGTTGTATTAATCCTTTTTGAAAAATATCTTCTGCAACTTGTTGGTTTCCGCTATTTTTAATGATATAGGAACATACACTAGGAAAAATTTCATCATAAATTTTTCGTATGATCTTTGAATCATTATTAACTAAAGCTTCTAAATATAGTGAACTGTGCAAGGCTAGTTTTTCTTTCGACAATGGACAAAAATAAACTTTTATATTTGTTAAGGTAACATTTATTGTTTTTTTGGCACGAATTGCTATACCCTTAAAATATTATTATATGAAAAAAATTATATTAGTAATTATTGTACTGTTGTTCGTTGGTTGTACATCTGAAAATCAATTTGATAGTGAGTTTCTAAATGTAGAAAAACTACAGAAAGAAGACAGTTTGTTGTTAAAGAAAAAAGGAATTAAAGATTACACTGGTGAAATTGGAGCAAGAGGTATTTACGACTGTTCATCTACACCTATTCCTGCCGAAGAGATATTTATATTTTATATTGAATGGAAAGATGATATAACAGAATCTGAAAAGCACCAAATAAGATTAAGTAAAGCTGCTACAGGTTATTTATTATGTGTAGACCTTGATTATTGCCCGTCAAAACCTAATGCAGAATTATGGACCGTAAAAGGATACTGCCCTCCTGATAAAATCTGTAGACCGAAAGTACAAATTCCTACAGATCCAGAAATAAGGTTGTCTTCTAGCTTAAATAAAGCAATCATGTCAGCATGCGAGTAATTAATTTCAGAACTAATTCGTATTGAAAATTCTTGTTAAAATACTTTTTTTACTTTTTACCTTGTTAATTGTATGCAAGGTAAAAAGTCAAAATCATTTTGTAGCATATGAAAAGTTAGATTTTAAATTAGAGGACAAAATACTGAAAGCAAAAGTAGATAGCTTACTGCGATTAACTTCACTACAAAACAACAATGCCCACACAATAGCAATCGCTGGAGATTTTTCTAAGAAAATATGGAGAACACATCTCAATAACGCAATTTACTATGTAAATATGGCTATCCGTTCTTCAGAGCTACTTGAAAATCAGGAAGAAACTCTTTCTACACTTTACTTTAGAAGAGGGTACTTTAACTTTTTAAAAGGAGATAAATCAAAAGCACTAATCGATTATAAGAAAGTGATTGCATTAAATGCCGAAAAAAGTAAAATCGCTCAAAGCTATTGTGAAATAGGTAGGATTCATCTTTCTTTAGGAGATTTCTATGAGTCTCTTCGTTTTTATAAAGAAGGAATTCGAATTCTTGAAGGATTAAAAGAGTATAAAAAACTGATCAATCAGTACTTAAATTTAGTTATTGTTTATGATGAAATAGGAGGGAAGCATAATCTTGAGCGGAAACTGTTGATATTTCAGCGTATTGAAACACTTCAGTTACATCAACCCCTTAATTATTACCAAAAAATAAGTTTGAATAATAATCTTGCATTCCTCTACACCGATAAATCATTATTTGATTTTGATAAGGCAAAAAAATATCATTTTAAAAATCTCACTCTTTATGATGAATATGACGATTCAGAAAATAGATGTAAAACATACACAAATCTAGCTGATTTATACAATACAAGGAAAAATGATAGTGCCAAACTATTCATAAGTAAAGGTATAGGGTTATGTAATGATGCTACGAGTATTGCTAAATATAAACATCAATTAAGTACATTCTATAAAAATAAGCAAGAGTATAAGATCGCTTTTGATACACTTGAGTTATCGTTACAACTGATTAGAGGGAATAACATTCATAAGTTAGCTCATGTTACAAGTTTCAAGAAATTAAAAAAAATACGAGATAAACCTTATTTATTAGATATTCTTATTGATAAATCTAGATTACTGTCTTTAAAAGCAGAGCAAGAAAACAAGTCCCAAGATTTATTGATAGCATTACAGAATATTAAACTTGCAGATCAGCTATTATCGCACTTACAAAATGAGAATAGAGAAGAGCAATCTAAATTGTATTGGCGATCTAGAGCATCTAAAATTTATGCCCTAGGAGTCTCAATAGCAAAAAAGCTGGGTGACAACGAAACCGTATTTTATTTTATAGAGAAAAATAAAGCAATTCTACTTATTGAAGGAATTAAAGAGAATATTGAGAGTAATCTTACACCAGAGATTAAAGAGCGTAAGCGTAATTTAAGGGAAGAAATATTAAAATTAGAGAGTGATACTACAAAAACTTCGGAAGCGAAATTATTTCAATATAAAAATAAGTATCAAAGATTTATAGATTCATTAAAAATGGAATTTCCTTTGTATAATATCTCAAAGAAACAAACGGAAATACATACACTAAAGGAGGTACAAGAAAACTTAACCAACGATGTTTCCTTAATCTCATATATCTGGAATATTAATAATAACAATGAATCAATATTATACGGGGTTGCAGTAAATAAAACGCAAGTTCATACTTTTAAGATTGCTAATGCAGAAAAAGTTGCGTTACTGATATCTGATTTTAGAAAAGATATTTCTGAACCTTTCGATGAATTAGCAGATCGTGATAAGTTCCACGAGAAATCAAATCTGTTATACGAGCTGTTATTTCCAAAAGGAAAAACGAGAGAATTATTATCAGGAAAAAAGCTGATTATTATTCCAGATGGAGTATTACAATACATTCCCTTTGAAGCATTAGTTACTGATGAGGACAATAAGAAATATCTTCTAGAAAAATACCAAATTAGCTATGCATATTCTGCTTCTTTTTTACTTTATAATAGAAAGTTGGAAAGAAATTACAGAAAAGACTTTGTAGGTTTTGCTCCAGTATCTTTTCTACATAATGAATTAAGTACGTTGAAAAAAAGTGCTGATGAACTTGAAAGTATTTATGAGTTAACAGGCGGGAGTCAATTTTTAAATGTTAAAGCTTCCAAAGAAAATTTTTTTAAAGAAGCACCAGAAAGTAAAATAATACATTTAGCAACCCATGCTAATGGAACTAATAATCCATGGATTGCTTTTAATGATATAAAACTTAAAGCTTATGAATTGTATGTGAATGCGATTCCGACGGAGTTAGTAGTATTAAATGGATGCGATACTTCTTTGGGTGAAATTTCAGAAGGAGAAGGAGTAATGAGTCTCTCTCGTGGTTTTTTTCATGCTGGAGCTCATACCGTAGTTTCTACATTATGGAATGCCAATGATAAGTCTACCGCAATTATTATGACTAATTTTTATAAAAACTTAAAGGCGGGAATGTCTAAAGTTGAAGCGATACATCATGCTAAATTAAACTATTTAAAGACAGCTAATCTATCTGAAAATGCTCCGTATTATTGGGCTTCGATCATATTAACAGGAGATGCAGATATAATTGTATATACTTCTTTCTGTATGCATTTTTTATGGGGATTTGGAATTGCTATTCTAGGAGTAGTGCTTTTCTTTTTTTGGAAGAATAGTCGTTAGCTTCCTTCGTTTTACTAGAGTGTAATGTGAATTCTATAATTTTATTTTTAAACTACTATAAATCATTTTTTTTATGAAAAAAGCATAATAAAATGAAGTTTTTGTGGCAATCTATCATAGAAAAAAAGATTTCTTCAATCTCTATGGATCTTTCATAATGATAGATATAATCAGTTGATAACTTTTCTTTTGATAACTGATGTTGAGTTCTCGTTGTTAAAACTAAAATAGCCTTTCTAGAAGTAGAAAGACTATTTTAATTTTAGGTAGTTGTAGTGTTTATAAACAGTAACGTCCTGGTGGATAGGCTCCTGTTTGCGTTTCAAAAGTTACACAAACACTACCAGGGCAATCGCCATGACCTTTACATTTTTTTTTCTTAATTGGGTCAAATAAAAGCTTACCGCCATTAATAGTTTTCTGTTCTGTTGTAGTTAACGCTACTCCTAAAGTTGAAATGTTTTTTAACATGCTATAAAAATTTATGATTTATAGTATATCGTGTAGTTATGATGCTTATTTGTTACCCAAAGTTTTTTCTTTCATGATTTAATTTTTAGATATAAACGACAGTTGTGTCCTTGGTTTTAGTTTTATTAAAAGTTAGTTTTTAAGGTGATTTTTTTTGAGTTTATACTTTACTGAAATGTATTATTATAAGCAATTACAATACACTTAATAAGTTTCTTTAAGAATTCATAAGGCATAAGGAAATTAGTGTATTGGAGTTTTTTCAGGACTTTTTTCAAATCTTGCACTTATTGTAATTTTATAATTCCTAATGTTAATTTGATGTTCTATAATTGTACCTACTTTATATTTAGTTACGATGAATGATTTATGCGTTTGAATGAAATCACTTTCGGATAATAGGTCTTTAAAGGTTATTATAATATAATTCATTGCCTCAGGACAGAAGTCATTTTCTAAACTTTTAATTTTATTAAGAATGTTCGTTTGAATTGTTCGGGGTTAACAATATATCGACTAGAACTTTTTGCTGATTTTTTTTGAATTATTCAAATAGTTTAGTTTATATGGATTGGATTTACCATGATTCGTAAACTTCAAACTAATCAAAAAAATCTGATTAAGTTTTCTATAACAGGTTTTTAGACTTCATAAATATTAATAAAAAATTGGCAATGAGAACTTCATATAACAAAAAATCCTATTGTATTTTGGTAAATAGAAAAGTGCCATAAGAATATCAAGTTAAAAGTGAAAATTAAAAGGTTTTTAAAGATTTAAAGTAAGATGAGTAAATTACAGCATAGGATGTTTCTTGAAATTAGAAACAAAGAAATATTTAATCAGGTACAACGCTATTCTTTTGAATATATGGAGACCATCTTTGAACGAAATGTTTTTCCTACAAAAAAAGCTCTTAATGATTTATCGATATTTAAAGAAGAACTTGAAGAAGATGGAGTGAGTGCCAAAGATGTATTAGAGTTATTAAATACCTATGGAAATCCAGCAACTACAGCTACGTTAGGAGGAAAGTATTTCGGGTTTGTAACAGGAAGTGCTGTTCCTGTAGGTTTAGCAGCTAAGAGCTTGGGAACATTCTGGGACCAAGCACCTTCAATGAATGTACTTTCGCCTGTAGGAAGTAAATTGGAATCTGTTGTAGAAGAATGGTTAGTAGATTTATTCAATTTACCTTCAAAAACATCGGCAGGATTCGTTAGCGGAACATCCGCTGCAAACTTATGTGCGCTAGCAGCCGCGAGATATCGTATTCTTAAGAAGAACGATTGGGACATTAATGAGAAAGGACTTAGAAATTCTCCAAAAATTAGAGTTGTTACAAGTAAGCATGCACATTCTACAGTTTTAAAAGCTATAGGAATACTAGGTCTCGGTAAGGAAAATATAGAGTGGGTAGATGTAGACGATCAAGGTAGGGTTGTTCCTGAATTAATTCCGCCATTAGACAGCAATACTATTTTAATTTTACAAGCAGGAAATGTAAACAGTGGAGCATTTGACAACTTTGATCTTATTTGTGAAAAAGCAAATGCAGCTGACGCATGGGTTCATATTGATGGAGCTTTTGGCTTATGGGCAAAGGCGGTAAAAGAATTAAAATATTTAACTAAAGGAATAGAAAAAGCCTCTTCTTGGGCTGTAGACGGACATAAAACATTAAACACACCTTACGATTGCGGAATTGTTATGTGTAAAGATCAAGAAGCTATTACATCAGCTTTGCACATGTCTGGAAGTTATATTGTAGAAAGTAATCAAAGAGATGGAATGTTTTACACGCCAGAAATGTCTAGAAGAGCAAGGATCATTGAGCTATGGGCAGTATTAAAATACCTCGGTAAAAATGGAGTAGATGAACTAATTTTAACAATGCATCTTAGGGCTAAACAATTTGCTATTGCCATATCTAAAATTGAAGGTTTTTACGTAGAAAATGAGATCGTTTTTAATCAAGTTATTGTAAGATGTAAAACTGATGAGGTTACTGAACAAGTAATGTACACCGTTCAGGAATTAAGAGAATGTTGGCTGGGAGGTTCCTCATGGTTCGGAAAAAAAGTTATGCGAATGAGTGTTTGTTCTTGGGCAACAACAGAAGAAGATATTGCTAAAACGGTAAAGTCATTTCAGAAGGCCTTAGCTTTAGTACTTACAAAAACTAACGCGTAATAAAGTTAAATGAATAAATAAAAAACGTAATCGATTCATATGAGATATCTATTTTTTTCGTGTTAATTAGTTGCTTTAGTTGCTCAGAAAATAGGATTAAAAAAGAAAAACCAATAAAAATTAAAAGCGAATTCAAAGATAAAGATGTACAATGGTTTAAAGTTGACGGAAATTCTAGTATTAAAGGTATTGCGAAATTTAAATCAAAAGATGGAGAAATCCGTTATGGAAAGGAGTTCAGAATAGAACTAAATCCTTTTACACCAGACCCTGAAGGATGTCATGAAACAAGAAAAACAATGTGTAACGACAAAGGAGAGTTTGAGTTCAAGAACTTACCTGAAGGTAATTATTATGTTATTGCTTTCATATTGTGGGATAAAACTGGTGAAGGTATAATGCAGGATATTCAACTTTCCGATAATGAAATAAAAACTATTGAAATGATTAATTTTTAACGAATTTTTCTACTTCTACAGCAATGCACAATGAAACTCTAAAAAGATAAAACATACTATATGAAGCAAAGTTTAACATATTATCTAACACTATTAGTAATTAGACTTAAAGGTTTAAAAAAGAGCTTTAGTCAAGATCCTGTAGACTTTAAAAAAATAAGAAAGGAAGATGTACACACTCCTAAAGGAGCTTTTTTTAAGAAAAATACAATTCGCAGCTTCAGAATTGCTTCATCATCAATTACAGAAATAAAAAAAGAAGAGCCTTCTGTTAAGTTATTGATCTTCATACATGGAGGTGCGTTCATTTCAGGGCCAGCACAGCATCATTGGGATACTGTTAAAGAGCTGTCAAGACACACCGATTTTACAATTTGGATGTGTAATTATCCGAAAGCACCAGAATATAAAATAACCCTAATTTCAGAAAATATAGATGCAATTTATAATGAAGCACTTACAAATTATGAATCAAGTAAAATATGTTTGATTGGTGATTCTGTAGGCGGAACATTAATAACGGCATTAACTCAAAGATTAATCATTAAAAATAAGCAGCTACCATATAAAATTATTCTTGTTTGCCCGGTAATGGATGCAAGTATGACGAATCCTGAAATGGACATAGTAGATAAAATTGATCCGATGTTATCAAAGGTTGGTCTATTAAGTGCTAAAAAAATGTGTATCGAGGATGATAATTTAAAAAACACAATGATTTCACCTTTATATGGAAGTTTTAATAAGTTTCCTGAGACAATTATATACGCAGGAACAAACGATATTACATATCCAGATCAAATATTAGCAATTGAAAAATTAAGGAACTCTAACGTGAAAGTTAAGCTCACAGAAGGTAAAAACATGCCGCATATCTGGCCATTTCTTCCTGTTATGAAAGAAGCTAAATTGTCATTAAAAGAAATGATAACTATTCTTAATACTCATTAAGTAAGTTTCACAAACTAAATAAATAGTGAACTAAAATTAGTTGAATACAATCAAAAAGTCTTAATAATTTATAAAGGTTTTTTGATGTTTAAGTTAAAAGTCTGTGTGAATATTTCAAAGTTCTATTTAAGTTCTTCTTTTTTTATTTGAAGTATAAAAGTGAAAATTATAACCCTTTAGTAAGAGTAATAGATATTGATTAAATCTATTTTTCCTTGATTTTGAACCTGATAAATATTGCTAAATTAATATATTTATGCTAAATTAGTATATATGAATATTGAATTTTGTCCAAATTGTGGTTCAGATAGGAAAATCAAAAGTGGAATAGTCAATAAAAAACAACGCTATAAATGTAAAAAATGTAACTATTTCTTCACGGTTAACAAGATAGGGAAGAAGATAGACGATTATTACGTTAACAAATCGCTTCAATTGTACTTAGAAGGATTAACCTATCGAGAAATTGAAAGGATTCTAGGGGTTTCTCATGTTAGTATTATGAATTGGGTAAAGAAGTATAATATCAAGCGTCCTGATAATATTAATTATCATCCAACTTACAAAATACTCAGTGCTAGCGAGCTAAGTGAATACTTTATACATTCAGAAAATATTAGAGGTGCAGGAGTTATCGTTACCGAGCTTGGAGATAAATTCATGCTCATAAAATGGGAACGTTTTAAAGATTAAGTATATATAATTAACAATAAAATATAGTATTTTTTTTTTAACTAATTGTTTTTTAGAGTTTAGAGGTGCACACAAAACCAATTAATCACTAACTAATCACTAAAAATAATGAGGAAACAAATTTTGGTACTACTCGGATTTGTACTTACATCTTTTCAATGTATGTATGCCCAAGGGTCACCCGACTACACTGGAGGTCTCAAAGTTAAATTTAATGAAGATGGGTCAAAATACCTAAGAATTATTTCATGGGCGCAGGTTCAGGCTAATTATAATTTTGAAGAATCCTTTGATGCCAATGGAAATGAAAATAGTCCATTAAATTTTAATTTACGACGTGCTCGAATCTTAATGTTTGCACAAATAAATAAAGATTTTTTAATTCTAACACACTTCGGACTCAATAGCTTAAATAGTAGCCAGCTAAGTCCTACTGGAAAAGGAAGTGGCTCACAACTATTTTTTCACGACGTTTGGGCACAATATAATTTAGGAAAAAATCATACTGTGGGAGGAGGATTACATTATTTCAATGGAATTTCCAGATTAAACAATCAGAGTACATTAAACATGATGACGCTAGATAATAACCGTCAGTCATGGGCTACTATTGGGTTATCAGATCAATTCGCACGACATTTAGGTATTTTTGCAAAAGGAAAGTTCAATAAATTCCAATACCGCATTGCAATAAATGACGCATCGGTTTCATCATTAGATAACCGAACGGCAGTTGCGGGCGGAGATGCAGTGTATAATGGTCGTGCATCTTTAGGTTCTAAAGAAGCAGGAAAAACTTATGCAGGATATTTTGATTATCACTTTTTTGATCAAGAATCGAATTTTTTACCTTATAAAGTAGGAACTTATTTAGGTGGAAAGAAAGTATTCAATATTGGAGCCGGTTTTTTTTTGCATCCAAAAGGATCTGTAATTAATACAGGTTCAACTACAACAACGGTTTTAGAGGGGGAAGATGTTTCCATTTTTGCTGTAGATGCTTTCTATGATTCACCTTTAGGAGACGACGGAAGTGCTATAACTGCTTATGCAGTATTTCAATCTAATAATTATGGAAAGAACTATTTATTCAGTGCTTATGGTACTGGAAGTATGATATATGGCCATGTTGGTTACGTTTTTAAAGGAGACAAATCTAGAACGAGATACCAGCCTTATGTAAGTTACGGTACACATAACTATGATGCTGTAAATGATAATAGAAATACACTAGGAATAGGTGTTAATGCTTATATGAGTGGTCATCATTCGAAATTAACTTTAGAATATAAAAGTCAGAAATTTGGAGCATTAGATATTAATACGCTTTCGCTTCAAGCAATGATTTACTTATAATAAAAAACAAAATATTATGTCGGATAAACAAAGTAATGCCTCTGCCTATTGGAAGGAGAATCTAAAGTATTTAACCATTTTATTATTGATATGGTTTTTAGTCTCCTTTGTTTTCGGAATCCTAATGGTTAATCAACTTAACACTATAAAACTAGGAGGCTTCAAATTAGGTTTCTGGTTCGCTCAACAAGGATCAATTTATGTATTTGTTGTCTTAATATTTGTCTACATACGTTTGATGAATAAACTAGATAAAAAATATGGACTTGACGAATAATCTAACTAAAAAAACACACATACATTATGGGAATATTAACATGGACGTGGATTCTCGTTGGAATCACATTCGCACTTTACATAGGAATAGCAATTTGGGCTAGAGCTGGTTCGTCAAAAGAATTTTACGTAGCAGGAGGCGGAGTTCCACCTATTCTTAATGGTATGGCTACAGCAGCAGATTGGATGTCAGCAGCTTCATTCATTTCATTAGCTGGTATTGTATCATTCGGAGGGTACGATGGTTCAGTATATTTAATGGGATGGACTGGAGGTTATGTATTACTTGCATTATTATTGGCGCCTTATTTAAGAAAGTTTGGGAAATTTACAGTGCCTGATTTTATAGGGGATAGATATTACTCTAATGTTGCGAGAATAGTCGCTGTTATTGCAGCTCTAATAGTTTCCTTTACATATGTTGCAGGTCAAATGCGGGGCGTAGGAATTGTTTTTTCAAGATACTTAGAAGTAAGCATAGACAATGGTGTATATATAGGTATGGCAATCGTATTGTTTTATGCAGTTCTTGGTGGAATGAAAGGGATTACCTACACACAAGTAGCGCAATATTGTGTACTTATATTTGCATTTATGGTTCCTGCAATTTTTATTTCAATTCAAATGACAGGTAATCCTATTCCTCAATTAGGTTTCGGTGCAGCCGGAGAAGATGGAGTATATTTATTAGATAAGTTAGACGGATTACATGCGCAATTAGGATTCAGCGAATATACCTCTGGAGGTAAATCTATGATGGACGTTTTTGCAATAACATTAGCATTAATGGCAGGTACTGCTGGTTTACCTCACGTAATCGTACGTTTTTTCACGGTACCTAAAGTAAGAGATGCTCGTAAATCTGCAGGTTGGGCATTACTTTTTATAGCAATTCTATATACAACTGTTCCTGCGGTAGCCGTATTTGCCAGAGTAAACCTTATTGAAACAGTAAGCGAACAGAAATATGCAGAATTACCAGAATGGTTTGCTAATTGGGAAAAAACAGGTCTTTTAGGATTTGACGATAAAAATAAAGACGGAAAAATACAATATAACGCAAATTCTGCTACTAACGAGTTAACTATAGACCGTGATATTATGGTTTTAGCAAATCCAGAAATAGCGAAGTTGCCAAATTGGGTTATTGCTCTGGTAGGAGCAGGAGGTTTGGCAGCTGCATTATCAACAGCTGCAGGATTATTATTGGTTATAGCATCTTCAATATCGCATGATTTATTCAAAAAAATATTAATGCCAACAATTAGTGAAAAAGGAGAGTTGATAGCAGCAAGAGCTTCAGCTGCTGTAGCAGTAGTAATTGCAGGATATTTTGGTATCAATCCACCTGGGTTTGTAGCAGCAGTTGTTGCACTTGCTTTTGGATTAGCCGCCGCATCTTTTTTTCCAGCCATTGTATTAGGGATATTTGATAAAAGAATGAATAAAGAAGGCGCTATTGCGGGGATGGTAATAGGTTTAGCGTTAATGCTATTTTATATGTTGAAATTTAAGTTTGGGATTTTTGATGGAGGAAAAACTGCTGTTGCTGGACTAAAATCTAATTGGTGGTTTGGAATCTCACCAGAAGGTTTTGGAACTATAGCAATGATCGTAAATTTTGTTATTTCAGTGGTCATTTCAAGAATGACTGCCGCTCCACCAGAAAATGTTCAAGATATAGTTGAAAATATTAGAATTCCTTCTGGAGCTGGTGAAGCATCAGCACATTAAAGCAAGGCAAAAATAGTTGAATGTGTCTGTATCATAATTTTTAATTAAATCAATAAGAAAAATCAATATCGCAATTTAGTAATATTGATTTTTCTTAAATTTTATATCTTGTAAGAGAATCATTTAAAGTCTTATGAAAAAACGCCATGAACAAAAACTGATTGTTCTTTCGATCGCTTTGTTTTTATTATTTAACGTTCCGTTTATATTAGTTTTTAACTTTGAAGGTGCTGTCTTAGGGATTCCTACATTTTATTTTTCGATATTTTCGATATGGTTACTATCCATTGTAATTTCCGGAATTGTGTTAAATCGGTACTATGAATAACTACACACTCATAGTCATAATAATCATTTATTTAGCTATACTATTTTATATAGCCCTTCTTGCTGAAAAAAAGAAAAAAAGTAAGTGGGTAAATAATCCATATGTATACACATTATCTCTAGCAGTATATTGTTCAGCTTGGACATATTATGGGAGTATTGGAATTGCAGCTAATTCAGGTATTGATTTTCTACCTATTTATCTTGGGCCTGTTATTGCTGCACCTTTGTGGATATTGATATTGCGGAAGGTCATACGAATTTCCAATCAAAATAAAATTTCCTCCATAGCAGATTTTATTTCTTTACGTTATGGGAATAATAGATTTTTAGGAGCTTTAGTAACTGTAATTTGCCTTTTTGGAACACTACCCTACATATCACTACAATTGAAAGCAGTTTCAGAGACATTTGAAATTATAGTAGATAACTCTAGCGATTTTTCAACTAGTATTATTAACGATTCCACATTTTATGTAGCTTTATTATTGGCCATATTTGCTACTTTCTTTGGTACGCAAAATACAGATGCTTCCGAGAAGCATACAGGAATAATTACTTCCGTAGCATTTGAATCCATATTAAAGTTAGTTTTCTTTCTAATCATAGGAATTTACACCACCTTTTATCTTTTTGATGGTACTTCAGACATCTACGATAGAATATCTAAAATTGATAATTTCAAATCACTCACAAGCTTATCAGGCTTAGAAGATGGTTTTAATTGGTTTTTTATGATTTCATTGTCTTTCATGGCAATCTTTTTATTACCAAGACAATTTCAAGTTTCGGTACTAGAAAATAATCGAGAGAAATATTTAAAAAAAGCAATATGGTTATTCCCATTATACCTTTTACTATTCAACCTGTTTGTTATTTTTATTGCATGGGCTGGTAAATTAACTTTTGGAAATAGTGTAAATTCAGAATACTACACCTTGTTACTCCCATTAGAAAAAGGAAACTATTTTTTAGCAACTATTGTTTTTTTAGGAGGTTTTTCGGCTGTAATTTCTATGGTTGTGATTTCAACATTAGTGTTATCGATAATGGTGAGTAATAACCTAATTATTCCTTACGGATTTTTAGATAAATTCATTGAAAATCAAACAGAGCGAAATACTAGGTATATTAAAAACATTAGGCGTATTTCTATTTTCTTGATTATTATTACTGCTTATTTTTTCTATAGATCTTTTTCAAGAGCATTGTCGTTGTATTCTATAGGTTTAATTTCTTTTGTTATAATTGCGCAATTAGCGCCCTCTTTTTTTATAGGACTTTTTTGGAATAGAGGTTCCTCAAAAGGTGCTATTACAGGAATTATTGTAGGGTTTTGTATTACAATTTATACATTAATACTCCCTTTTACGATAACAGCTTACACAGGAAATAACGATTTTATACAGTTTGGACCTAATAACATATCTATATTGAAACCATACGCATTGTTTGGGATAGACTTTTTAAGTCCGCCAGCGCACGCATTTTTCTGGAGTACAGTGTTTAACCTGTTGAGTTATTTAATATTTTCTATAACTTCTAAAGGAAATTACAGAGAACGTAATTATGCAGAAATGTTTGTAGATAGTAAGAACTTTACTGCTTTACAAGATAGCGCATTAGTATGGAAAGGAGAAGCTTATGTCGCTGATATAAAGAGTGTACTTGTTCGTTTTTTGGGAGAGCATAAGGCAACAAGAGCATTAAAACTTTTTTTTACTAAATATAAATTACCACAAGATACTCAGCTTGCAGACGCACGGCTCATTAATTTCTCTGAAAAATTACTTACGGGAAGTATTGGTAGTGCTTCTGCCAAAATACTAATAGATAGTGTAGTTAAAGAAGAACAAATAAGTTTAGTAGAAGTTTTAAGAATATTAGAAGAATCAAAAGAAAATATAGTAAGCAATAAGATTTTATTAGAAAAATCAGATGAATTATCACAGCTTTCTTCAAAATTAAAAGAGGTAAATGAAGAATTAATCGCCAAAGACAAACAAAAAGATGAATTTTTAGATACGGTAGCGCACGAACTTAAAACCCCGATAACAGGGATACGGGCAGCTACAGAATTATTGATGGATGATGAAGATGAAATGCCTGCAGAGTTGAAAAGGCAGTTCCTTATCAATATTTTACAAGATTCAGATAGGTTAGGAAGATTAATAAATAATATTTTAGATTTTGAAAAATTAGAAACAGGAAGATTGCGTTTAGATATTTCTTATTTGAATATACAAAGCACTATCACTAAAGCTGTGGCGAACATACATCATGTTGCTGCAAAAAAAGGAATTCAGATAAAGATTATTAATGAAGATCATTTTAAATTATACTATGATGAAGATAGAATTCTTCAGGTATTTACCAACCTAATTTCAAATGCATTAAAGTTTTGTGACCCTCCGTTAGGGTGTATTGAAATAGATTATAAATTAGAAGACGAAGTATTAGAAATATCGGTAACAGACAATGGTAAAGGAGTTCCAAAAGAAGATATTGATTACATTTTTAATAAGTTTTATCAATCTCAGTATCAAAATACAATCAAACCAAAGGGCAGTGGATTAGGGTTGGCTATTACTAAACAGATTATAGAAAAGCATAAAGGTGAAATCTGGGTAGATAAAGCGATAAAAGTAGGAGCTAAATTTGTTTTTACGTTACCAATTAATTAAATTGTAATCGAGTTTATGGAAAATAAAATTTTAATAGTTGATGACGAGCCTAACATTGTAATGTCGCTAGAATATGCTTTCAAAAAGAAAGGTTTTGAAGTATTTATAGGTAGAGATGGTAGCGAGGCATTGGAGATATTAAAAAATAAGATTCCAAATATTGTTTTATTAGATATAATGATGCCAAATGTAGATGGTTATCAAACCTTAAAGCATATAAAAAAAACGGAAAGTTTGGAGGCTACAAAAGTAGTTTTCTTAACAGCTAAAAATAAGGCTTCAGATATTGAAAAAGGATTAAAATTAGGAGCTGATAAATATTTGACAAAGCCTTTTTCAGTAAAAAAAATAGTTTCAGAAATTATGGAACTAGTACCTTAGAATAAGTCTTGTAAATCTTTTAAATATTGGTTTTGTGTGCAAACAAACAATGTTTAACTAAAATTTTTAAGACGTGAAATTTCAAATACCCCCACGTATATCTAACATAGTTATTATTAGCTATGGTATACTTACTTTGTTTTTTAGAATAAAATATGAAAGTGAAGTAGGAGTGTCAACATTACAATCTCTTGTAATAGGACTATCTCTTGTAATTATGCCTTGGTCTCTTATTAGATTAAAGGTACTTAATCCTGATTGGTTTGGTTTATTTAATCCAAAAACTATAGATCATTAAACATCGAGTTCTATAGAACTTTACATTGTTCCTACAGAATTTGATCAACTAAAATATAGAATAATAAAAGCATAGACATACATTTTCAATATAGTTTTCTATAAACTTTTATCGTTCATAAGATAGAAATAAGCTAGAAAACTTGTATTAAAGTCAATAGCATAATCTTTTCCTGTTGAATCAATTAGTGAAATAATACTTAGCACTCAGCATACTGAGTTTTACCAATCAAAAAATAAAATTTAAAATGAGTAATTATCATATAAAACATCTAGAAGAATATTTTCAAGTATACAGAAAATCAACTAATAAACCAGAATCGTTCTGGGATGAAATAGCTACCGAGCATTTTTTATGGAGAAAAAAATGGGATAAAGTATTGAGTTGGGATTTTACCAAGCCTGAAGTAAAATGGTTTGAAGGCGCGAAACTAAATATTACAGAGAATTGTATAGATAGGCACCTTGCAACAAGAGGTGATAAAACTGCAATTTTATTTGAGCCTAACGATCCTAAAGAAGGTGCTCAGCACATTACCTATAAAGATTTATACCATCGTGTGAATAAGTTGGCGAATGTTTTAAAGTCCAAGGGTATAGGGAAAGGAGATCGCGTATGTATTTATCTGCCTATGATTCCAGAGTTGGCAATATCAATTTTAGCTTGTGCGCGTATTGGAGCTATTCATTCTGTAGTGTTTGCAGGTTTTTCAGCTACAGCATTAGCAACAAGAATTAATGATTCAGAGTGTAAAATGGTCATAACCTCAGACGGGTCTTATCGAGGAGCCAAGACTATAGATCTCAAAGGTATTGTAGATGAGGCTTTGGAAGATTGTAGCTGCGTTGAATCGGTTTTAGTAACAAAACGTATTCAAACAGAAATAAAAATGAAAGAAGGACGCGACGAATGGTTAGAAGTGCTACTGGAAGAAGCTTCAGATCAATTTGTAGCAATTGTTATGGATGCTGAGGATCCTTTGTTTATATTATACACATCCGGATCTACAGGTATGCCAAAAGGAATGGTGCATACTACTGCTGGATATATGGTATATAGTGCCTATACTTTTAAAAATGTTTTCCAATACAAAGAACATGATATTTATTGGTGTACAGCTGACATTGGTTGGATAACTGGACATAGTTACATCGTTTACGGTCCATTAGCTAATGGAGCAACTACAGTTATGTTTGAAGGAGTTCCAAGTTATCCAGATTACGGACGTTTTTGGGAGATTGTGGAGAAGCACAAGATAACTCAATTTTATACAGCACCAACTGCTATTAGAGCTCTTGCAAAGGAAGGTGTTGCGCATGTAGAAAAACATGATTTATCCTCATTAAAAATTTTAGGTACTGTAGGTGAACCTATCAACGAAGAAGCTTGGCATTGGTATGATGACAATATAGGTAAAAAGAAATCACCTATTGTAGATACATGGTGGCAAACTGAGACTGGTGGAATTATGATAACTCCTATTCCGTTTTCTACACCAACAAAACCAACTTATGCAACACTTCCGTTTATTGGAATTCAACCAGTTTTGATGGATGAGAATGGAAAAGAGATAGAAGGAAATCAGGCAGACGGCCGTTTATGTATAAAATTTCCGTGGCCTAGTATTGCCAGAACTATTTGGGGTAATCACAAGCGTTATAAAGAAACTTATTTCTCTGCTTTTGAAAATATGTATTTTACAGGAGACGGAGCACTTAGAGATGAAGTAGGTTATTATCGAATAACAGGACGTGTGGATGACGTCATCATCGTTTCAGGTCATAATTTAGGAACAGCTCCAATAGAAGACGCAGTAAATGAGCATCCTGCTGTATCGGAATCAGCTATAGTTGGTTTTCCACACGATGTTAAAGGAAATGCTTTGTATGGTTACGTTACTTTAAAAGAAACTGGAGAGGGTCGAAACCATGATAATCTTAGGAAGGAAATAAATCAAATTATAACAGAGCAAATAGGTCCAATTGCAAAACTTAACAAAATTCAATTTACTGAAGGGCTTCCGAAGACGAGAAGCGGAAAAATCATGCGTCGTATTCTTAGAAAAATAGCAAGTAAGGATACTAGTAATTTGGGAGATACAAGTACATTGTTAAATCCTGAATGTGTTCAAGGAATTATGGATAAAGCGTTATAGAAACTAATAATTAAGTCAATAGTTTTATCTTTTTGGACTAGAGTATTCAAGTTATAACTTAGCTAGATTAACTTCAAAACTTCTTGAAAGTAGTATTATAAAATCAAAAAAGCTTCATGTTTACATGAAGCTTTTTTGATTTTATGGTTGTTAATTTGAACATCTCTTTTCAATAGTCTCTAAAAGAGTACAGGAAACTTTTTTATAACGAAACACCAATTAAAATACCAGCACCAATTCCGGCAGCGCCTATTAATATTTTTTGAAAAAGACTTTTTCTTCGTTGTCGTTTACTTGCTTTTTCAACAAGCTCTAAACTGTTAGTTGCTTTATCCAAACTACTTATAGTGTAATCAAGTGCTCTCTGAGTATTGTCTAAAGTTGCCTGCGTTTTTTCATACACGATTAAATCTAAACTATCGGTTTTGGTGAAGTTAATTTTTAGTCTACGTTCTAAATCTATATTTCTACGAAGTGTTTTTGTATATCTTTCGATAAGCTCTTTTGTCATTTTATCTTGATCAATAGTACTTTGGTATACATTTTTTATGGCTAAAAAAGATTTTTTATTAACTAAAAATACTTCCGGAGTTCTAAATACATATAAACTATCTTTTTTTACAGATAATGGTTCTCCAACTCGATTTGCGTAGGATTTAGGAATTTCTATTATTTTGAGAGTGTCTATTTGTTGACTGAAAGCATTGGTGTTTAATATTAAACATAGAATGAGTATTAATTTTTTCATGACTTTTTATGTGTGGTAATTACAGCTGTTAACGAATTGAATCTTTTATTCCGAAAAGACCATTTAATATAAGACGATCTTTAGCTAACTTATCATTAGTTAGTTCTATGGAGTCCCTAATACCAAGAAGCTCATTCCAGTCTTTAGCATTCTTTCTCTTGAAAGAAAAGATTAAAGAATCACGCTGATGAATGATTAAGTTTTTTTTAACACGCATTCGCTCAAACTCTTTCTTGGCATTTGTTAATTGTAATTGAACAGATTCTATGGTTTCTTTGGATTTTTTTAGTTCTTCCTGAGCTTTATTTAGTTCAGTTGTAATAACTTTCCAGTTAGAGCTAGTGTTAAAGGTTAGATAACCGATAACTAGTAAGAATACTAATGCAATAATCTGAAGAATAATACTGATGTTGTTGTTTTTCATATAATTGTAATTTTTTTGATAGCACTATATTTTATACCATAATTGCCTTACGATACAATATATAAAATGAATTTACTATTAAAATAAATTCTTTTTCATCAGTGTTTTTTTGTTTCAAAAAAAGTTTTTTCATGATTAGCGATACTTTTAGCTTTCATTTTCTTTGTTTTGATAAGGGTTCTTTTAAATAGAGGTTAACCATTCATAAAGGTAAAAATATGATTCCAAAAAATCCGCAATGATTGAAAATTCTTTATTTGATACTAAACTTTGAATAAATTACTTAAAAGCACTAGGCTTAGAAAAGAGTTAAAGCGGTATAAGAGTAGATTATTGTTACTGTTATTTTATAGAAAAGAATACTTCACATATAAATTAGGATAAATCTCAAAGCTTGAATAAGAGAACAAGAATTAGTATTGTAGTAAATCCAATAAATTATTCTAAAGTTAATAATGTATCACGGATGTCATTTCCTTTAACAGTTACGATGTATATATTTCCATAAATACGTTCGTCAATGTCCGTATATTTCTTCTTACCCAGAAAAGAATTTACAAGAGAAGGAATAGTATTACTATGGCCAACAATAACAACATTTTTTCTTACGGTACTTTTTTTCAAGTCATCCACATTAAGTTTATGAGGATGATACTTTTCAATTTTCAACCCATTTGCGTTAGCTATAGGTTGTGCAGTTTCCATAGTTCTGTAGAAGTCGGTTGATAAAACAGCATCTATTTTATAATTTTTTAGCATAGCACTCCATTGTTTTGCTCTTTCTATCCCTTTTTTAGTTAAGTGAGGATTTTTTACTGATAATACTTTTTCAGCATGTCGTATGAAAAAATAAGTTGAGTGAGTTGTTTCTTTCTGAGCATAAGTACTGATAGAAAGTAATAAAAGGAGTAAGTATACTAAAGAGTTTTTCATTGTATTAACTTTTGATTACAACTAAATTAGTTCTTTTTTCAGATATTAACTTAAATAAGCGAGATTTAATGTTTTTGTAAACTAATATTTTAGAATAGTTATTTAGATTCTTTTTATCAAATAGGTGTTAATGTGATAAAATTAATTAATGATAATAACTGGATAGTATATTTTTTAGTGAATTATATGTAATTTATTTTCAATAGTATACTATCATTTTAATTAAAAACGAGAATATAATCTCATATTGCTATTTTTAGTGAATTTACTGTGTTAATATTGCAACAAATGCTAGTAATACTTTAAAAAAAGAATATATTTGGCGTTTAAATACGCATAAATGAAATTTTTATTAAAGTTAGTAGTTGTAGTAGTATGCATTAATAGTGTGGTTTCTTATTCTCAAGAAACACTACCAATATATCAAGACTATTTATCTGATAATGTTTATTTAGTTCATCCAGCCGCAGCAGGAATAGGAGAGTGTGGTAAAATCCGTCTAACAGCAAGAAGTCAATGGCTAGGTGTCGATAATGCGCCGCAGTTACAAACCTTGAGCTTTCATTCGAGAGCAGGGAATGACTCAAAGGCAGCGTATGGTTTTGTTTTGTTTAATGATAAAAATGGATTTCATTCTCAAAAAGCAGTACAAGGAACTTATGCATACCACTTAGAATTAGATAGAGGTAGTGCTTTTAATCAACTTTCTTTTGGATTGTCATTATCTGCTGTTCAGAATGATATAGACCAGAGTACGTTTTTTGGTGACCCAACCGTAAGACAAATTATAGAGAGTGATTTTTATATTAATGCAGACTTTGGAATGGGGTATCATTACAAAGGCTTTTCAAGTTACTTAACAATTAAGAACATTTTTTTAACTGCTAAAGATAGATTAAGATCTGAATTTGATGCACTTAATTTAAGAAACTATATCATAGGTGGAGCCTATTTCTTTGGAGATAGAACAAAGTTACAGTTTGAACCTTCTCTTATGTTACAGTATAAAGAGCAGACAGGTGAAAAGAATGTGGACTTAAACTTTAAAATCTACAAGAGTTTCAGAAAAACACAATTGTGGGCCGCAGTTTCTTACCGTACATCTTTTGATGGTAATTCTTTTGAAGAGGCACAGTATGTTTCACCAATAATTGGAGTAAATCATAATAGATTCATGATATCTTATACCTATACTAAGCAAATGGGAGACATCTTACTTACAGATTCTGGATTTCATCAATTAACTTTAGGATTGAATGTATTTTGTAGAGAAAAAAGATTAGCAGCTTGTCCTAACATAAACGGACAGTTATTCTAAAAAGTAATTTCTTCAATTATTACGCGATCGAAATTTGAAAGAATTTTCTCGAGTACGCTTTTATTCTTATTAATATAAAATAGGTTAGAAGTATGAAATTGAACATTGGTATTGAGTAAACAATGTTCAGTTAAAATATGTTTTGTTTGTCTAGCAACTGCATTTCCTGAATCGATTATTTTAACATTCTGTCCTACAATTTTTCGTATTTGCGGAATCAAATACGGATAATGGGTACATCCTAATACCAAACTATCGATTTTTTTAGTTAGCATAGGTTTTAAATATTTAGTTAATAATACCGTCATTTCTTTAGAGTTGATAGCTCCATTTTCAATCAAGTTAACTAAACCTTCACCTATTTGTTCGATAATTGTTATCTGTTTATTTATTCGGGCTGAAGACTCTTCAAAAAGATTACTATTTAATGTTCCTTTTGTAGCTAATATTCCAATAACATTTGTTTTTGTATGAAGTGATGCTGGTTTAATAGCTGGTTCTATCCCTATGAATGGAACAGTATAATTGTTACGCAAATAATCTATAGCATTAGTCGTTGCTGTATTGCATGCTACAACAATAAGTTTACACCCTCTGTTTATAAGAAATTCAGTATTCTTAATAGATAATTCTATAATTTGATCTTTAGTTTTTTCACCATAAGGTGCATTTTTACTGTCAGATAAATAGATAGTATCTTCATTAGGTAATAATTCAAAAATTTCTTTCCAGATAGATGTACCACCAATTCCAGAATCAAAAATACCAATAGGTTGCTCAGAGATATCCATAGACTACAAAAATAAAAATCCTGCTGTAAAAGCAGGATTTTAAATATAGTATTTAATAAGGTGTTTTTTTAGAAACCTAATTTAGCTTTTACAGCATTGTAGATATCTTCTCCTTTTTCGAAAACGATTAATCCTTTACCAGGAGCAGCATCAAAAACATAAACAATACCTTTAGCAGCAGCAACTGCTTTTATAGCTTCTTCAGCTTTCTTTAAAATTGGTGCTGTTTTTTCTTGATATTTTTTACTCATTTCTTGGTTCATAGCTTGTTCAGCTTGACCAATTTTCTGACGATCTTTTTGAACTTCAATGGCTCTCTTTTGATTCGTCTCTTGAGTTTGACTTTTACCTTCAGCTTCGTACTTCTTTACTTTAGCTTCTAACTGTTTAAACATACCTTCGATATCACTTCTGTATGTTTTTTGCAACTTTTCTAATTCACTTTTTAAAGCTTTTGTCTCTGGCATTTCAGATAATAACTTATCGGTATTAATGTGTGCAGTTTTCTGTGCATTTGCTACACCACCCAAACCAATCGTAAAAATTGCAACTAATAATAACGCTTTTAAATGTTTCATGTTTGTTTTAATTTAATTTGTAAGTTCTTTTTTCTATTATTAAACTTCTTTTATTCTGATCCTTTTTTCTTTTTTGCTTCTTCTCTTGCTTTTCTTAGCGCTTCTTTCTTTTCTCTTAATAGTCTTCTTTTGTCTTCTCTTGCTTTAAGACGAGCTTTCCTTTTGTCTTCAATCTTTTTTAGCTTAGCTTCTCTATCGCTTAGCTTCTTTTGTTTTAAAGCTTCTTTTTTTGCAGATCTTGCCTTTTGCTCTTCTGTTTGTCCTTCTTTCTTTAGTAGCTCTTTTCTTGCAGCAATTTTATCAAATTTTGCTTGCTTCTTTTGATCAATGTTAATGAGCTTTAAAACTAAAGGGCTAATATCGTGCTTTTTATTCGAGTAAAGCATTACGAGTTCACTAGATTTATCAAAAACAAAATCGTACTTTTTTCTTGAGGCTACAGTTTGAACAGTATTGTAAACTTGATCTTGTATAGGCTGAATTAACTTCCTACGTAAAATATACATGTCGCCATCGGTACCAAAATACAATGATTCTAGTTTTCTAAAAGCTTCTTGTTTTACTTTTATATCTTCTTCACGTTCTTCAATTAAATCTTGTGTTAGAATAGCTTTTTCATTAGCTAAATCTGTTTTCAAAGTTTCAATTGCTCTTGTCTCTTTATCTAAATTAGATTTCCATTTAGCAACCTTGTCATTTAATGCATTTTGTGCTTCAATATATTGTGGAATATTTTGTAAAATATAATCCATGTCTATATAAGCAATTCTTTGATTTTTTTGTGCAAACGTAACAACTGCAGTAAGTAAAAGAACGAGTGTTAAACTATTTTTTTTCATTGTTTATAATGTATTTAGAAAAAACCGTGCCAAAAAAATTAAGGGTGTTACAAAATTAACTTTTTAGAACTGTCTTCCAATAATAAAATGTGTTTGCCAACCAGATTTTTCTGAGAACCCAGGTAACGGATCAAAACCGTGAGCAAAGTCAATACCTAGTAGTCCAAAAGCAGGCATAAATATTCGTACACCTAATCCAGCTGAACGCTTCAATTCAAACGGGTTAAATGTACTAAAATTGTCGTAAGAATTACCAGCTTCTAAAAATCCTAGTGTATATATTGATGCAGAAGGTTTATCAGTAATAGAATAACGAAGTTCTAATTGAAATTTATTATAAATAGAACCACCATCTATTGAAGAAACACGATTGTTTTCATAACCACGTAAACCTACTACTTCTCTACCATCTAATTGTCCTTGTGCGATACCATCTCCACCTACAAAGTAACGTTCAACAGGTGTCAAACCTAATTCATCGTTATAAGATCCTAAATATCCTACTTCGAAGTTAGACATTAAAACTAATTTATTAGCTAAAGAAGTATACCATTTACCTTTAGCCGAAAGTTTATAATACTCTAACCATTTATATTTATCTGCTAAAAATACTTGTCTCTCTTGTGGAGTAAGGTTACTCGGTTCATTAAAGTTTTTACCACTTACTAATGAGTATGGGAAAGTTGCTTTTGCTCTTAGTGTAAATTCAGAACCGTATGTTGGAAATATTAAACTAGGACCTGCTGAGTTTCTACTTAAAACAACGCTATAAGCTAAATTGTTTAGTGTTCCTGTAGATAATGGATCTTCAGATCGAGCAACTTGATATGGGAAGTTATTTAATCCAATCTTTTGGTAACTAATATTTTGAGATAAAGAGAAATAATCATCTGGCCATAATAGTCTTCTACCTAAACCAACAGAAGCTCCTAATATACTTAAACTCTGATCACGATCTACTCTGTTCGTTTGAAAGTTGAAACGATATTGATTAGAAAAATAAATCGAGAATGATAGTGATTGAGGTTTCTTACCACCTAACCAAGGTTCTGTAAAAGATAAACTGTATGTGTTGTTGGTTCTACTAGCTTGTACACGTAAAGACAAACTTTGTCCGTCACCCATTGGTAAAGGAGTATAGGCTTCTTTATTGAAAATATTTCTAATAGAGAAGTTATTGAATGATAATCCTAGAGTACCAATAAATGAACCACCACCGAATCCACCTTGAAGTTCTATCTGACTACCTCCTTTTTCAACAACTGCAAATTCAACATCAGCAGTTTTGTTTTGATAATCTGGTTTTACATCTGGTGTAACATTAGTGTCAAAAAATCCTAATTGACCAATTTCACGGATAGAACGTATAATATTTTTACGGCTGAATAAAGAACCAGGTTTTACATACAATTCTCTGTAAATAACATGGTCATTAGTTTTGTCGTTACCAGCTACTGTTACTCTTCTAATTGTTGCAGGTTCGTCTTCTCTAATTCTAACTTCGACAGTAATAGAGTCATTTTCTACTTTAGTTTCAACAGCATTAATGGAAGAAAATAAATAACCATTATTATGGTAGAAGGACTGTATGTCTTGTGAATCTGGTGTTCCGTCTCCAGAAATACGTTCTTTTAAAACCTTACCATTATATACATCACCTTTTTCAATTCTTAAGAATCTGTTTAGTTGTTCATCTGTATATTTCTGATTTCCTACAAATAAAATTTCTGAAAAACGATATTGTTTTCCTTCTTCTAGTTCTATTTCTAAATTGATGGTATTGTCATTATTCCAAGTTAAGCGATCGTCAAGAATACGAGCATCTCTGTAACCTAATTCACTATAACGCTCTAATATAGCTTTTAGGTCTTCTTTGTAGTCGTCTTCTATATATTTAGAAGATTTCCAGAAACGACCAAAAAACTTACGTTTAGTATTAGACATTATTCCTCTTAACTTACTATCTGATAATGCTTCATTTCCAACAAAATCGATCTCTTTAATTTTAATACGATCACCTTTGTCGATAAAAACAAACATATCTACAGAGTTGGTATCTGTAGTATCTTTTTTAGTATTTAAGGTAACCTTGGTTTTTAAGAAACCTTTATCAGTATATTTTTTCTTAAAATAATTACGTGTAGTAACTACTAAGTTGTCGGTTAATTGAACCCCTTTTCTTAATTCTGCTTCCGCTTGTAATTCTCTAGCTTTAGATTTACTAACACCAGTAATAGAGATGTTATTTAATTTAGGTAATTCAGTAACATCAAATTGAAGGTACACATTAATACCTTCGATTTTAGATAAGTAAACATCTACCGTACTAAACTGTTTGCTTTCGTATAATTTTTTGATAGCACTGGTTAATTTATCACCAGGTAATTTAATAGGCTGTCCCTCAATTAAACCAGTATATACTTTTACCGTTGCTTCTGTAAATTTTTGTAATCCAGTAACCGTAATTCCTCCTAGGATATACTCTTTACCTTTCTCGAAAGTAGAGTTAGGGGTCTCGGTTACCTTTGTATTAGGGTTTATGCTATCTTTGGGAGTATCTTGAGCTTCTGCTATCGCATTGAAGGCGATAAGGGTAAGTATTAATAATAATTTTCTATACATTGGTGTCAATCTGTTCACTAGTCTTTCCAAATCTTCGTTCTCTATTTTGATAATTTATTATAGCATCGAAAAGATGCTCCTTTCTAAAGTCTGGCCATAGCACATCTGTAAAATATAATTCTGCATAAGCCATTTGCCATAATAAGAAATTGCTAATTCTTTGTTCCCCGCTTGTACGAATCATTAAATCAACGTCGGGCAAATTAAATGTATATAAATGATTATTTATAACTTTTTCGTCAATTTTTTTCACATCAATTTCGTTATTAACAACTTTTTTAGATATGTTTTTGATTGCGTTAACAATTTCTTCCCTGCTACCATAGCTTAGTGCAAAAGTTAAAGTAATCTCAGTATTTATCGCAGTTTGGTGTATAATAGATTCAAGTACTTTTTGTGCTTTTTTCGGTAGGTTCTCAACAGCTCCTATGCTGTTTACTTTAATTCCGTTTTTATGAAAATTTGGCAATTCACTTTTCAATGAAGATACAAGTAAGCTCATTAAAGCATCCACTTCTAGTTTAGGGCGGTTCCAATTTTCAGTAGAAAAAGCATAAAGTGTAATAAACTTAGTACCCGCGTCTTTTGCAGCATTTACAGATTCTCTTACTGCAGTTAATGCATTTCTGTGTCCAAAAACTCTTTGCATGCCCTTATTTTTAGCCCATCTACCATTACCATCCATAATAATGGCTATATGGTTAGGAACTCTGTCGGAGTCTATGCTTTCTAGTTTTGTTTTCATATATTATTCTAAATCACCATAACAGGCGGGTCTTCCAAAAGTATACACTATTGAAAAGCCTGTAAAGGTATAAAAATCATTTCCATTACCACCTATATTTAAACGTGCTATTTTTTCTGTAGTAAAATCGAGATCATCCTTGAATGTCAATCGTACTGCAGATTCAAAAGCAAAAGCTAAATGATCAGTGATTCGACCTTTGATACCAATTCCTAAAGGTATTGATACGCTGAAACTGTTAGAAAATGTTGTTACACCACTATTTGAAGATTTGGGAGATTTATAATTGAAAGCACCTACTTGTGCAAGTATGTAAGGAGTAAATGACTGCTCACGTACTCTAATATTGTAGTCAAAAAAATTGAATTCCAATCCAGCAGAAAGCTCATGAACATTGTTTGAAAAAGAAAAGGCTCTTTGTTTTCTGAAGAGATTGTCCGAATCAGCATCTATTCCACTAATTGGTAAAAATGTATAATTTCCGCGTAAAGCTATCCTAGGGTTTAAGTTATACTTATATACTAATCCACCAGCAACTTTGTTTGGGTAAACATAGTTGGTAGTACCTATATCTCCTATAAAATTAGATCCACCTAAGAAGATTCCAACCTCATGTATTTGGGCAAAAGTTACGCTTGTTACCCAACCTAGTAATAATGTTAATATAGTTCTCCTCATCTCTAGAAATAGCGTGCAAATATATGGAATTGAATTTGCTTTAAAAAGTTAATAATCTGTCTTTTT
>ERZ1740052.22-NODE-22-length-70008-cov-13.646162_pt1 | contig 70008 bp, 61 predicted proteins | sample MGYA00581750_ERZ1740052 | MGnify/ENA primary metagenome ERZ1740052 (study PRJEB43018, sample SAMN04849743) | marine metagenome | isolation source: floating plastic debris | place: Pacific Ocean | collected 2008-08-30 | study: EMG produced TPA metagenomics assembly...
TAGGACGACTAAAACAAACCGTTGGTGTTGAAGCAGGTGGAAATACGATTTCTAACAATAATATTCCTATTGATTGGACTAATGGAAATTCAGGTTCTACGAATTTTTTTAATAAAAATGGAGCCGAAGCAGAAAATAGGATTATACAAGGAGCTACACCATTTGGAGCAACCGACTTACTTTGGGAATGTAAACCGGATGCTTCAAATAACGCAGATGGTGGCTGGGTAACCGATTATTTTGAGATAGATAATACAAAAACGTATCGCTACACGGTTTGGGTAAAAAAGAATAAATCGGGAATAGTAACACAAGGTAGAACCTACCATGGAGTTGGTTGGAATGATGTAAATAACTTAAATGGTACGCTTAATGGTAATCCTTATTTTCTATCACCATTATTACCAAAAGCAAACACATGGTATTTATTAGTAGGTGTTATTCATCCACATTCTTATTCAGGAGGAAACACAGGTGTAAGCGGATTGTACGAAACTAATGGAAATAAAATTGCGAGCGGGAATGAGTTTAAATGGAGAGAAGAAAGTACGCGAGTTCGTTTAAGAAACTACCTATATTACACAACCGATACTAGCGTTCGTCAATACTTTTGGAGTCCATTATTTCAAGAAATCGACGGAAGTGAATTGCCACTAGACGATGTTGTAAACAGAAGCTCAACATTAATCTCTGAAAACACCATTAAAGATATCGTTTCACATGTTGAATATGATGCATTAGGACGACAAGCAAAAGAGTATTTACCATTTACTCAAGGGAACGGGAATGCAGATATACGAACAGGAAATATAGCTCTAGCAACCAAGCAATACTACAAGCAGAAATATGCAGAAGATTTTGTTGGTTTGGATTTGCCAGATGTAAATGCCTATTCAGAAAAGTTATTTGATAATTCACCACGAAATAGAGTATTATTACAAGGAGCGCCAGGAAAAGATTGGCGAGCAGGATATAACACGAATCTAACGGAAGAGAACGATAAAAAACACAGCATTCAATTCGATTATCAGACTAATGCAGTAAACGAAGTAAAACGATATGCAGTAACAATTAACCAATCGTCTGGAATAGAAACGCCTTCATTAGTTGAAAAAGGCTTTTTTAGAGAACAGCAACTAGCAAAAGTAGTAACTAAAGATGAAAACTGGGAATCTGGAGTAGATCATACTACAGAAGAGTTTAAAAATAAAATCGGACAAGTTGTTTTAAAACGTACCTATAATAACGGGCAGACACACGACACGTTTTATGTGTACGACGACTATGGAAATTTAACTTATGTTTTACCTCCAAAAGTAGAAGCAAATATAAATAAGCCAAGCACAATAGAGTTAAATGAATTATGCTACCAATATAAGTACGATTATAGAAATCGTTTGGTAGAAAAGAAAATACCAGGAAAAGGTTGGGAGTATATTGTGTATGATGCTTTAGACAGACCTGTACTTACACAAGATGCAAACTTACGTTTAACTAAACATTGGTTGTTTTCTAAATATGACGAATTAGGAAGAGTCGTATTAACTGGTAAAGTATGGGATGCAAACACAAACAGAAACAGTATTCAGAACTGGATTGCCAATAACTTTCCATCAAATCAAGCTCCTTACACGGGTAATGCGATTACAGTAGATAATCAAGTAATACGTTATAACTATTCTAATTCTTACCCCGCAGGAACTTCTGTGGAGTTACATACTGTTAATTACTTCGACAACTATATTGATTTACCATCTTCTGGTTTAGGGCAAACCATAACTACGAGTTACCGACAAACTTCTACTACGAGAACTAAAGGACTACCTACGGTTAGTAAAACAAGAGTTCTAGCAACGAATAAATGGATTACAACAGTAACGTATTACGATGAAAAAGCACGTCCTATTTATGTGTATTCAAAAAATGACTATTTACAAACTACTGATATTATTGAAAGTAAATTACATGAATTTACAGGAAAAGTATTAGAAACTACAACTACACATAGAAAAGTAGGTAAACCAGAGATAATAACAATAGATCGTTTTCAGTATGATCATATGGACAGGCTTACAAGCCAAAACCAAACAATAAATAAGCAAGTTTCAGAGCGTATTGTAAAAAATAATTATGACGATTTAGGACAACTAGAAAGTAAAGTTTTAGGAAACGGAACCAAAGCAGGATATAAACACATAACTAGTGGCGTTAGTATTTCTGGTAATGAAATTAGAAAAACTGGATCTAATGGATGGGCACATGGTTTAGCTACGCAAGGAACAATTACTGGAGACGGATATGTAGAGTTTATTGCACCACAAAGAAATAAAAATTTCATGGTGGGCTTATCTTCTGAAAATTCTGGAGCTTCCTATACGACTATTAAGTACGCAATGTATTGTAGATCTAACGGTACATTAGGTGTTTACGAGTCGGGTTCAAATAAGACTAACCCAGGAACTTATCAAACAGGAGATATATTACGTGTTGAACGTATTGGAAATACGGTTTATTACAAGAGAAACGGAATTACAATTCACATATCTCAAACTACTTCATCTGAAGAGTTATTAGGCGATATAGCTATGCATACTAGTGGGAGTAAAATTGAGGATGTGAAAATCGTTGATAATAGCAAAGGGTTACAAAAAGTAGATTACGCATATAACGTAAGAGGTTGGCTAAAAAATATAAATGAAGACACTTCAAATGACAATGATTTATTTAACTTTACCATAAGATATAATGATCTTAATGTGGACATAGGAAAACGCTTATACAATGGTAACATCTCACAAACCAGTTGGCAAACAGAAAATGTTGACAATAGTAAACGTACCTATACCTATACATATGATGATTTAAATAGACTTATTGAAGCTAAAGGAACTCAAACTAGTAATTATGATGTTTCAGGTATTGTGTATGATAAAAACGGAAACATACTACGATTACAACGAATGGGGCATGTAAATGCTACAGCAACAAGATTTGATGTCATGGATAATCTAGTTTACACTTATAAATACGGTAATAAATTATTTGATGTAAAAGACCACGGAAACGATACCTATGGTTTTAAAGATGGCAGCCATAACCTTAATGGTATTGATACTGATTATTATTATGATGCTAATGGTAATATGGGTAGAGACGCGAATAAAGGTGTTACGGGAATTAATTACAATCATTTAAATTTACCAACTAATATTTATTTTGGTCGTACTGGAGCTTTTACATATACCTATGATGCATTAGGAAGTAAACTAAGGAAAAATGTAAGAGGAACTACTACCGAATATGCAGGTAATTATGTGTATGAAAATGGCAATTTACAGTTTTTTAACCATCCAGAAGGCTACGTAAAGAAAAACGGAAATGTATTTAATTATGTATACCAATATAAAGATCATTTAGGAAACGTTCGACTTTCCTACACCGATGCCAATAAAGACGGTACAATTGTACAATCTGAAATTATAGAGGAAAGTCATTACTACCCATTTGGACTAAAAATGAAAGGGTTTAATAATGTAATTGCTCCGCATGGAAACTCAGTGGCGCAAAAGTTTGGGTATAATGGAAAAGAACTAGAGGAATCATTAGGGTTAAACTTAATGGAAATGGATATGCGACAGTTTGACCCTACAATTGCTCGTTGGACTTCCATTGATCCAGTTACACATCATTCACAATCAACTTACAACGGTTTTGATAATAACCCTATTTATTGGGCTGACCCTTCTGGAGCTGATGCAATAGGAGATCTTCTTGGCGGAGAATATTCGGAAAAAACACCCCAAAGTAAATATGACATTTCTAATGATCAAAATATAGCTTCTACGGTTGTAAATAATAGAGGAGAAATAATAGATTATCAAGATGATGGTGATAATAACATATACTTAAATACTAGAAGTGAAGAAAATATAATAGGAAAAGAAAGAAAAGGTAGAACATATGAAGTGGGAAAAAATATATATGCCGATGATATTTTTGACGATGCTAGTTTACCTAGTGAATTTATTTTGCAAATTCACTCAGATTATAAGAGACTAAAGGATTTTGTTTTTTGGCCTACAAATGTTTTAGGTGGAGGAACAAATCAAGCTGTAAAAAGAATTAATTTACCTGCATGGAAAAAGCTAAAGATAGCTTTAACTCATATTTTAAGTGGCCATACTGTAGGTGGATTAAGGGTGTCAACAGTAAAAACTTTATTCCCTAGTGGTCTGACACAAAGACAATTAAAAAACCTCATTCAAAGTGCATATAAAAATGCCAAAAAAATAAAAACTCAAGGAGATAGAGTTAAATTAAGGGGTACTGCAAGTGATGGGTCAGTAATAGAAATGTGGGTAAATATTGAGACTAAAGTTATGGAAACAGCATATCCGCTAATCAAATAAAAAATGATGTTGAATATAGATAGTGAAAGTATATCAAGAAATGATAGTCATTTCTTTGGAAATATAAATTTTAGATTTGATGATTTTTACTTTCCAAGTAATGACTGGAATGACTTTATATTTGTAATATTAAATTGGTGGATTCAATCTCTTAGAAATTTATTAAGTAATGATGTTGTGAAAGAAGAGCTTCTATTCATGGATGGTCCTTTTTTAGTGAAAATTAATTATCTTAAAGATGATATCTTTACTTTATTTTTTGTTAAAAATGATCATGATATAATAAATTCATTTGAAATTAATAAAGAATTATTTGTTCGAGATTTTTTAATCGAAGTAAATTCATTAATACGTGAATTTGACAAAACTAAAATGAAAAGTAAAGATTTTGATGAACTAAAAAAAAATTACTCCAAACTACAGTTATTAATGAATAATAAAATAAATGATAGATTTAGTAATTAAAATATCAAATACAAATGAGGTTAATATAGAATTATTGAAATAATTTTTAGTAATGGAGTTGTTAATAGGTTTTCTCCTGCCCATCCTTATTGGGTAAAAAATAAAGGTTGGGCTGTTTTTGATAGAGAAGAAGCAAAAATAGAATTAAAGTTTAATGTAGAAAAACTTGAGGTAGGAGATATAGTACTATATTATGACGGTGGAAAATTAAAAGAAGTTGAAATAGAAAAATTAATTGATACTAAAAAATATGTGGAGATGTATAATGTAGAGTTTGTTAAGAAAAATCATACGTTTTTTGCTAATGGAGTTTTAGTTCACAATAAAAGAATAAATTAATTATGCTAGCTTATATATATTATATTTTTTACAAATTTATTCTTATCACTCCTTCAAAAAAGGAAATGCCAGAGCATCTGGCAAGTACTACACTTTCTTTGGTTTTGTCTATAAATATCTTGACATTAGTGTTTTACTTTCAAAAAAAAAACGTTTATTTAGCCAGTGTTTTTTTAAAGAATAAACAATATTACATATTAATATTTATAATTTTACTAATTGTAAATTATTTTTCTTTTATAAGAGGAGAAAGGTATTTGCAGATTAAAGAAAAGTATGATAATGAAAGGACTGAGATTAAAACTTTAAAACTAATTTTTGTACTACTGTATTTAGTAATAACTATCGTAATGCTTTTTTATTTCATGAATTATGAAGGGTAATAAATATCACCCCGCTAGTCCTCGAATGTTAAAGTAACTGCTAGCGATCGACTCTGTCGAGTGACGGGTACAAATAAGCAAAAAACATCTATTATGCTTAGCCAGATAAGTTTGCCTTAGAAAATATAACAAAAAATCAGTAGTTAGATTAAATTTTAGCTACTGATTTTTCAAGTTCATTAAAAAAGCTTTTAAAATTTTAATAAAGACTGATAAAAATTGTAGAAGCGTAAAAAATGATTGGTAGCTGATTTTCCTTTTTGGACTAAAAATGAAAGGTTTTAACAATGTGATTGCTTCGCATTGGAATAGTACTGCTCAGAAATTTGGATATCATGAAAAAGAACTAGAGGAATCATTAGGTTTAAACTTAATGGAAATGGATATATGACAGTTTGACCCTACAATTGCTCGTTGGACTTCTATTGATCCAGTTACGCATCATTCACAATCAACTTACAACGGTTTTGATAATAACCCTATTTATTGGGCTGATCCTTCTGGAGCTGATGCTCAAAGTTATAGGGCTACTTTTACTGGTAAGGATGCAGTAGATGCATTTAAAATAATTCTAAATGACTTAGGGGGCTGGAGATAGAAAGAAAAAAAGTAAAAAGAAGTCTGTAAAAAAAATGAGCGCAGGAGAATTTTATGGAATGGCTAGTAATGGTCCAGCAAGAACTGCATTTTTGAATGGAAACGATCCCTATAGCCCAAAAGAATCTGATATAGCTCAGTCAGAAAATGAAAGGAATGAAGCAATAGGAGAAGTAGTTATGTTTTTGGCTGGTGAATGGGCAGCCGTTAAGATTTTTCAAGGAAGTTCTTGGGTAGTTCGTATTATTAAAGCTAAAAAAGTAGCGAAAGGGGTAAATGTAGCTCAAGGATCAGTAAAATTTAGTGATGAAGCTGCAGCTGCATTTAAAAGATTAGGTAATTTACCTGCTTTTGCAAGAATAAAAAATGGAGTAGCACACATCAATATTGGTTTTTTAAAAAATTTTAAACCAGGAGATATAGCAAAAGTAGAAAAGGCCTTCAAAGCCAATGGAGCATCTAGTATGAGAGTCAATTCTGGAATATCTGTGCATAAGACTATAGCAAATGGACTAAATGCAAGGATAAAATCTGGGGAAGGTTTCATGGGGTTTAGTATTACAGGCGGATGGAGAGCATGGATTACGGGGAATAGATATATTTTAACAAAAATTTTAAAGTAAATGAAATCAAATTATTTGAAAAAAAAAATTAAATTAAATAATTTAGATAAATATGCTGGGAAGCATTTTATTGATGAATCCTCAAAACTCATTAATACTATGAGAAGTGAAGGAAAGAAAGCTTTGTTAGGTATTCAAAAAAGTGATAATATCTATACAGTTTTAAGTGAAAAATATGTTTATTATTCTGCATTAAATGGAAGTAAAGGAAAAATAGATCTTAGCAAGTTTTCAGATATTTTACATGATAATGCTTTGAATAAAGGAAAGTTTTTCTTCAGTTATAAATATATTATATATAACGATGACAAAATATGGCTAAAGAATAGCTCGACAATGAAATCTCTTTGGAATACAATTTTATGGTTAGAAAAACCAAGTAATCAAGAGTTCATTTATAAATAATAAAGGAATATATTAGAACAGATTATATTTAAAGTTTCCTGCTAGTCCTCGAATGTCAAAGTAACTGCTAGCGATCGACTCCGTCTAGTGATGGGTACAAATAAGCAGAAACATTTATTATATTTAGTCAAATAGGTTTGTTTTAGAAACTATAATAAGAAATCAGTAGTTAGATTAAGTTTTAGCTACTGATTTTTCAAGTTCATTGAAATAGCTTTTAAAATTTTAGGAAAGGCTTAAAAATATTTAAAAGTGTAAAAAATGGTTGGTAGCTGATTTCAATATGGAATTCTTATGTTACAGAATATGCGGGTAATTATATCTATCAAAGAGCAGGTAGAGCACAAAGACCGCATCTTAACTTTTTCAATCATGCTGAAGGGTACATAAAGAAATACGTTGACGATGATAATTTTTCTTATGTATACCAATATAAAGATCATTTAGGAAACGTTCGACTCTCCTATACAGATGCCAATAAAGACGGTACAATTGTACAATCTGAAATTATAGAAGAAAGTCATTACTACCCCTTTGGACTAAAAATGAAAGGTTTTAACAATGTGTTGCTTCACAAGGGAATAGTAAGTACTGTGCAAAAGTTTGGGTATAATGGAATTGAGTTAGAAGAAAGCTTAGGGTTAAACCTTCATGAAATGGATTTTAGGCAATATGATGCTACTATAGGCAGATTTACGGCTATAGATCCTGTTACCCATCATTCTCAATCTACATATACGGCTTTTGATAATAACCCTATTTATTTTGGCGATCCTAGTGGGGCTGATAGTGAATCGGGAACAGTTGAACAGATAAAAGGTGGAATTAAATATACTGGTGAACAGGCTAAAGTCGCATTTCTTAATTTGAGAGCAAGTTTAGGTGGTAGTAATAGTAGCTCTTCAATAAACAAAAGTAACAATGACAAGCCAAATAGTATAACCAATGATAATAAAAAAGAAGCACAAGGGATAGCGGATGATCTTAATAAGATATTTAAGAATAAATTTGGGAAAACTCCTTTTTCTATTAAAAAATCTACAAGATTAGAATATAAGTGGACTTTTTCACATTATTTCTTGGGAGGTGATTCAGAATATGTAAAAGTAGAAACGTATAAAATTGTTGGAAGTATGGGGTTTGATTGGGACCAACACTATTATGTAAGAATGTTAAAAGATATAATAGATGCTAAATCAGATATTGTAGTTGACATTATTCCTGATGAGTCAAGTTATGATGGAGCTACTGGACATGGGTTAATGGTCGATTATCATGGAGGTCATACAGAATCAAATCAACTAGTTGTATTATCTGATCTTTTGAAGGTATATTCTGGGTCGTCAGGTCATTCAATAGGAGGTGTAGCATTACATGAATTATTGAGACATATTCATCCAGAAGGCGATATAGATAAACACGTTAATACTATGAGAAAATTTTTTGGATTAGCTCGTGGTAAAGAGCATTATGGTGTTAGAGTAAGAAGTAATTTTTCAATAAATGGAAGTGATAGAGATCACTTAGAAGATTTAAAAAAGTGTTATTATGAGAAGAAATAATTTTTTTGCAATTAGTTGTTTATTTTTTTTACTAGTTAGTATTTCTTGTAAGGAAGAACAAAAAATATCAAGTAATTTGTTCAATACTGCAAATTTGAAGGTAAAAATAAACTCTGTTTATGATTTAAAAGATCAAGGCTTTATTCCTGAAGAAGGTAATATTTCTATTCTTAGTAAAAGAGATAAGGATACAATTGTTAAGCTTGAAGTAAATTTTGATTTTAATTGTTTGGAATCTAAAACTTGGAAAATAAAATTCAACTCTTTTGATAGAGGAGATGTTGATACCTTTTTAAGAAAACATGATGTTTACTTGATTGGTCCAGCAGCTTATTATGATGATAATTGTTATCAAGTATTAAGTGTAAATTTTGAAACAAATAAGCTTTTTATTTGTTCGGTGTCAAAAGAAGAAGAAGAAATTTATCTGGAAGTTAAATATTATATACCTCGGTAGTGTAGTAAAATAGAGCTTAACAATAATGAAAAGGAATTAATTTTAAACATCAGATACTTATAAAGTATATGCCGTCCAACAAGGGCGGCATATTATATTCATTGAAATACTAAAATTCCCTGATGGCGATATTCAAGCAGATGTTAATCATATGCGAAGGTATTTTTAAGTTGGAAACAGGAGGTAAGCATCAAGGTGTTAGGATAAGAAGTAATATATCTATCAGAAGAGTAACTAAAGATAATTATAAACTAAATAAGACAAAATAATGAGTTATAAATATTTATATTATGTAATATGTGTTGCATTATTTATTTCTTCTTGTAACCAAGAAAATGAAAATAATATTTCATGTAAATTGTTTGATACTGGAAATTTGAACCAAGAAATACAATCAGTAAATGATTTAGCTTCTCAAGGTTTTAACCCAGTAGAAGGAAATGTCCAATTACTTGAAAAAAAGTGTGGAGATACAGTTATACATTTACAGATAGATTCAGAATTTAATGATTTAAGATGTAAAATCTGGACTATTAAAATCAATTCAATTGATATAGAAACGGTTAGTGCTTTTTTATTAAAACACAACTTACATATGACAAGTAGTAGATGTTATTCATATACTGAAAATAGCTCTTGTCAATTTTCTGTTTTTAATCCTAAAAACAATAAAGTATATATATGTGAATCTTATATGCTAGATAATACACCTGTGCTAAAAGTTATTTATTTTATACCTAGAATAGGGTAATGGGTTAAATTATCATCTATTAAAGATAAATAATTTTTTAGAATTGAAAATCGCTATGGATATAAACTACTAAATATTATAAGATAATGGAAAAAATAATTCTTAATCTTGAATCAGAAAAAGTCTATTACATAAAATCAAAAGATGAGTTTATTTCTGACTATATAATTGATGAAAATTCTCTAAAGTTGAATGAAGTTATTATTGTTAATGCACTATCTAATAACAATGAGGTTATTTTATTACCAAAATATAGAGATAAAAATAAAAGAAAATTAAAGAAGTTAGGGATAGATTTTAAAGTAGAAGTAGGAAACCCTGAATTTCTTCAGTTTACTGTTGATAAATTGATAGAAAATTGTCGATTTTTATTTTTTGGATTAAATGGATTACATTTCGAAGCTGTTACTTTCTTAGAAGATTATTTACAATCTGTGGCAAAGAAGGAGAATAAAACTTGTTTCTTAATTGATTATAACTCTGAGTATTTAAACACCAGTATCAAGATAAAGGGGTAATTTCCCCTGCTAGTCCTCGAATGTCAAAGTAACGGCTAGCGATCGACTCCGTCGAGTGACGGGGACAAATAAGTTTATTTTAGAAAATATAATAAGAAATCAGTAGTTAGATTAAATTTTAGCTACTGATTTTCAAGTTCATTGAAATAGCGTTTAAAATTTTAATAAAGACATATTGAATTTCAAAAACCAATAAGATAGTATGACATAATATGAAATGAAAAGCGTATCAAAATTAATTGATACGCTTTTTTATTTTTATACAATAGAAAGGTATTTATACAACACCTTGATCCATCATTGCATCTGCTACTTTAACAAAACCAGCAATATTAGCGCCTTTTACATAATCAACATAGTCACCGTCAGTACCATATTCAACACATGCGTCATGGATACTATTCATAATTCCTTGTAACTTATTGTCAACTTCTTCACGACTCCAGCTTAAACGTAATGAGTTTTGACTCATTTCTAAACCAGAAGTAGCTACACCACCAGCATTGGAAGCTTTACCTGGAGCAAATAAAATTTTAGCATTATGAAATACTTCTATAGCATCAGGAGTAGAAGGCATATTAGCACCTTCACTAACACATATACATCCGTTATCAACCAAAGTTTTAGCTTCATCTCCGTTCAATTCATTTTGGGTAGCACATGGTAATGCAACGTCACAAGTAACGCTCCAAGGACGCTCACCTTCAACAAATTTAGCAGATGAATACTTATCTGCATATTCATGAATACGTCCTCTTTTAACATTTTTAAGCTCCATAACAAAAGCAAGCTTCTCAGCATCAACACCATCAGCATCATAAATGTAACCTGAAGAATCCGAAAGTGTAACTACCTTAGCGCCTAATTCTGTAGCTTTTTCACATGCATATTGAGCCACGTTACCTGAACCAGAAATAGCAACGACTTTGTCTGAAAAGCTATCTCCTTTCTCTTTCAACATATTTGCAGCAAAATACACATTACCATAACCAGTAGCTTCAGGACGAATTAAAGAACCACCCCAGCTAATTGCTTTACCAGTTAAAACACCAGTAAATTCGTTACGTAAACGTTTGTATTGACCAAACATATATCCGATTTCACGTCCGCCAACACCAATATCTCCAGCAGGTACATCCGTATTTGGACCAATATGACGAGATAATTCAGTCATAAAAGACTGGCAGAAAGCCATCACTTCTCTGTCTGACTTACCTTTAGGATTAAAATCAGATCCACCTTTACCACCACCCATAGGTAATGTAGTTAATGAGTTTTTAAACACCTGTTCAAAACCTAAAAATTTTAGGATAGAAAGGTTTACAGAAGGATGAAAACGTAATCCTCCTTTATAAGGTCCGATAGCAGAATTAAATTCAACTCTGTAACCACGATTAACTTGTGTTTCACCACTATCGTCAACCCAAGGTACTCTGAACATTAAGGTACGTTCTGGTTCTACCATACGTTCCAATAATTTTTTTCCTTGGTATTTCTTATTATCTTCTATAAACGGAATGATTGCTTCAGCTACTTCATGTACAGCTTGTAAAAATTCTGTTTCGTTAGGATTACGTTCTTTAACGTATTCCATGAAAGCATTTATTTTAGATTCCATAATTTAGTTGTTCTAAAAATGTTTTTTTAATAAAATCAATATGCAAATATAAATAATTTACTATTTGAGTACTTTAAAAACGGCTTTTTTTATCTAGTTCGAAAACGTTTTAGTAAACAATGGACATAAACCCCATTTTTAAGTAAAAAAATGTAAATTTGCGATCTAATTTTTTGATGGATTATGCTAGATAAGATAAAAGAACTGATTGGCGAAGTACAAGCCTTCACTACAACATCTAAAGAAGAGATTGAAACTTTTAGGATTAAGTACTTAGGAAGTAAAGGTGTTTTAAGAGATTTATTTGCTGAATTTAAGAATGTTCCTAATGAACAAAAAAAAGAATTTGGACAAACCATCAACTTGTTAAAGTCTTCTGCTGAAGAGAAAGTAGCAAGCTTAAAAGAAGCATTAGAAAATGTTGCAGAAGAAAACGGAGTTTACGGCGATTTAACAAGACCTTCTGAACCAATGGAACTCGGTGCACGTCACCCGATTTCTATAGTGAAAAATAAAATTGTTGAAGTATTTAGTAGAATTGGTTTTACTGTTTCTGAAGGTCCAGAAATTGAAGACGATTGGCATAACTTTACAGCATTAAATTTACCAGAATATCATCCGGCACGTGACATGCAGGATACCTTCTTCATAGAAAAGAACCCTGACACATTATTAAGAACTCATACATCATCCGTACAAGTCCGCTATATGGAGAAAAACGAACCACCTATTCGTACAATTTCTCCAGGAAGAGTATTTCGTAATGAAGATATTTCAGCAAGGGCACATTGTATTTTTCATCAAATAGAAGGATTATATATAGATACTGATGTTTCTTTCGCAGATTTAAAACAAACATTACTGTATTTTACCAAGGAAATGTTTGGTAAATCTAAAATCAGATTACGTCCATCTTATTTCCCTTTTACTGAACCAAGTGCAGAAGTTGATATATATTGGGGATTAGAAACAGAAACAGATTATAGAATCACTAAAGGAACAGGTTGGTTAGAGATTATGGGATGTGGAATGGTAGATCCTAACGTGTTAAAAAACTGTAACATCGATCCAACTAAATACAGCGGTTACGCATTTGGTATGGGAATAGAACGTATTGCAATGTTATTATATCAAATTCCAGATATTAGAATGTTTTATGAAAACGATATTCGTTTCTTAAATCAATTTAAATCGGTTTTATAAAGTTATACAAGTTGTAAAAATTCAATTGAAGTTTTGCAACTTTTTTTAGTTAAAGAATACAAGGATAGCGATAAATGAAAAAAGATATTAGTATACCTAAAGTAGATGGAGTAACAGTGGCAGCTGTACAAGAATATAACGATACTGATAAAACTAACGATTGGTATGTATACCTTATTAATGAAAAAGATAATAATTTAGAAATGGTAGTTGTAGTATCTCAAGGATTTTCAGCAACCAAAACGACTTCTATTTTTAGGAAAAAGATTGAAAAACTTCCTGCAAACTCATTTGCAAAGATTGAATTGATACATCCTGATGTATTTGCACTACAAAATCGTTTCCAAGTTACCTTTTTTGAAGAAAATCAGCTTTTCGAAAAAACATTTTTCTTTGAAGCAAATACGATAAAAGAAGGAGCTTTGCGAATGCTTAAACAAATTGATAAGAGAGGCGTTTTAGCATCTTCATAAATATTTCACGATAATTCGGTTTTTTTACAGATTTCATATGGAAATTGAAAGAATTCATGATAATCGAAAAATAAACAATTTTTCCTTTTTAAAAAGTTATAAGTTAGTGATGTAGGTGTTAAGTTTCCTGAAAAAATTATTTATAATGCATCTGATTTAGCTTTTTCAAGCATTTTTTTCAATCAAAAAATTGTTTCGTAGTGATTAATTGATGATTTTTGAATTAGAATTAATTCAAATAAACACATAATGAAAAAAAAGCTTAAAGGAATCTTAACGCTATTTTTAGCGTTCATTGTGCACGTTACTCTAGCTCAAGAAAGTAGAGTTACAGGTACGGTTTCGGATGCAAACGGACCCTTACCAGGTGTTAATGTTATTATTAAAGGAACATTAAAAGGTACTGAAACTGATTTTGATGGAAACTATACAGTAGAAGCGAAAACAGGAGACACATTAGTATTCAGTTTTGTTGGATATACTACTGTAGAGAGAAAAATTACATCTAACAAGATCGATGTTACTTTAATTGAAGACGAAAACTTATTACAAGAGGTTGTCGTAACTGCAATTGGTATCAAACGTAAACCAGATGAAATTACAACTGCAAATCAAGTTGTAAAGGCAGATGAACTTAACCAAGCGAGTAATCCAGATGCTGTACAAGCATTATCAGGTAAAGTTTCAGGACTACAAATTAATACTACATCAGCTGGTTTAACTCCAAATAATCAAATTACTTTACGTGGTAACAGATCTATTTCTGGTAATAACTCTGCTTTAATAGTAATTGACAACATTGTTTCTTCTGCTGAAGTACTTTCTACACTAGATCCGAATACAATCGAGTCTATGAATGTAATTAAAGGGGCAAATGGTGCAGCACTTTATGGAGAACTTGGTTCTGCTGGTGTGATCATTGTTACAACGAAAAAAGGAATTAAAGGTGAAGATAGGTTTTCTATAAACTTAAAATCATCTGTAACTGTAGAAGAAATTGCTTTCTTACCAGAAACACAAGATCGTTTCGGACAAGGTTGGGGAGGTAATATCGAAACTGTAGACCAGGGATCTTGGGGGGTTCCTTACAACGGAGCAACTATTTCTGTTGGAACACCAGATGCTGATGGTAATTTTAGAAATTTTCCATATAGACATATTGAAGATAACATCTTACCATTTTTTGATACAGGTTTTAACCTTCAGAATTCAATTTCTATTGCTGGAGGAAATATCAACTCAGGATTTGTAAACTTTGGTTACTTAAGACAAGATTTGGATGGAGTAATTCCAAGTAGTAAGTTAACTAAAAATAACTTTTCATTGACTTCTGGAAAGAAAATCGGAAAGTTAACGATTCAGGGTATCGCTAGATATACAGAAGAGAAAACTAACGATGTTAATAACAGAGATGTAGATAACAAAAGAACAAACAATACTTACCCAGGTATTAGTATGTATCAAAGGTTAGCAAATACACCAGGTAACGTTCCTGTTGATGCTTTTAGTAGTGGTAGTAATAATGATCACTGGACAATTTATGATACAAGTCCATATTGGACACTTCAAAACGATAGAAGATTAGGTAGAAGAAGAATAGTAGACTTATCAGGAGAATTAACATATCAATTTAACGATAACATAAGTGCTATTTTACGTTCTTCGGTTAGAAACATTCAAGATGATGATCAAATTAAAAGAAGTTCATTTGTCGACGTAAGAAAATTTATAAGAAGAGATAGATCAATCCGTTCTTTTTATCAAATAGATAATGATAATGATAGATTTACCTATTCGGATTTATTAGTGAATTTCGATTATCAACTTACAGAAGACATTACTTTTAAATCGAATGTAGGTCTAAACTTAACTGATAGAAGATATTCTCGTCAGGTAAATGGTGGTTTTGATTTAGCTATTCCAGGTTTTTTCAACTTATCTAACATTACATCTTTACCAGATTACTGGGAACAGAACAGAAGAAGAAGAACAGTGGGAGCATTTGGTCAGATTGATTTAGGATATAAAGATTACTTATTCTTAAACATGACAGGAAGAAACGATTGGAATTCTGTATTACCTGTACAAAATAGAAGTTTCTTTTATCCATCTGTTGGGGTTTCGTTCATTCCTACGAAAGCTATTGAAGGTTTAAAAAGCAAATTCTTCCATAAAGCAAAAATATCTGCGAGTTACGTAAAAACAGGTAATGCTACCGCTTTAGATTCTCAGCAAGTTCCAACTGTAGCTATCAACGATACTTTTTACCCAGGTACAGGGTTAGTATCTTTAGTAGGTCAAAATTCAATTGTAGATCAAAATATTAGAAATGAGTTTATCAATTCATTTGAAGGAAATTTAAATTTAGAGTTTTTAAATGTTAGAGGACCAAGAATTACATTAGATGCTTCAGCTTCTTTCGGTAAAAACACAAATCAGATTTTAAATATTTCTAGTTCTTCAACAACTGGATTTGGAAATGCTTTAATTAATGTAGGAGAAACAAGTTCAACTTCTTTAGAAGTGGATTTAGGTTTCACACCATTCAAAACTGAAGATTTTGAGTTAAGTGGTAGAGTTGGTTTTAGTACTTTTAGAACTAAGGTTGATAAAGTAACAGATCAGTCTGATAGAGTAGAAGTTTTTAATGGTCCAGGAACTATAGGTGCTTATGCAGTTGAAGGAGAAGAATTTCCTTTATTACAAGGTACAGCTTACGAAAGAGATGATGAAGGAAGAGTTGTTGTAGATGGAAACGGAACGCCACAAATCGCTGCTGGGTTAAAGACATTAGGGAACGCAACACCAGATTATATTTTAAATTTTGCATTAAATGCGAAATATAAAGGATTCCGTTTTGCAGCTGTTGCTGATTATAGAACAGGACATGTTTTTTATTCAGGAATCAAAAACCAATTGTCTTCTCAAGGTAGAACTATCGAAACAACGTATAACGACAGATTACCTTTTGTATTCCCAAATTCTACAGTACAAGGAAGCGGAGTTGCTAACACTACTGTATTATCTGCAAATGCAAACCCAGGAAATCATCCATACAACAATGCATACGATTACTACACAGGAGATCACAACAACATAGATGAAAACTTTATAACTGATGCAACTGCATTCAAGTTAAGAGAAGTTTCAATAAGTTATGATATCCCTGCTAAATTTCTAGAAAAATTAAGCTTAACAAGATTAAATATTGGTCTAAGTGGAAGAAATTTATGGACTAGTTTACCTTCTGAGAATTTAGATTTTAATGATCCTGAATTTGCAGGTAGATTTGGAATTGCTGGTTACGGTATTACTCCACCTACAAGATTCTATACACTTGCTGTTAATGTTGCATTTTAAAAAATGAAAAGAATGAAAAATATAGTTAAAATAACTTCAGTATTAATGCTAATGTTTAGCATTGTATCTTGTAGCGATTATCTAGACGTAAATGATAGTATAGATAATCAAAATTTAGACCGATTAAACCCAAATGAATTAATCGTAGGAGCTCAAGCATTAAGTGCTGAGACGTATACAAATCGTTTGAATAGAGTAGGAAACTGGATGGGCGTTGCTTGGTCTGGGAACTATTTAGCATTTAATGATGCTTATGGATTAGAAAGTAGATATCAATTTTCGAATACATTTTATGACGATGTGTGGGATAATATGTATCGTTACATTTCTAATTTTGCTACTATTGAAAAATATAATGGCGATGATAAAAACTGGAATAACCAAAAGGCAGCTGCTAAAATATTAAAAGCATTTTACTTTCAATACATTGTAGATTTATATGGTGATGCACCATATACAGAGGCTTTTGATGGTACAAATAATTTATTCCCAGCTTACGATGACTCTAAAGATATCTACATGGATCTTGTAGCTTCAATAGATGAAGCTATTAATATGATGGATACTACTTCTGAAGATTTTGGAGCAAATGATATCACTTTTAATGGTGATATGAGTAAATGGATAGCTTTTGGTAATACTGTTAAATTAAGACTTTTAGTACGTTTAACATTAAAAGCAGCATCGGATGCAGAAATATCAACGTTTGTAACTACTGAATTTGCTAAATTAAGTGGAGCACAGTTTGTTACTGAAGATGTAACGATCAATCCAGGGTATGCAAATACGGATAACAGACAAAATCCTTTTTGGGAAGTTTATGGATTCACTCCTGCAAACATTCCAACCGGACAAGGAGGACAAACTGGACCGTCTGAATTTGCGTTTAATTTATTAGATAGTTCAAACGATCCAAGATTGAGACGCTTATGGAAACCGAATACTATTAATAGCAATACTTTTGCTGGAACTCCACAAAACGGAACAGGTAATGCTGCATCAATAGGAGACGGTGTTTTAAAAGGAGCTGGAGCTGCGTTGCCAATTATGTTAGTAGCTGAAAGTTACTTTTTACAAGCTGAAGCCGTTCAAAGAGGTTTTATGTCAGGTAGTGCAAAAGCATTATTTGATCAAGGAGTAAGGGCTTCTTTTAATACTTTAGGTATTTTTGATAGTGATGATATAAATATGGATAATATCCCTGATAATTGGGTAACAAACTATATAACAGTCATTGATGCAGATGCTGCTCTAGGATTTAACGGTGGAGATGCTTTAGGAGCCATACTTACTCAAAAATGGATTGCTTTAACAAGTGTTTCAGGTGCGGAATTATGGATAGAGTATAATAGAACTGGTTATCCAACTAATTTACCGTTACCATTAATGATAACAGATCCTAACATACCTGTACGATTATTATATCCTGCTTCAGAGTATTCTGGTAACTCTAGTAATGTTAGATCTCAAACAAGAGGTGATGCATTTACTTCTAAGATTTTTTGGGATGTTAATTAATAAAAATAACAAATAGAAAAATGAAAAAACTAACATATATAAAAGCATTAAGCGCACTATTTTTAGGACTTACATTAGCGTCGTGTGATCAAGATGTAAGCGTTCCTGATATTCCTAGAGATAATTCAACTCTTGCAGTAATTAGTGAAGACGGTATAAATGTAAGAGAAGGTCAAAACACTTCTTTTACTATAGTTCAAGAGAACTTAATAGACGTAAAGTTTGACGGTAAGGAGTTTTTCGATAACGTTTCTGGTCAAATAGGAATTCGTGTTATTGGAGGTACTGCTGTAGAAGGAGAAGATTTTAGGTTTAACATTCCTACGATACAGCAAGTAAGCCCGTTTTTATTACAAGACGGTTACTACTTAGGTTACGATGCTAGTGTAAATCTAGTAAATGTAGCTAATAATGTAATTACAGCTATAGCCGATGGTGAGGCTGAGGGTTCTGAAACTATTATATTACAATTCTTTCCTGCAGGTATTGGCGGAGTAGTTATTGATGATACTTTAACGGTTAGAATTACTGATTAATTAGTAAAAGTATTTTTAGATATTTTAAGCACCAAAGAGAGAATCTTTGGTGCTTTTATTTTTAATAAACACTACTTTTTAAGGTAACAAAACAAAGACTTATGTTACATTGTGGTAAAGTATGTTAACTTTACCAATAAAAAGCATTTGACATATATATACATCATATTATTACTGTGTATCTTTTTTCAAGATCTAAAGGAAAGAAAAGTATACCAAATAGTTCTCCTTCTTACTATAGTAATAGGAGGAGTACTTCATTATAAAAACACTTTTTTAGAATTATTTTTAAACAGTATAATGATCAATAGTGTTTTACTTGTACTATTATTATTCGTACTATATCTTTACAGTAGATTCAAAATGCACAAGAAGTTTGAAGACACACTTGGTTTAGGAGATGTTTTGTTTTTTATTGCATTGGGAATTGGATTTCCTACTTTAACATTTTTAGTACTATTAGCTACTTCATTAATTTTCTCATTGCTAATATATCTAATTATAAAGTCAAATTTAAAATCCAAAAAAGTTCCATTGGCAGGTTTTCAAGCGTTATTCATATTCATTATTTTATTTATAAATTTGGTGTTTAATATTGTAAATATATATACAGTATAATGGAAAAGAAAAATTTTGATATACCAACAGAAATTGCACAATTAATATCTTCTGAGTTAGCTTACCAGTATCGAGTTATTCCAATAAAAAAAGAAGCAAATACAACTTGTTTTTTTTCTGATACTAATGAACCTTTAGAATTAAAGAACGAATTAGAAATCGTGTTAGGTACTTTGGTTGTTTTAGAAAAAGAAACAACAGAAACGGTAGATAAATATCTTCAAAAGAATTACAGAAAGCGAACAAAACAACACCGCTCAACATTAATTTATTCAGATGATTTTTTGTTGAATATTATTCATGAAGCTAAAGAAATAGGAAGTAGTGATATTCATTTTGAAGCATTTGAACATCAAAAGCGAGTGCGTTTTAGAATTGATGGTAAGTTGATTGAACAATATGTAGTTGCAGGAGATGAATATCCTAAAATAGTTAACAGGCTGAAGATTATGGCTGGGATGGATATTTCTGAAAAAAGACTACCACAAGACGGTCGTATTAACCTAGTAAATCAGCAAGAAGATTTCGATATAAGGGTTTCTTCACTACCAACATTACATGGAGAAAAGCTAGTATTACGTATTTTATCTAAAAATACCTTAGGAATACAATTAGATAATTTAGGCTTTAGCGAAACAGAATTATATACTTACAAAGAAGCTATAAAAAAACCGAATGGAATTATTTTAATATCTGGGCCAACAGGTTCTGGTAAAACAACAACACTATACGCTACATTAAAACTGTTAAATAAAGAAGAGACCAATATATTAACTATAGAAGACCCTATTGAATATACACTCGAAGGAGTAAATCAAGTTCAATTGAAAGAAAATATAGGATTGGATTTTGCTAGCACTTTACGTACATTTCTACGACAAGATCCAGATGTGATTATGGTAGGAGAAATACGAGATGTTGCGACTGCCAACATGGCCATTAGAGCTGCGCTAACAGGGCACTTAGTTTTATCTACTATTCATACGAATTCTGCTTGGGGAACAATTTCTAGACTTATCGATATGGGAGTTCCACCATTTTTAATAGCCAGTACCTTAAATGTTAGTGTAGCGCAACGATTGGTTAGAAAACTTTGTAACAATTGTAAGAAAGAAGAAGTGTTGCAAGAAGGAGTCTTACCAAAAGGTATCGAGAAAACTATTGAAATAGATAAACATTATACAGCACAAGGTTGTGAAATGTGTTATCAGACGGGGTACAAAGGCAGAAAAGCGATTTATGAAATTATACCAGTACAGAAAGATATTGAAGAAGCAATTAAAAATGAAGCTTCAGAGATAGAAGAACATTTACGAGAAAATAAGATTGAAACATTAAAAGATAATGCGTTAGCATTGGTGAGAGAAGGCATAACTTCCATAGATGAGGTATACTCACTATTGATATCATAAAATATGAAGAAAGAACAAAAAACATACCTTCTCATAGGAATCGTAATTATTGTTTGGGGATTTGTTGGGTTTCAAATTTTCAATTATGTAAATCCAAAAGAAGAAGTTGAACAAGAAGTTGCATTTCAAAAGTTCGTACCTCAAAAGCAAAAAGAAATGGAATCTTACGAAGTCCATACTTACAAAAGAGATCCTTTTCTAGGCAAGATAATAAACCAAAATCAACCTAAAAAGCGAACAGGGAAACGAATTGTAAAACAAGAGATTATGTTCCCAAATTTAGTATACAATGGAATTGTTACTAACGGTAATAAAAACGCTTTTATAATTACGATAAATGGAGCTCAAAGAGCGATTCGTGTAGGTGAAGTTTTTAAAGAAGTAAAATTAATACGCGGTAATGAAACACAAATTACAGTATTTTATAAAGGAAAAAGAAAAGACTACAAAAGGTGATTGAGAACTATGTATTTAAAAAAATAAAAGCTGGAGCTTTACAATACGTACTAGTGATCGCTATTATTATAGCAATAGTATTATTAACTTTTATAACACTAGTTAACATACAACAACGACTTAATCTTAAACACGATGCATACAAACAAACGATAACGAATGTTAATTATAGTTTCGATGTTTTGTTAAAGTCTACATCCAAAGGTGATAATACAAATACCCAATTTGCAGAAAATAGTAACGAGATCTACACAACGCAACAAAAAAAATGGGGCATTTTTTCATTAGGAATTATTGAGTCAAAAATACGGAATGAGTTTTTTAAAAAAGTAGGATTATTAGGAAGTAGTGAAAAAGTACGAGACCGAAAGGCACTGTATTTAAGAGATAACAATACTTCCTTAATTTTAGTAGGGAATAGTAAAATAGTTGGTAATGTATTATTACCAAAGCAAGGAGTAAAAACAGGAAATATCGCAGGAACATCGTATTATGGTGGAAATAGGTTAATTTATGGAAGTAGCGGTACAAGTAGATCGATTATTCCAGGCATTGCTAACATTAATGATATTAAAACGCTTTATAATACATTTAGCGATGAAAATAGTGAGGATTTTGAATTAGTTGAAGGAAAAATAATTGTTCGCTCATTCTCTGAGCCTACATACACTTACAAAGCTTCTCAATTGGATTTAAAGAGTATTACTTTAGAAGGTAATATTATTATACGCTGTAGTAAGAAAATTAGAGTAAAGCAATCGGCAATATTAGAAGATGTTATTTTAATAGCGCCAGAAATTGAAATCGATCCTAATGTTAATGGTAACTTTCAGGTTTTTGCATCAAAATCTATCCTAGTCGGTAAAGACTGCAAGTTAAATTATCCAACCGCTTTGGTGTTATTAAACGCAAAGGAAGAAAGTGAGGATGTAGCTATAGAAATCGATGAAAACACATTAATTAAAGGAACTGTTTTGTATTACAAGGAGCAAGAAAAGAAAATAAGCTATTTACCTCAAATTAAAATGAATTCCAATTCAAAAGTAGTAGGAGAGGTGTATTGTAAAGGTAATTTTGAATTATTAGGAACAGTTTACGGTTCAGTGTATTGTAATAATTTTATAACGAATCAATTTGGGAGCAAATATTTAAATCATATTTATAATGGGATAATTAATGTAAAACAGTTACCCGAAGAATATGTAGGATTACCAATACGTTCAACACATAAAAAGGTGGTAAAATGGCTGTATTAAAAAAGCTAAAAGCATCATCATTAAACGAAGTTATTGTAGCAACAATAATTATAGTACTTATATTCAGTATTGGGATTGCGATACTAAATAATATTACAGGAAATATAATAACAAGTAATACCACAGCGATATCGTCTGAGTTAAACGAACTAGTTTATAAGTATAAAAATAAGCGAATTTCAGTACCAAATACTTACACGTTTAATAATTGGAAAATTACAGCAAGTTTAGTAAATGAGAATAAGGTTCAAGTAGTTGTTTTCGAAGCTGTTGAAAATGATAGAAATAAAATCGTAACACGAAAAACGATTGCTCATGAAGAAGAATAACGCTTTTACATTAACTGAAATTCTCGTAGTAATGGTTATTTCAAGTATTGTAGTTTCATTAGCATTTGTAATACTTACTATGGTTCAAAAACAAGTGATATTAATTCAAGGAAATATTACAGACAAAGAACAGATGAAACAGTTAGAGAAAGTATTATGGAAAGATTTGAATGAGGCAAACATAGGTGTTTTAGCATCAGATAATATGCTATATTTCCCTAAACAAAATGATACGGTAAGATATACTTTTTCTGAAAATTTTGTAATAAGAACCAATGATAGTTTTTTCATACCAATAGTAGATAAGGTGTTTTTTTTAGACGGACAACAAACGAATAAAGGTTTTATCGATGGAATTAAGCTAACTACAAATAAAACATATAACAGTAAAATAGTATTTGTTTACGGAGCAAAAGATGCTGCTTTTTACATGAATAATTAAGATATGGGATTTCAATTAAATACGGTAGAACCAGAAAAAAATAAGAGCGAGAAGTTTGATATCGACTCACTTTTAAAGAAAGAAATCTCATTATTTGGAACGTCATTTTCCAATAAAAAGAAAGAAGCTTTCTATACAGAGTTATCTGTTTTGTTGCAAGCAGGTTTAGAATTAAAAGATGCTTTGGAACTTATCGAAAAGCAACAAAAGAAGGAAGTAGATAAAAAGATTATAAAAACGTTAGTAGAAGAATTAATCAAAGGTAAAAATTTTTCCAGAGCATTGGAATTACAAAAACACTTTTCGAAATACGAATATTTTTCAATTCAAATAGGTGAGAAAACAGGAACACTAACTAAAGTAATTCAAGAGCTAGGCGATTTTTTTAAAAAGAAAAATGACCAACAAAGAATGGTAATGAACGCAATGTCATATCCGATTATAATTCTAAGTACCGCCTTTCTTGCGGTATTATTTATGTTGCAATTTGTAGTGCCTATGTTTGCAGATATTTTCAAGCAAAATAATGTAGAATTACCTTGGATAACAAAGCAGATAATTAGTGTGTCTAATTTTTTTCAGGCTTATTATTGGGTGTTAATTATATTGTTTTTGAGTGTGTTTGTTTTTTTGAAGATTTCAAAAGACAAACTATGGTATCAAAAGTTAACCACTCAAATAACACTTAAAATACCATTTGTTGGTGAGTTTATTCGGAAAATAAAGATGGCGCAGTTTACACAAGCAATTACATTACTCGTTAGTGCAAAAGTACCTTTACTTAACGGGATTCAATTAACTCAAAAAATGATTAGCTTTTACCCGTTACAAGTAGCATTAAAAAAAGTAGAAGAGACCATTTTAGTTGGTAAAAGTCTTTCTGAAAGTTTAAATGAGCACACTATTTTCGATGCCAAAATGGTGTCATTAGTTAAAGTTGCTGAAGAAACAAATCAGAATGAAGTCATTTTCGAACGATTAACAGAACAATATAATAAAGATATTGAATATAAATCTAAAATGCTAAGTTCTACATTAGAGCCTTTAATTATATTAATTTTAGGAAGTGTGGTTGCTGTAATTCTAATCGCTATGTACATACCAATGTTTAAATTGAGTACCGTTATAGGTTAACGTTATCAAATTAATGTAGATTTTAAAAAAAAGAAAATGTGTAATTTTAATGAGGGATTTATTCTGTGTAAATGCAATGATGCAAAAGTAATTGTACATAATAAAAAGGCTAAGCGACGTAAAAAGAAGCAAGGAAAACAAGAAAAAAAACCAATAGAATATACATGGAGGTTATATAAGTATTTAGGATTGTCAAAAGAAAAGGAGCTAGGTAGATATAGATTCCCATCCGATGATGTAGGAAATGGATTAACATCTAATTATGTATTACAAGAACTAAATAATCGAAACTGTTTTGATTTTGATTACACTCCCAATGAGGGAGATAATTTATTAATCAGTAATACAGAATCGTATAATAGAATCGAATTTATTTTTCGTAAAGGAGAATGGGTAGAAGATCATTATTCACCTTTTGATGATGAGTATTTAGAATTCGATAATGGGAAAATAACCAAAGCGAAAAAAAGGGTGTAAGTAAGAATACAGATTGTCACTAAAATAAATTCAATATCAATAGTTTTGAACAAGTAAATCAGTTATAATTTATTTCTACCTTTATTTGAATAATTCCATGTTATTTAAGTTAATTATACCTCTTTGAGTTCTAATGAATTCCATGTCTGTCTTTTTTTTATGAAAATTATAGAAAGTAATAGTGTCATTATGTTTTTTAAAAAAACCATTATCTTTTCTTGATAAGACTCCGTTTTTTCCATAAACTTTATAAAAGTATAGATTATTTATAAAAACTATCTGGCTGTAACCTTCTTTTTTGAAATTTAAATAAACTTTTTTATTTGAAGTTTTGTATTCATTATTAAATTCTAATATTTGATTAATGACTGGATTTTTTACTGAATACTTTATTTTGATAGTATTACCAATATGCTGCCAAGGTGTTTTATATTCCGTCTTCTTAAACCCATTTATTAATTCCCCATCAGAAGTAAAAGAATAGTTTAAATATTGTACATACGCACTTCCGCCTAAACCATGACTAATTTTTGTGTTAGTAATTACCGCTGTAGTAATTTTTTTGTTTGAGTAAAACAGTAATTCAAAATTAGTGTCAAAGCAAAGAAAACAAAGGGAACCAATAATGAATATTATACCAAAAGCCCATGGATTAAATTTATTCACTCGATAAAAATTCTATTATTAACTTAAAATATTTGATATTCGTTCAAATAAACAATGCAAGACTTATCAATCTTTAACAACCTCTTTAAGGCGTTTGTCTTGATCAACTTCCCAAACATTAAAAACACCATCCCCATCAAAGTCGCTAGTAGCAGTAGCACGTGCTTTGAATGAATTAGTAGATGACTCTATAATTTCATAGCTGTAATACGAAGGTCCGCCTTCACTAATGGATTTTGGAGCTATAAAATCGATTTCATTAAAGTCGTTTGAGTATTTGGAGTACAAGTAAAAATGATTTTTTTGTAATCCGTATAAATGATTCAGCTGTACCTTCGCTTCTATACTTTTAGCCTTAGCAATTTGAGGCATTAAAGTAGGTAAGGCAATTAAAATAAGAATACCAATGATAACTAAAACCACCAGAAGCTCTTGGAGATTATAAGCATTTACTTTCTTCGCAATTTTCAATTTCATAATACATTCAATTTAAGATAGTTCAAAAGTATAAAAAATCAAATAATTTTTTAATTTTACAATTCGTTTTTATTACGAATTATGAAAAAGATAACAACTTCATTAATAAATAGATGTAGTTTTGTTGCTATTTAAAAAAATAAAATGCTAAAAGATAAATTATTATATGGAAAGAATTATTATGCCATTGAGCATGGTATAAATAAAGAAGGGGAAGAAGTTTTCTATTATTTACAACTAGTTAGAGTACGAAAAGAGCTAGAAATAAAGTCACAAAGAAGTTTCGATTCATTAAAAAATTTAATTGTTTTTTTGAAGGAACAAAGTGTTGATAATGTAGTAATTGTTGTTAATAATAATCAGGTTTTAGCAAAAAAAGGTAACGGAGAATACCTTGAAAAAACAACGATTCAAGCCACATTTCCAAACCTTCAACTAAAAGATTTCTATACAGAGATAAAAAATACGGCTACCAACTATTTTATTACGTTATCTAGGAAGCAGTATATAAACGATATACTTAATGAGTATACAAAAGAAGGAATTATTGTCCTAGATTTTGCCCTAGGAAACTTATCTGTTTTTGCACTAACAAGTAGTGTTAAAGATGCTAATTTTTATTCATCGAATGCTAAAATTTCCATAGAAAGTGAAACAATTCAAAATATTCACTTGAAAGAGTATGCTACTGAAACCTACACCATAAACGGATTACAAGTTTCCAACGAAAACATTTTATCTCTAGGATTAATTCTACGTTTTTTCGTGTTTAAGCAAACAGTACACAATCAAGCTCAGGTTGAAGAGTACAAAGAGAAAAAATTATTTAATATCGGTTATAAGTCGGCTTTGGTCTTCTTTTTATTGTTGTTATTGGTGAATTTTATGTTTTTCAATTCTTACTACACCAAGGTTAACCAGATTAATTCAGAATTAAGTGTAAAAGAAGAAAGTAAGAGAAAACTTGCTGAACTCACCAGCAATGTAAATAAAAAGAAAAAGTTACTTAACGAGTTAAGAAGCTCATCGTCGCTAAGCGTATCAAAGTTTATAGATGAAATAGTAATAGGCGTGCCTACAACAATTATTTTAGAAGAAGTGAACTTTCAACCAGTATTAGGAACATTAAAACAGGGAAAAAAAGTAAAGTTCAATACGCAAGAACTTAACATAAGAGGAGAGGTTACTAGTAATTTAGCGTTAAGTACTTGGGTTGACGAACTAGAGCAATTAAGTTGGATCAATAGTGTGTCAAAGCTATCAATCCAAAAAAATAAAAGGAATAAAAAATCTAAATTTCACATTTTAATTGTTACGAAAAAAAATGAGCTATAAAAAGAAGAATAGATTTTTATTAATTGCAATTTTAGCAATGTTGCCGATATTGTATTTGTTGAGTATAAAAAAAACAGTAGCGTACAAAAACAGATATTCTATACTTTCTAAAGAGCGTAAGGATGTAGATAAAGTTGCATCTAGAATTCTGTATTTAAAGCAACAAAATCTATACCTAGACTCTATCTTGAAAAAAGAAAACGTCTCTGTAACCAATTCTTTTCAACAAATTTTATTGAAAAGAATCAATACCTTTAAAAAAGAACAACCTATAGATATTATTAAATTAGGAAATCCTATTCAAGCGTTAGATAACAATGTGAATGGACTTTTTTACCCAATTGAAGTAAAAGGAGACTTTAATACATTATTACAGTTTTTAAACTATTTAGAGAAAGAAGGGTTGTGTGAAATTAAAACGTTCAGTTTTCTTAAGAAAAAAGATTACAGAAGAAATAAGGAATACTTAAGTTTAGAATTATTATTAAAAAAAATTATTACGGACTAAGATTAAATTTTCTACCTCAATCCTAGCTTATTTAAATTATGTCCCGTATCGTCATTTTTATCAGATAGATTCTTGATAAAATTGTCATTCATGTTAAAGTATAATTCTGAGATTAGGTACTTCAATTCTGAAAAATTCTGATTTTTAATCGCTTCATTACCGCTTACTATCAGTGTAGTATATTTCGATTCATTTTTCAAGTTTTTTCTAACGGTATCATTATGTTTGAAATACAAGAAAGCGTTTAAATAATATTCTTCAGAATTTCTGTACACATCATTATGCAATTGATTTAGCTTTTCAATCTTTGCTTTAAGTAAATGCTTATTGCCCGACTGTAAGAAATCGCGATCATTTTCTGTGATGGTTTTAAATTCTTTTTTCTGATGGGGATTTAATGTTTCTAATTGCGAATTTAGTGTAGCCTTTAAATCGTTGTAATTTTCAATTTCAGTTAAAATATGTTTGTGTCTAATAATTTGATCGTATTGCTGAATTAATCTTCGTTTAGATTCATCGATTTGATATTTGGCTTCAGTAAGTTTGTCTATTCTATTGTCTAAAGCGTTTCCATAAAGTACAATTAATTCATTTTGAATACGCTCTATTTCAACTTTTAAATGTGTTTGAGTACCACCAAGTAATGCTATTTCTTCAGCAATAAGATCTACATATAATTTAATTTCTGAAATTAGATGTTCTATATCCACTGTAATTTCAGATGGAGAAAAAACTTGTGTTAATTTAAGATCTATGGCATCAATAAATACTTCTATTTTTAAATCTCGAGATTCCGATATTTGAAAGTTTAACTCAATATCACTACCCTTAATAATATCAAAAGAAATATCCTTCGAAGAAATTTCAATACAACCAATTAGCATATTACTTGCGGCTGAATTCCTAACGTCACCCTCACGAACCTTAATAATTAGAGCATCATTTCCAGCAGCTAAAATATTTTTTGAAGCAGTTTTATAAATGGTCTTAGAAAGTGGGAGAACATCGTTTTTTTTAAAGATAGTTTCTAGCATACTATGTTCATCACTACCATCTAATTCTATTGCGATATCACTAGGAATAGGTTGTCCTAAAATAGCGTATACACCATGAAGTATTGTAATATTATCTTTTTCTAGAACGCTGTTTTTGTATCGATCAAATACTTGAACTTTAAAAATGTTTGTCGATTTTTTTACAATAGGAACAAACTCCGCTATCCTATTTTCAAAACTAGTCATTCCTGTATCGAAACCTCCATCTGAACGCGTTATTCTATAAAATCCATTTATTTTTTTTGAAAAATCGCCTACAATTAATTCTTCATCATCATTGGTTTGTGCTTCAAAAACCCAAGTAGGGTTATAGTTCGTAACGGGTATTTTTTTTGTTTCTGCTGAAATTGAATTGTGTTCAGATTCTTTTGATCCTGCATAATATGCAGCGCCAGCAACAACAGCTGTTGTAGGGTCTATTGCGGTATCTATTCTTACGTTAGTTCTTTCATGAAGTTGCTTTCTTATATATGGAATATAAGTAGTTCCGCCTACTAAAATAATTCTTGAAATTTCATCAAAATTAATTTCATTATCCTGCATAAGCTCTTCCAATAAAGAATAAGTTTTATCAAATTTAGAAGTTATAATAGTATTAAACTCCTCAACGGTTATTTCAATATCTAGAAAGAGATCCAAATCTTCGTTTTCAATCTCTAAAACCGTAGTATTCTTTACAGATAATTCTTTTTTAGCCTCTTCAGCTTTAAATAAAAGTTCGTGGAAAAGTTTTCTGAAATCTAGAGCATCATTGGTGATAAATTTCTTCCATAAATTTTCTAGCTGAGGAAATTCTTTTTCTAAAGCAGGACAAATTATCTTTTCAACAAAAAGCATGTCAATATCCAAGCCCCCTAAAAAATTATCACCTTTATGGTCTAGTACTTTTAAAGCCCTTTCAGAAACTTGTGCTAATGACACATCAAAGGTTCCTCCTCCAAAATCATACACAATCCATTTCTCCTCTTTTTCTAAATTTAAGTTCTGAGCATTAGAATATGCAATACATGCAGCTATGGGTTCTTGTAGTAAAACAACTTCTTTAATGTTTGCTAAATAACCAGCCTTTTTAGTAGCATTAGATTGTATGGTGTTAAAAGAAGCAGGAATTGTAATTACTGCTGATTGATGATATGATTCGTCAATTAAAAAGCTTTGTAGCTCTTCTAAAATAAGAGCGGACAATTCAATTGGACTAATGCTCTTATCTAAAAGAGAAATATAGTACAATTCATCCGTTCCCATTTTTCGTTTAAAAGAAGAAAAGGTGTTTTCACTGTTTATTAAAAAACGCTCTCGAGCTTTATTCCCTATTAATGTTTTTTCCCCTTTGAAAGAGACGACGGAAGGAAGGGTTTCTGAAAAGCCAACAGGGTTTTTGTGAATAATCACGTTTCCATTTTTATAAGTTGCAATAGCTGAGTTAGTAGTTCCTAAATCAATTCCAATATTAATCATTTTCATAACTTTTTTATTCTACAATTACAATTCCTTTTTGTAACAAGATTAACTGGTTATCGTTTTCTTGATATATAACAGGCTTTATAACTTTTGTTATTTTAGAGGCATCAGTATTCATTAAACGAGCGTCAATATCTGTTCTATTTTCATTATAAGGTTCATTTAAAGGAATTAATATACGATAGCCCATTTCATCTAGTTCATGAAAAAGTCTATTAATATTACGCTCTGTTAACAGAAAATCATTTTCAATAGACTTTCTTTGTATTTCATATATTTGATTAATAATTGCGATCATAACCTACTTTTTCTTATAAACAAATGTAAATAAATTAATGAGTTATATAGAGTCTTTAAAGCTAATTCAAGCATCAATTCCTGTTGATTTAAATAATTTTTCTGAGAAAAATGCTGTCAAAATAGAAAAGCTTTTAAAAGTACAAAAGCAGTTAAATGAAGCATTCAATGGTACTTCAATAGACTTTTTTATAAAGTCTTTTCGCGAGTACAAAGAAGGAATAGTTTTTTTAGCAGACAACCCAAATTTAGAGAAGCTATTGATGAATGATTTATTTTTTAAGAAAAAGCAAGAGGTTGTTTTTAAAAAAGAAGATGAAGCTAAAATAAAGCGCTTTTTTAAAGCATATTTACTAGAAGATATAACAAACTCCTGTAATGTGGCTTTTGCTAAAGAACAATACGGAATTGTAAATGAGTTATTACATTATAGATTATTTCTTCCAGAGGAAATCATTCATTTGATAGAAAAAAAAACAGATGCTAAAGCTGAATACCTTTTAAATATAGCAGATAAAGTTGTAAAAACTCCATCAATATTAAAAAACTCTTTTTCTACATTAGTTGCATCGTTAAATGAAAAAGAAGTAAAAGATAAAATGAGAAAGTTAAATGCTTTAACTACTTCTTACAGTAGAAAAGCACTTTCAAGATCTGGGTTAGCACATTTTTGTTATACACTTATTGATGGATTATTTTGGATGGGGAGTACTCCTGAAACTGTTGAAGATAAAATTGAAAAACAGGAAGTGCTGAGAGATTTCAAATTCATGATGGGTATTCTTGGAGGCATTTGTATACTTGTTGTAAGTGTTGTTTTTTTTGCGAATCAGTATAAAAATAAAATTAAAGCGAAGAACCAAATAGTAGCTAATCTTAAATTTGATAAAAGTGTTTACGGTTATTTAACAGATTTTGATGCTACAAAAGTGAGTGATATAACCTATTTGGCAGGGATTCATTCTGGAAAATTCGATACCCAGTATTCTGAGAAAAAACCAAGACCCCACGGTTTATTAAAAAATGTAAAAATTGTAAATAATTCAAGTTACGAAATATTAATATTACCAGATAAAGAAGCTGTTGAATCATTAGACATAAGGCCTCATACGTTTTATGTCAAACCGAAAGATTCAATTAATGCTAAATTGCTTTTTAACAGAATATATATAGGTAGAGATTTAGCTTTATTTAAAGATTATTCAGAAAATAAGACAAAATATAAATTTCATAAACGATATATAAAAGATGAATTACCAAGGTTTTTACATCCAGTTTCATCAGCTAAAGAAATAATAGCGAAGAGATTCGAAATTAACGGTGATATTGAATTTTTTGAAAAGGAAAATAAACTATATGTAAGATCAGAAAAAATGTTGTCTGTATACTCAACGCGCAATGAATACGTTAAAACTTATTTTCTCTCTACATTAAAATAATTATAAAAAAACTAATCTTTTCCTGAGTACTCAGGAAAGGTTTTTCCCTTTTTTATAAAAATATTTCCCCATTCGAACCAAAGGAAAAGTACAGTCATAAAACCGTTTTTTCACTGATTTAATTAGCAGTTTTTGATAGTAGTTTTGAGATATTCTCTGATTTGAACAAATGTCGATTTTTTTGTTAAGTCTTTAGTATAAGTATAATAACTTCTTAAATTAAGCGATTACAACTATAAGGTGCTACGAGATTTATAAATTGAGTACGTGCTTATTAGTCTTAAATCGAAAGATTATTACGATCTAAGTGAGGTAGAGAAGCCATAAAAAATAGTTAAAAAATAAAAATTAAGAAAAGAATGCAACTACTTAAATACCGTTCAAGAGGGCAAGCAGTATTCATACTAGAGGAATTACTAGTAAAGTTAGGATACAAAGTTAAAGTCTCTGAATTTTTCGGCAAAGATACAGATAGAGCTGTTAGAGATTTTCAATTGGAAAACAGATTAGTAGTGGATGGATTAGTAGGGGCTAAAACATGGTCTAAAATTATTGCTAAAGAACAGGAATTATTTGATTTTAACGACAAATTTTTATCGGAACAAGACTTAATTCTTTTTGCAGAGGCAAATGCTTTAGAGTTATCTGTCGTAAAAGCAGTAAATCAGGTTGAAAGTAGAGGGAAAGGCTTTTTTATAAATGGAAAGCCAGTAATTTTATTCGAAGGGCATGTGTTTTGGAGACAATTGAATGAAAGAGGAATCGATCCAAGAACATTGTTGAATAGTAATATAGAAGATGTATTATATAAAAAATGGACAAGAAAACATTATTTAGGAGGTGTTAAAGAATATACGCGGTTAGAAAAAGCAGCAACTATTTCTTCATCTTCAGCAGTTAAAGAAGCTGCATATAGTTCGGCGTCGTGGGGAGCATTTCAAATAATGGGATACCATTATGAAAGTTTAGGTTACGCATCAATAGACGATTTTGTTGTTAAAATGTACGATCATGAGCGGGAACATTTAGAAGCCTTTGGAAGATTTATTACGATTAATTCTTTCAGAGGTAAAAAGATAATTTCTTGGTTAAGAGAAAAAAACTGGACAAATTTTGCGCATGCATACAATGGCTCTGGATATAAACAAAATAAATACGATATAAAATTACAGATAGCTTATGACAAATTTAGCAGTTGAAATAGCACATATGTCTCCATTATAAAAGCGACTTTATTTTTAAAATAAATCATTAAAGTAGTCTGTGTTTTGAGTTTAATGGCTAAAAACTATTAAACATAACCCTGTCTTATTATTCAAGGAGATTTACAGACAAGAAGATTAATTGGGCTGTAAAGAGGTTTTACAAGCCTAGTATTATGAAGTACATAGTATATAAATAAAAAAACATCACTTTAGAAGTGATGTTTTTTGCTCCCCCTCTTGGGCTCGAACCAAGGACCCTCTGATTAACAGTCAGATGCTCTAACCAACTGAGCTAAGGAGGAGTTTGCGACACTATTTGTGTTTTGCGAGTGCAAATATAACACTGTTTTTTTATTCCGCAAGATTTTTTTGAAATTTTTTGAAATTTTATTAAAAATTAAATTTTTTGAAAAAAAATGCTATTCTATGTAAAAATTGTACTTTTGTAATCGTTATTTTTATTATAGAAAAGTACAAACGTATATATGGACAAGTTTTCGTTCTTGAACGCAGCTCACACAGGTTTTATTAGTGACCTTTACGAGCAATATCAAAAAAACCCCGATGCCGTTGAACCTAGTTGGAGAAGTTTTTTCCAAGGCTACGACTTAGCAAACGAGAATTATTCGTTAACGGATGAAGAAGAAGTAAAAATTCCCGAAGAAGTTCGCAAAGAATTTTTAGTAATTGATTTAATCGACGGCTATCGTACGAGAGGTCATTTGTTTACAAAAACAAATCCTGTACGAGAGCGTAGAAAATATTCACCTACATTAGATCTAGAGAATTTTGGATTAACATCTGAAGATTTGTCTACAGTTTTTAGTGCTGGTCAAATTTTAGGCTCGGGACCATTAAAATTATCGGAGATTATAAAACACTTGAAGGCTATTTATTGTGATAGTATAGGTGTTGAATATATGTATATTCGAAATCCAGAGGAGATAAAATGGTGGCAAAATCGCTTAAATAAAAACGATAACCATTCAAATTATAATACAGAAGAAAAGAAATATATTCTTTCAAAACTTAACCAAGCATCAACATTCGAAAGTTTCTTACAAACAAAATATGTAGGGCAAAAAAGATTCTCTATTGAAGGAGGGGAAACATTAATTCCTGGAATTAGTGTTGCACTTAGAGACGCCGCTGAAAAATATGGTGTTGAAGAATGTGTACTAGGAATGGCACATAGAGGAAGATTAAATACCCTTGTTAATATCTTTAAAAAACCTGTTCGTGATTTATTTAGCGAATTTGAAGGTAAAGATTTTGAAGATGAAACAATTGATGGAGATGTAAAGTACCATTTAGGATTAACTCTTAGCAAATCTTATAGAGGTGGTCAGGAAATGAAAATGAATCTTGTTCCTAACCCTTCACATTTAGAAACGGTAGATGCAGTAGCAGAAGGAATTGTAAGAGCTAAGGTTGATTTGGACTATGAAGGAGATAATGGTAAAATATTACCAATTTTAGTTCACGGTGATGCTGCTATAGCTGGGCAAGGAATTGTATATGAAGTTGTGCAAATGGCTCAGTTAAATGGGTATAAAACAGGAGGTACTATTCACGTTGTAGTTAATAATCAAGTTGGTTTTACAACTAATTATTTAGATGCACGATCAAGTACCTACTGTACCGACGTCGCAAAAGTAACATTATCACCAGTATTGCATGTTAACGCTGATGACGCTGAAGCAGTTTGTCATGCGATGGAATTAGCTGTAGAGTACAGAGCTAAATTCAAGAAAGATATTTTTATAGATTTATTAGGTTATCGTAAGTACGGTCATAACGAAGGAGATGAGCCACGTTTTACGCAGCCAGAGTTATATAAAGTTATTGCCAAACATAAAAATGCTAAAGAAGTTTATGTAGCAAAACTTACAGAGGAGGGAATAATCACCAAAGAGTATGTTAAACAAATTACCGATGAATTTAAATTATACTTAGAGGCTGAATTTACTGAATCTAAAAAGAAAACAACTTCGACTATAAAAGATTTCATGCCTGAGGTTTGGAGTAAGTTTGCTCGTAAACAGTTAGGAGATATGCTTCATCCTATAGATACAACCTATTCAGTTGAGGGATTGAAAAATATAGCTAAAGTAATTTCATCGACACCTGAAGGACATAAATTTGTAAGAAAAGCAGAACGTATATTACAAGGACGTTCTAAAATGGTGTTTGAAGATAATAAGTTGGACTGGGGAACTGCAGAAAACTTAGCTTACGGAACTCTATTAGAGGAAGGTTACAACATCCGTATTTCAGGAGAAGATGTAGAGAGAGGTACTTTTTCGCACCGTCACGCTATTATGCGAGATGAAAACACGTTAGAACGCGTTAACTTATTAAATACAAACACAAAAAATAAAGGGGAGTTTACCATTTATAACTCTCATCTATCAGAATATGGTGTGTTAGGTTTTGATTATGGTTATGCCATGGCAGCACCAAATACATTAACAATTTGGGAAGCACAGTTTGGTGACTTTGCAAATGGTGCACAAATAATGTTCGACCAATACATTTCTTCAGCAGAAGATAAATGGAAACTACAAAATGGTTTGGTAATGTTATTACCACATGGTTACGAAGGTCAAGGTCCAGAACATTCATCAGCGAGAATAGAGCGATTTTTACAATCATCATCTACAGATAACTGGACGATCGCTAATTGTTCTACACCAGCAAATATATATCATATCCTTCGTCGTCAGATGAAACGTGATTTTAGAAAGCCACTGGTGATTTTTACACCTAAAAGTTTATTACGTCATCCTAAAGCCGTAAATTCAATCGAAGAATTAGCGAACGGAACTTTTCAAGAAGTAATTAACGATACCATTGAAACAGATAAGGTGAAGAAAATGGTATTTTGTACTGGTAAATTTTATTATGACTTATTAGCAGAACGTGAAAAGTTGAACAGAGAAGATGTTGCTTTAATTAGAATTGAGCAATTATTTCCATTACATAACGATAAAATCAAAGAGGTAATGGATAAGTATCCGAATGTAGAACGTTATGTTTGGGCACAAGAAGAACCTAAAAATATGGGGTCTTGGGGATATATGTTAGAACGTTTTGAATTAGCTAAATTAGAGTGTGCATCTGAAGAATACAGATCTGCACCAGCGGCTGGATCAAGTACACGTTTTAAAGAACGTCACCAAGCAATTATTAATAAGGTTTTTGATTAAAAAAAGTAAAAAAATAAATTTCAGATATATAAAATTTAGTACTGATGATTTTAGAAATGAAAGTTCCTTCTCCAGGGGAATCAATTACAGAAGTAGAAATAGCAACTTGGTTAGTTGAGGACGGAGATTATGTTGAGAAAGATCAACCAATTGCAGAAGTAGATTCAGATAAGGCTACCCTAGAATTACCTGCTGAAGAAAGTGGAATTATCACTTTAAAAGCTGAAGAAGGTGATGCTGTTGAAGTTGGAGCAGTTGTTTGTCACATCGACATGGATGCTGCAAAGCCTGAAGGAGAAGCCTCTAAGCCAGCTGCTGAAACTAAAAAAGAAGTAGCAAAAGAAGCTCCAAAAGCTGAACCAGCAAAAGATACGTATGCTACAGGAACTGCATCACCTGCTGCTAAGAAGATTCTAACTGAAAAAGGAATTAGCGCAACTGAAGTTAAAGGTACTGGTAAAGATGGTAGAGTAACTAAAGAAGACGCTGTTAAGGCTGTTCCTTCTATGGGCACTCCAGGATTAGGAGCTAGAGGTGTTGAACGTAAAAAGCTTTCTATGTTGCGTAGAAAAGTTGCGGAGCGTTTAGTAGCTGTAAAAAATGAAACAGCAATGTTAACTACGTTTAATGAAGTTAACATGCAACCTATATTTGATTTACGTAAGCAATACAAAGAGGATTTCAAATCTAAACACGGAGTTGGTTTAGGATTTATGAGTTTCTTCACATTAGCTATTGTAAGAGCGTTAAAAATGTATCCAGCTGTAAATTCAATGATTGATGGTAAGGAAATGGTTTCTTTTAACTTTCAAGATATTTCAATTGCAGTTTCAGGACCAAAAGGATTAATGGTTCCAGTAATCCGAAATGCAGAAAATTTAACATTTAGAGGAGTTGAAAGCGAAGTAAAACGTTTAGCAATTAGAGCTCGTGAAGGACAAATTACAGTTGATGAAATGACCGGTGGAACTTTCACGATTACTAACGGAGGAGTATTCGGATCAATGTTATCGACACCAATTATCAATCCACCTCAAAGTGCTATTTTAGGAATGCACAATATTGTTAATAGACCAATGGCCGTTAATGGTGAGGTAGTTATACAACCTATTATGTATGTTGCTTTATCTTACGATCACAGAATTATTGACGGTAAGGAATCTGTAGGATTCTTAGTAGCAGTAAAAGAAGCATTAGAAAACCCTGTAGAATTATTAATGGATAATAATCCTACGAAAGCATTAGAAATGTAGTTTGGTTATTTTTTAGTTAAACTTTTAGATATTAAAATCCTGTATGTTTGTCATGCAGGATTTTTTGATGTTTTTTAATAAATTTAATTTTTATAATTATCCTTTTATATGTTCACGATATTGAAGAAAGAATTGTTATTATTTTCAGTTGTATTTTTTTTAAGTTATACTTTTAATTTAGACGCGCAAAGTATAGTAGACAATTTAGAAACTTCTATAAAAAACCATACAAGTCAAGATACAGCTAGAGTAAAGCTATTAAATAAATTGGCATTTAAACTTTATATAAAAGATAAAGCAAGAGCTATAGAATTAGTAGATGAGTCAGAAAAATTATCTGAGAAAATAAAATATATTGAAGGAAAATCTGAAAGTTTATATGTAAGAGGGTTAGTAAATATTTTTAGATCTCAGAATGAGAAAGGAATTTTTGCTTTGGAAGAATCGCTGGCTATATTCAAAAAGTTAAATGATAAAAAAGGGATTTCTAAGTGTTTTAATGCCATTGGAATTAGTTATTTAAGCACAGGAGAGTATGATGATGCATTAATGTATTACCATAAATCACTTTTGGTTAATATAGAAATCGGAGATGAGTATAATATTGCTACAGCTCTTAATAATAAAGCAAATATATATTTATATAAAGGAGACTACAATTCAGCATTGGAATATTATTTTGAGGCTTATGAAATAAAAAGAAAGTCTAATAGAATAAGAGAAATGGCAATAGCTTTGAATAACATAGGTAATGTGTATATAAAACAGAGCAACTACCCTAAAGGATTGGAATATCTTAACAAATCCTTAGTATTAAAGAAAGAAGTAAAAGATAGTGTTGGTATGGCAAAAACATTATTAAATATTGGTAATATTTATAAAGATCAAAAAAATTATGAAAAAGCATTTGTTCATTATAAAAAAGCACTTCCAATTTTCGAAAGAAAAAATGATATCAATAGCGTAATAGGGGCGCTAAATAACCTTTCTAGTATTTATAGTTCAAGAGGAAATACTAAAAAGGCAATAGAATTACTTAAACAGTCTATTTCACTAGCAAAGCAGATTAAAGATAAAAGGCAGGTTGCTATAGGATTGCATAATATGGGTGATATTCATACAAAGCTTGGAAAATATAATACAGCACTAGATTTTTATAATAGATCATTAGAAATAGATAAACTACTAAATAGAGTTTATCAATTATTTCAAGCGTATATTAATATTGCTAAAGTTCATTACTTGAAAAAAGAGTATGGATTAGCGTTGAAAACGATACAAAAGAGTGATAAATACAGTCTGAAATTCAAAAGTTTAAAACTCGATAGACTTAAAACTGAATTACTATCAGATATCCACAATGAACTAGGAAATTTTGAAAAAGCATTTAGTAATCATAAAAAGTATAAAAAGCTAAGTGATAGCATTTTTAATAAGGAAAATATTAGAAAAATAGCAGAGCTAGAGTACGAATATAAATACAAGCAAGAACTAGAATTAGCCAATTTCAGGGAACTAAAACTAACAAAAAAGGTAAAGAAGACTTCCTCAGAATTACAACAATCAAAGTTGAATTTACTGATTGGAGTTATTGTTTTTTTACTAATATCAATAGTATTAGGAATCAGAATTTTCTTGTTAAAGATTAGGAATATAAAATCTGTAAATGAAAATATTTTAATAGAGCAAAAATTGTTGCGTTCACAAATGACACCGCATTTTATATTTAATTCATTATCTGTTTTACAAGGTGTTATTTTGAATAATGAGACTACTAAAGCAGTGAAATATTTATCTAAATTTTCTAAATTACTGCGAATAACGTTAGAAAACTCCAGAGATAAGTTAGTCCTTTTAGAAAAAGAATTAGAAGCTGTAGAAAACTATATAATTGTTCAAAATCTTGGAGCAGAAGTACTTTTTGAGTATGAGATACAAAAGGTAGAGGAAATAAATGAAAAGGAAATGCTAGTTCCGCCAATGCTAATTCAACCTTTTGTAGAAAACGCAATTGAACACGCATTTGAAGAAGATCAAAAAGATAGGAAAATTAGTATTCACCTTAAATACACAGGAGAACAATTAGTGTGTTTGATCTTAGATAATGGTATTGGAATTGAAGCAAAAAAAGAAAAGGTAAATTCAGAGAAGAAATCATTGGCAACAACAATTACTGCCGAACGATTAAGAATGCTTTCAAAAGAATTTAATGTTGAAGCCAGTATTACGGTTAAAGACAGAAGTCATAGCAATCAAAAGGGAACAGAAGTAGTATTAGTATTACCACATAAAAGAGCATAAAATGATAAAAACATTACTTGTAGAAGATAAACCTTATATAAGAAAAGGGTTAATATCATTAATTACATTATTAGATAAAGGATTAACTATTATAGGAGAATGTGCTAGTGTAAAAGAAGCAGTAACGGTAACAAATGCTTGTAAACCAGATTTGGTCTTTCTAGATATTAATCTTCCAGATGGAAATGCATTTGATTTTTTAGAGCAAACATCAGCTCTTAATTTTAAGGTGATTTTTATAACAGCTTATGATAAATATGCGTTACAAGCTTTAAAAATGGGAGCTATCGATTATATACTTAAACCAGTAGATATTGATGAGTTAGAAGCTGCAATTGATAAAGTAATTAATAGTACAGATGCTATTCAGAAGAAGGAAATAGAGAAAGTTAAGGAAGAAATAGAAAATAATAGATTGGTAATAAGCCTTCAAGATGGCTATCAAGTGATTAATATTCATGACTTGAAATATTGTAAGTCAGATAAAGGTTATACTACTTTCTATCTCTCAAATGATAAAACGATAATGGCATCTAAACCTATAAAACATTTTATAGACAGTCTGCCAGCTTCTAAATTTGTGAGAACTCATCAGTCGTGTGTTGTTAATTTAGACTATGTTGAAAAATACGACAAAAGTGGAATGGTTATTTTAAAAGGTAATCAAAGAGTTCCGGTATCAATCAGAAAAAAAGAAGAATTCTTATCCAAACTCTTAAATAAGAAATAAAGAATCGTCAACAAATATATACCCGATCTTTACATATATATATTTGTCTTACTACACACGATTAATCCGATATACTTTTGAAGTGTAATGCGGTTATTGTTTGATTACATTAGTTGAAATACCTAGGATGAATACTTCTGTTAATCATAATTTAACCCCACAGAAACATAAAATTTAAAATCGGTTTAATGAAAAAAATTACTCTTTTTTGTGCGTTATTCATAACAATAGCGTCAATAGCTCAAAGTTTCACCATAGATAACATTAACTATCAGGTAACTTCTAGTAGTCCAGCTACAGTAGAGGTAATAGAAAGTCCTAGTGCAACAGGCACAATTACTATTCCAGAAAATGTAATTAATAATGGAATAGATTACGCAGTTACTATTATAGGAACAAGAGCTTTTTTTGGTACTTCGATCACTAAAGTTACAATTCCAAATAGTATAATAGCTATAGGAGGAGCTGCATTCGAACGCACACAAATAAAAAATATAATAATACCAAATAGTGTTACAACAATAGGAACTACGGCCTTTAAGTTAACGCCTATAGAAGAGGTTACATTTTCGACTGCTATGACAACAATTTCAGCTGGAATTTTTGATGGAACACCACTTCTTAAAAATATCACGCTACCCAGTAATATTACAGTTGTAGAAGGACTTGCTTTTTTAAATAGTGGTATTACTAATGTAAAAGTTGAAAATGATACACCACCGTCAGCATCTTCTCGAGCTTTCAGTAATGTGGATCTTTCTAAAGCAATTTTAACAGTACCTGATGGTACAAAATCAATTTATGAAGCAGCTTTAGTATGGAAAGATTTTGGAACAATCCAAGAAGTATCAACCTTAAGTACCTCTAGTTTTAATATAAAAGAAGATGTGAAAATTGTCATTGATGGTACTTCTGTGCTAATTAAAGATAATAATTTAACAAAGTTTGAATATTTAAAAGTGTACGATTTAAGAGGAAAGGAAGTATTAACAAGCACTGAACTTATAAACACTATTGACAACCTATCTAAAGGTTTGTATATAGTGCGAGTGAATACAAATAGAGGAGCAATCAGTAAAAAAATAATACGATAATAAGTAAAGATATTTTTGAAAAACCTGAAGATAATAGTAAAAAGGAAAGGTTTTAGACTATTTCGTAATCGGGGAACTTGCTGAATAGGTAAAAAGAAAAAGAATATTTTCTGAAGGTTTTTCATTATTGAAAATTTCAACAAAGGTTAATACGTGAAGGGTTAGTAGTTTTAATGGTTAATAATTATTGAATCTCATATTAATCAGCTAAGTCTGGAATCAAACTTTCGGACTTAGTGTTGGAATTATTAAGAAGAAATTTAGGAATAAAAGCAAAAAATCGTACGAAATTGAAGAAAAATTCACCATCGACACTAAGTAGTTCACAAAAAAGAATGTTGGTATTTGGAGCTTTATTATTCTGTAATCAAAAGAATGCTGTGTTTAGCTTTTCAATGGATAAAGAGAGAAGAGTTCATTTAAGAAAAGAATATACGATAATCGATAAAGAAAGTGCGATTAAAGTATTGGGGAAGTTACTAAACCTAGAAGAAGCAAATACTAATGATATCCGTTTATCAATTAATAATACAGAGTTAAATTCAATAAAGACTGCTATTGCGCAAGGGTTAAGAGTAAAAAAAGAAGAAATTGACAAAGTAAGTTCTACTTATGCATGGGACGTTTGCCGTTTGGTAGCCATTTCTAAATGGTGCTTTTGTAGTGGCTATATCTCAAAGCAAGAAATGTGGGACACTATTAGCGAAGGAGTTGAGATTGCTTCAGAACTAGGAACTAATTGGGAAGCTTACACAATTTCATTCCTTTTAGGAAGAACAATACAAGGCTTAGAAATAAATGATATTATAAACGAAAGCAAATATTTATACTATTCTAAAGGACCCTTATTCAAAAGGATAAAAGACATTAATGTATATAGAAAATACAAATTTAAATACAGTAAAGTAATTAAACACTAACAAATCAAAATAGAAAACAATGAAAACATTAAAAGCAATCGCAACATATACAGCCATCTGTTTTTTTGCAGTAACAATAGCTTCTTGTAGCAGTGAAAAAAAGCAAGTTGAAGACAAAGAGTTAAGTAGTTTTATGCTAGGGGGAATTTACTTTTTAAATGGATACGGAGGTACAGATGCAGTGGCAACTATGATGACAGAGGCTAACTATACAACTGACAAACAGTTGGTGGAAGGCTACAAAGAAATTTTTCAATTTGCTTTTGAAAAGTCGCAAGGAAGAGGAATAAAAAGTATGTTCAAGTCTATGTGGGACATTTCAAACAAAAAAGAGTTATTAGAGAGTATCAATGACTTAAAAACTAGAGATCATAATTATAAAGCATGGGATTATGCAAGAATAATAAATAACGCATCCATGGGGTATGCTGCAAACTGGCTTACTAAAGAAGAGGTAAAACAAATAGCATCAGAAATATTACCATTAGCGCAAGAAAAATTCAAAACTTGGGAAGAATATTACACAGATTTTAATAAAGGTAGAATAAATTGGAATTCCAACGACGATCAAGCAGCTTCATTTGAAAAAATTGCTAAAACAATTACAACTTATGAGAATTCTATTTATAAGATATTACCGTTAAACCCTAAAAAGTAAAACCTAACTAAAGATGAAAGTAACAACATATTATACAGATCAACTTACTACGGTAGAACAAGTTGAAGAGGTCGTTAAAAAAGGACTAAAAGATAAATATGAATATAAGGTAAATAAAAAGTCTGAGAGTTTAGCTGGTAAAATTATTAAAGGAGCTACAGTTGATAATATTGTAGTCATAAAAAATGCATACCACAGAAACGTAATATCTATCAATACAGTGAAAGATCCACGAGTAGCTTCAGGAGAAGTTACAACAATCGTTTTTTCTGAAGCAACAGTAGCAGGATGGTTAGCTTTCTTAAACAAACAAGTAGGAATTGTGGGGCATCTAATTATTCGCTTAATATATGGTAAAGGTGATGGTTTCTATGAGGAAGTAGAAAGAGTAGTGAAATCTAATATAAAAGGAAGAGAAGAAACTGTAGATGTTGGTTTAACAGCTATGTTTAAAAAGAAATAACAATGAGTTTTATAAAAAAATTATCCAAATTAATGCAAAAATTTACACCTGTTGATTTAAGTGTAAATACCTATTCATATGAACAATTAATAGAAATGAAAGCTCAAGGATTTGATGTCCAAGAGCAGATTGATATGTATGATAGAGGAGAGCATCCTAATCAAATTAAACAAGCAGCAGAAGCAAAACAAAATCAGCTTGAGGAACAGTTATATTTATTACGTTTTAAAGAGATTTCGGAGCTTGAAATTAGTGCTTCAGATATTCCAAATCCAACAGATATGAGTAAAGTAAGCTCATACTTATCAACTAAAATTGATCCAAATTCAGCACTTGTCATAGAAAGCTTAAAAGGTCATAAGATGGATCAAGAAGAGCTTCGGCAAGGGCACATGAAATTAAGCTCAATAGTGCAGGCAGCTCCAGCTTTTTGGAGTTCAGAAGGAGAAATTAGTTATGCAGCTCTTGTTTTTACGATGGTTAAAGAAGGCGAGTTTGCTAATAATACATTATTTCTAAAGTTAATCAGTGGCATGCTAAACAACTTTAGAGATGAAGATCAATGTCCAGAAGGATTAACACCAGAAATGCAAAAATTATATAAAGATTTAAATAATCCAAATTCAGATTTTCATACACATGTAGATCAAAGCTTACTCGATTTCTATCAAGTATCTTTTGAAGGGAATCCGTTAATAACAGATAAGATTATAGTAGCAACCACCAATAAAACCCAATCTGAAAAAGATATATTACCAAAAAAATGCTTTCCAACTGACGGAATAGTTCCATTGCTATGTTTCTGTCAAAAAGGTAGAAAGAAAGACCATTATTATTACCAATTTATTGCAGGAAAATATTACAGTGCTTAGTTTTTTAAATATAGATTATCAAAAGTTCGTTGAGCAAACCTATGATCAGGCGCAAAATTTTATAGCTAATAATCCACATTATGGCTATTTAATTGCGTCTGTTGGTTTTGGTGTTTTTTTATTGGGTTTTATAAGAAATTGGAACTGGGTTATGGAACCTGGAGGAGGAGTTTATAATATAGCATATTGGGAGAATAGAATAGGAAATAGAAATGTTAGAATCGTTATGGGAACAATTTGTGGGCTTGCTATGATTTCTACATTAGCATTATTTCTGTATTACAATAGATATAATTAAGATGGAACAGAATTTAAAATTTAAATACAAGACTAGGCTGTCATTCACAAATTTAATAACACCTTCAATAGGTATGGTATTGTTATATCTAGCTTTTACAAATACTTCTGGATTAGCATACAGAGGAAAGCTAGTTTTACCTTATCCAGTTAGTTCGTATTTCTACGCTTTTGTAGGAGTATTGATGTTATTACCGTTATTTTGGTTATTAATTAAAATGCAAAAGTCACATTATATAGGCCTTTCAAAAGAATATTTTGAGTTTACCAAAGGACTAATAAAAACAAAAAAAATAAAGGTTAAATATAGTGATGTTGGTAAAATTAGTATTGAAAATGATGACGATGATGGCAAATTAATTGTAATTGATACGGGTAAGTTTTTTGATAGAAAATTTTATGCTAATAAATTCAAAACACCTACTGAATTCTCTAAATTTTATAAAGAACTCCAAACTAGAAGTAGAAATACTAAAGAAAAGGAGTTGAAAAGTTTCATGTTGGGTGGGATTTATTTTACTTATGGATATGGAGGAATCGATGTGGTTAAGAATATTATAGCAGATAAAACTCGTAAGATTTCAAACCATGATTCACTATTAGAAGCTTATAAAGAAATCTTCCTGTTTGCCTATGAAAAAGATCAAAAGTCGGAAATCTTCAGCGATTTTGAATCCATGTGGGGTATTAACAACAGTACAGATCTTATCAATACCATAAACAGATTCAAATCAAGAAATGGGCTATACAAAGCTTGGGATTACACAAGAATAGTGCAGATAGCGTCTATGGGATATGCATGTGATTATTTAACTAAAGAAGAAGTAAAGACTATAGTTTTAGATTTGCTTCCGCTTGCGCAAAAGCAATATGAAAATTGGACAAAATATCATGGAGATTTCATAAAAGGTAGAATAGAATGGAGTCCAAATAATGGTGAAAAAGAAGTATATCAAAAGTTAGCAGATGAAATTACCATATATAAAAAATCTATATACGCTATACTACCTTTAAATTCTCAATAATTTATGTTTGATGATTGTTTTTGAGTTATCAAAGCTAAAGATAAAATAGGTTGAAGTGATATATGATTTTCCCGAAATGGAAATGTATTAAAAACACATATTAAAATAATATTATAAATTCCTTCAAAGTAGAATAAAGATAATAAGAATAATGTTGTAAAACTTCGTTACTAATAATAACCCTCATTAATTTCTATGTTAATGAGGGTTAAAAAATATAAGGGAGAAACTTTATTTTTTAATAAGTTTCTTTACTATTGATCTATTATTAACTGTAACTCTACAAAAATAGACACCTCTATTAAGAGCTTGTTTATTAGATGTTAGATTGAAATTATGCGTTCCTTTACTGAATACTCCATCGACAACTCTTCTAGTACTGCCATACATGTTTAACAATTCTATGTTAACAGTATTAGATTCTTCAGGTAAATCAATCGTAATCGTTGAGTTTTCGGTTAGCGCATTTGGAAAAATATTTATTTCCAAAGAATCTATATTATCCAACTGTTGTCTAGATTGATTTAAACTAGGGTTTTCATTATACCATACACCGTTATAGTACCAACCCTCTGTACATCTATTTAAATTTTTAGTCTTAGAACTACCTTTGTTACTAAAAATTAGATTAGCACATTTTGTGTTTTTAAATGTGTAAGTATACCAATCGTTAATAAAAGGAGTCATGTTTTCACCAGGCCAAGTTGTTGTATTGTTAGTAGGATTCGTATTCCAAAAATAAATAGAAGGATCACTGTAAGCATTAGGTTTAAAATAAACTGTTAAATCATTATTGTTTTGTACTACAGGTTGTTTATCGTACCAGGTATTATTGTAATACCATCCAGTTCCACAGCGGTTTAGATCTCTGGTTTTATTATTGCCATTCTCACTAAAAATTAAATTTGTACAGTTAACAGTATTGAGGGTGAATGAATACCACCCATTACCTTCATCAGTCATATTTTCACCTGGCCATACCGTATTTATTTTTACAGGACTTGTATTCCAAAAGTACATTGAAGGTTTTTTTAAGTCTCCTTTGTAATAAATAGTCATACTCTCTGAATTACTTGAGAAATCAAAAGTTTTTGAGATTACAGGAGAAGCTAAATTTTCATTATCATATGCAATAGCTTTAACAGTGGTTGTAGATGAAATTGAAAAAGGAGAATCATATTGATTACTGTTTCTTGAAGGCTGGCTACCATTCAAAGTATAATAAATAACTAAACCTTTCGGATCATCATCAGTAGCACTTAGAGATACAGAAATCGTTTCGCCAAAGTTAAAACTATTTTTATTAGGAGAGATAGCTAAAGAAGGTTTCTGATTAGTATTGTCTCTAGGATCAGAATCAAACCAAGAATTGTTTAGATACCAGCCATCCTTATTTCTTGTTAAATCATCAGTTTTAGTATTACCATTATCATTAAAAACTAAATTAGTGCTACTTACACCTTCAAAAATATATTCATACCAATCAGAGTTACCAACTCTACTCATTCTTGGACCAGGCCAGTTACTTAAAGGCAATACATTTGGAGATTCATTCCAGTAATGAACATTAACTTGAGACCAGTTAGCTGGTTTTTTAAAATATACATGTAAACCGTTAATAGGGCCGATTTGATATGATTTTGTAATCACATCCGATGCCTCTCCAGTACTATCAAAAGCAATCGCTTTTAGAGTTGTAGAGTCATTGGTAATAAAAGAACCATTATATTTTTTACTTGACTTATTAGGCGTAGAATTATTTGTAGTGTAAAATATTTCTGAATCACCAGAACCACCAAAAGCGCTCATTTTTATGGCAATAGGGTTTTCAGATCTTGTGTTTTCAGGGTTAATTTGTACTATTGGTTTACTAGGTCCGTTTACACAGTTTTCAAAAAAACCACCGCCACAAGAACCTATTAAACCAGATCCATTTAACACATAAATTCCAGCAGAACCTGAAGTGACTGAGAAATTGACACGGCCATTCTGAGCAAAAATTTCTCTACCAGTTACAGCATCTCTATATATCCCATCTGTTACGCCAGTTATAGAAAAGTTTGCATTTCCATCTTTCGCTAACCCAACAACAACCTGACTATTATTATAAACTCTTTTATAAGAGACAGCGTTTCCAGGTGCTTCCTTCCATTCCCAAGAACCCTTTTGTAATGCAGGTATAGCTCTTCTTATAGCATTAAGTTTTTTAATATGCTGATAAATTTTATGATTAGGAGCTTGATCTATAACATTTCCATAATATGCACGTCCTGTTTCATTAATTGATTTCTCTATACCTGAAGCATCATGGATGTCATTAAATTCACCTGCTTTAAAACGCATTTCTGTTCCATAGTATACAGCGGGTATTCCTCTCCATGTAAACATAAAATTCATACAAGCAGCTAAATTCTCGTCGCTTCCACCGTAACGTCGGTTCCAATCATTGTTAGGCCCAAAATCATGATTATCCAACCAAGTTACAAGTGTAGAGGGGTCACTATATAAATTATCGTATCTAGCTGCTGCTTTTACGGTAGGGAAAGATTGTCCTTCTTCAAAAGTTCCATGGAAAGTAGCTTCTCCAAAAAAGTCAATAACAGCTAAATCAAGAGGAGCAGAGTTGTTAACAGCACTACGCCATGTATAATAATGAGGGTTTGTTTCTTCTACAGGATGAAGTTCATGACGCTTTTGGGCTACTTCACCAAAAATAAATAAGTTTGGATTTATAGCTTTAAAAGCATCAAAAAAGTAAATAATATCTTCTCTACTCATATGCTTTACAGTATCCCAACGAAAAGCATCTACTCCCATATTAATATACTTTTTGTAAGCATTAACTAGATAATCTCTTACTTTTTGACTACCAGTATTTAAATCTGGAGTATCACCAGCTAAGGCTCTATTTTGAAGGTTTTCAACATCGTCAAAGCCTTGAGCGAATCCATTTCCAGAGTGATGATACCAGTCTGTGTCCGAAGTATCAACATAGCTTTCTTTACTAGGGAAATTATGAGCAGTTAAATTTTCATTGTACGGAGCAGGCATTTTAGCAAGATTAGCTCTACTCCAAATTAAACCATCATCTGGGTTAGGTGTTATACCATCATAACTCCAGTTTGGATTATCAATGGCAGCCCAAGGTTTCTTAGGGTCAGTATTGTATTTAATTTCAGCAACATCTTTAATTCCAAATCGTCCAGCATGATTAGTAACAACGTCTAAAATAATTTTCATGTCTTTAGCATGAACTTCGTTAATTAAATCTTGAAAAGTAGCGCCTGGAGATTCTAGTCTAGGGTCTACTTTTGTAAAATCCCAGGCGTGGTAACCATGATAATCCAACGGACTTCTATTGTGAACGATTGGTGTTATCCATATTGCTGTAAATCCTAAATCTTTTATGTAGTCTAATTTTTGAATTAAACCTTTAAAGTCCCCTTTCCAAGTTACATCACTTGGATCGGTAATTGTTGGATTAATTTTTGGATCTGGATTAAAAGAAGACCATTCTGTTGAAGCATTATTAGTAGAGTCTCCGTCAAAGAATCTACTGGTCATAAGAAAATAGATAGTTTCTTCTCTAAAGTCTACTTGTGCGGCTACATTACTACAATTTGATAAAAAAATGAAAATCAGCATGGATAATATGCTAATCTTCTCTAAGAAAGTTTTCATAAAAAGTGTTTATTTAGTTAGTTTTCGGGGTTTGTTTTATGTAATTTTTTTGTTAAAAAAATAAATATTTAACAATTTAATTATTAATAATTTTTAATTGTTGAATTGAATTTACCGAAAACGTTTTAGTGTTAATAACTTTCCATGTTAATGATTAGAATCAAATTAGTTACTTGATAGTTAGATGTTTTTTGAATAAAAAAACAGTACTATTATTTAATAGCACTGTTTAGTATTTCTATAGGGATTAGCAAATTATTACTTTATGGATACTTTATTTCTCATTTAAATTCCAGTCGTATTCTAAATATTTAATAGCAGCGCTATCGTTAACTTTTGTTTCAGAATATTTATTGATATAATCAACTAAAGTATTACTCGAAGTAAAGTCTTCTTGATACCATTCAAAAATCTTAGAAACCTCAACTTTAGTTAACCCTATTTTGTTTTTTTTAGGGTCATTAATAAAATCCTTCATTAGGAGTTCTAATTTTGATTCAATATTTTTTTCTGTAAAAGCATAATTAGGAAATTTAGGACCAGATAATGAAGCAGCATTAATACCTACATGAATTCTAGGGTCATCATGCCACCTTCTTAAAATCTTATGTTCAATATAGTCAAGAGAATAAGTTTTCTTACCAATTTTTGCAAAAGCGATTTTCCATGCATTACGTCCCTTTCTCTTTATATCAGTCACTTTTTTCAAAGGATAACTATCTATAATAAGTTTTATAGTATATGCATTGTATGCGTTTATCCAAAAAGCCTTAGCTTTTTTTGAAGACCATTTTTTTTGTGGAATGGTATTATCTAAATACTTTAAGTAAATATCTAAAACAGCTTTGTTTTTTCTTAAGCCTTTATAATCGATAGTTCCGTTGGAAGATACATACGTTTTTAATAAAGCATCATAAACATCGTTTTGTGCTTGCGTTGCTATTGTTATAGCAAAGAGACATAGGGTTAAAAATAGTTTTCTCATAATTGTTTAATTGTTGGAGGTTTTACAACGATTTTGACGTTGGAAAAATAATATCATTACAAAAGAGTTTCAAAAAAGTGATTTTACAGTAAAAAAATCACTTTTTAAAAGCATTTTAACACTACTTCTTTTAACAGGTATTCCTAATAGATTAAAGCTTCGCTAAATGAGCTCAAAAGGGGTTTGTAGATCAAAAGTTCGAAAAAATAAATTTAAAACTAAACCTTCACATTATAAGTAATATAGATAAAGGAATTACTTAATAAAGTCATGTTGTTTAACAAATGAGTAAATCTATAAAACAGTTTGTGTAATTTTTTAAGATAAAAAGTAAATTAAAATTATTTTTTTAACATTTAATTTGCATTTAATTTCAAATGTAAATAGTTTTGTATGAATTAATTAACAGATAAAAACCCCGAATGATGAAAAATTACTTTTTCAGTGCTGTATTATTTGCTGCATTTATGTGCTGTACAAATACGGTCTTTGCACAGAAATCTTTTAAAATTGGAGAAGAGTTTGATACCAATATAAGTGTATCAAAGTCCTATCAAAACTTTTTAAGAGCAACTACAATTAACCAATCCAAACAATTAGTGTACAAAAAAGAGTTTTACTCAAAAAACGCGGCGTACATTAAACTGTATTTCAATGATTTTGATTTAGCGCCAGGAGATCATGTTGAAATTACAGGACTTACAAACAATGAAACTATCGTTTATGGAGGAAAAGGAAAAATTGTAGATGAACAATTAACTATGATTAGCAACTTTTGGTCAAAGGTAATTTTTGATGATAAAGTTGAGGTTAAATTATATTCTTCAGGAAATATAAAACAACATCAAGGTTTTCAAATTACTAAAGTAGCCTATGGTTATAGTAAGGAGAAACTAGCAGCAATTTTTGACAAAAATGAAAAGCTACAAAGCAGAGCTATTTGTTCAAGTGACAATAAAGAGCAAATTGCCTGCTATTCTGGAACTGAAATGTTTGAAAAGGCAAAAGCTGTTTGTCGATTAATTATAGGTGGTAGCAGCAGTTGTACAGGATGGCTTTTAGGTAGTGAAGGTCATTTAATGACAAACAACCATTGTATAGGTTCTTCATCTGCGGCACAAAACACAGACTTTGTATTCAATTATCAAAATACAAATTGTTCTGGTTCTAGCGCAGCAACTTCAGATGTTGTAGCTTCTTCTGCGACTTTTATTAAAACAAGTTCAAGTTTAGATTATACATTAGTAAAATTACCTACTAATCCAACAAATACCTATGGGTATTTAAGTCTTAGTTCTGTTTTGCCATCGGCTGGAGATAGAATTTATATTCCACAACATCCAGGTGGAAGAAGAAAAGAAATTTCAGTAAATACGGACACTGGATTTTCTCAAGTAAATTGTGTTGGAAATTGTGCTACACCTCGTGTTCCAAATAAAACAATAAATTATTTTGCTGATACTGAAGGAGGAAGTTCAGGATCACCAGTAATTGATTACAATACAAATTTGGTTTTGGCAATTCATAACACAGGTGAGTGTCCAAATGGTTCTTATGGTAGAAGTGATGATTTAATCAGCTCAATAGGTAACGATATGCCGAATGATGGTGTAGATGGAGGCGGAAGTTCAAATCCAGATCCAGCTTGTTCTTCTACTGTAGCTTCATTTCCTTACAGTGAAAGTTTTGAGTCGAATGTAGGTTGGACACAGGCTACTGGTGATGACGGAAACTGGGTAAGAGATGCTTCAGGAACTCCGTCTTCTGGAACTGGACCAAGTTCAGGAGCAAACGGAAGTTTTTATATGTTTTTAGAAGCTTCAAGTAACAATAGTACAGGACAGATAGGAGCAAATGCAACGGCAATTTTACAGAGTCCATGTTTTGATTTGTCAGGATTATCTTCGGCTACGTTCTCTTTTAGTAACCATATGTTTGGGACAAGTATTGGATCATTAAAATTAGAAGTTTCAACTAACGGAACTAGTTGGACTAGTATATGGAATGACTCTGGAAACAAAGGAGATCAATGGAATGCTGCATCGGTTAGTTTAAATGCCTATGTAGGGCAAAACGAGGTTAGATTACGTTTTGTTGGTACAACAGGGTCTAGCTGGTCTAGTGATATCGCAATAGATAATATTGCACTTTCTTCTGGTGGAGGTACATCTAATCCTAGCTGTGCATCGTTAGATTTTAATGACTATACACTAACATCATTTTCAAGCCAAGACTCAGCAGGAAACTCTTCAGTAGGAAGTGGTGGAAGTTCATTAACATTAACAAATAATACTTGGAAATATATCTCATTAAATTATACTGTTACTGCTAATACGGTTATTGAGTTCCAATTTAGTAGTACATCTCAAGGTGAAATACATGGTGTTGGATTTGAAGATGATAATAATTTAACTTCTTCTAGATATTTTAAAGTACATGGATCACAAAATTATGGAGTTACAAACTATGACAATTATACTAGCGGTACTGTTACTTACACAATACCTGTAGGTAGTTCGTATACTGGTGTAATGGATAGATTGGTGTTTATTAATGATAACGATGCAGGTTCTGGAAATAATTCTACATTTTCAAATATTAAGATTTATGAAGGATCTTGTGAAAATACTGCAATAGTAGCTGCTGAAATGTTTGGCACTAGAGTAGATGTTTTAGGAGATCAAGATGAAGATGCTTTTACATCAGTTTCAATTGCACCAAACCCAGTTAAGAAAGGTAATGATTTAAGTCTAATAGGCCCAAGCAGAAGCTTAACTAATGTTACTTATACAATTATAAATACATTAGGACAAACGCTTAAAACAGGGAAATTAAATGAAAGAAAACAAATAAATGTTGACGAGTTAAATTCAGGAATCTATATTTTAAAAATAGAAAACGAATTTACAAACTCAAGTAAACGATTCATTATTAAATAATAGTATTACTTATAAAAAAGAAAACCTTTCAAATTTTTTGAAAGGTTTTCTTTTTTATAATTCAATGCAACCTTAACTTTTTTACAAGAAAGTTAACCATAGCTTAACTTTTTGAAGGAGGAAAAAATTACCTTTATGGTAAATCTTATAAGCTATGGTCAAAAAAATTACTTTTCTCTTTTTTTTATGTATCGTATTATCATCTTACAGTCAAAGCATAGTAGGCAGTTTTAATACAGGTACATTAATAAGCAACTCTTCTATGCACAGTATAGGTGAAATTTATATTACACCAGAAGAAGGAGCTAATATTAGTTCTGGAATAATTAGTCTAGTTGCTCAGGTTAATTCAGCAACATTAGGTTTGGAAAACATCTCTTTTTCTAAAAACGTTTCAGTTTTTCCAATACCTACAAATGGAGTCTTAAATATTAATACAGGTAAAAAAATAAGAACTGTTGATGTTCTTGATGTTAATGGAAGAAGTATAAAAAAATATTCTTTATTCAACAATCAAGTTGATATTTCTGAATTAAACAATGGATTGTATTTTATTCGATTCACAAACACAAGTATTAAACCTATTAAAATTTTAAAAAACTAAATACAAATGAAAAAGATTTTTTTATTAATTGTTGCATTAACAGGTGCTATCGCTTTTGCTCAGGCACCACAAGGTTTTAGTTATCAAGCAGTAGCTTTTGATAATGATGGTAAAGCAGTTGAAGATACAGCTGTTTCTGTTAGAATAAGTATTATTGATGAAAGTGTTAACGGAACTGAACTTTTTTCTGAAATCCATAATCCAACAACAAATACTCAAGGCTTATTTAGTTTATCAATAGGTATGGGAACTAATGTTACTGGTAATTTCAATGAAATTAATTGGGGTAAAAACAATAAGTTTATTAAACTTGAAATAGATATAACAGGAGGAAGTAACTATGTAAATGTTGGTACAAGTCAACTTATGAGTGTTCCTTATGCATTATATGCTGAAAATAGTAATAATACTTTTTGGAAAGAAACCCATGCAGACACAATATCACTTAAAGATACAGGTAAAATAGTAAAAGTAAATACAGTAGATGTGGCCAATGGTAGTCTTCATGTTTCAGAGCTAGGAGAAGGCATTGTATTAACTTCACCAAATGGTACAAAATATAAATTATCTATTTCTGATTCAGGAGGTTTTTCTATTGTAAATAATACTACAGGAGAAGTGGTTGACAATCATATAACAAATCCTGTTTCTTCTGGCCAAGTAATTGAATTAAATGGGAGCTATACTACAGATTTAGATTTAGACCCAATAAATACTTATATAATTACTGGAGGTGTTGTTATTGAAGATGGAGTAACTTTAACAATTCCAGCAGGAATGACAATTAAGGCTAGAAAAGGTCCGGAAGTGTATTTAGCAATAGCCCAGGGAGGTAAAATTAAAGCAGAAGGAACCGCAGCTGAACCAATAGTTTTTACTTCAAATGCTGCTAGTCCAAATTCAGGTGATTGGGGTGGATTAGTAATTTTAGGAAAAGCTCCAATTAATTCTGTTGATGGGAGTACAGTAACAACACGTACTGCTGAAATAGCTTCTCTACCATACGGAGGTGATTTAAGTGATGATAATTCTGGAATTTTAAGTTATGTTCGTGTAGAATATACAGGAGGTAAAGTAGACGGACAATTAGAAAATAATGCAGTAACTCTTTATGGAGTTGGAAGTGGAACGTCAATAAACCACATCCAGGTCTATGAAACTTCAGATGATGCTTTTGAATTTTATGGAGGTACAGTAAATGTGAGTTTTATTTCAACAATAAATGTTGATGATGATTGTATAGATTGGACAGAGGGATATACTGGTAGCCTTAGTGATATATATATAAGACAAAGTCTTGACGGAGATAAAGCGTTTGAATGTGATGGGTATAATACTGATTATGGAAATAATTCAAACCCGATTTATTTTTCTTCACCAACAATATCTAATGTAACAATCTTAGGTGTAGGTTCCGGTTTAAATAGAGAAGCAATAAGATTAAGAGCAGGAACAAGAGGTGTTTTTAATAACATGCTTATTAGTGGATATGGAGAAGCTTTTGATATAGATGGAGATTTAGTGAATAATCCTACGGGAGAAGGGGTTGTAAATGGTTTTTTAAAGGCTACTAATGTTAAATTTTTTGATATAACTCTAAAAGTTAAAAATGATACAGGAGTTTCTTTTTCTACTTCTGATTTTGTAACAGAAAATAATGCTGCAACAGGAACAAATTTTGATGTTTGGGGTGCTGGCTGGGCAAGAAATTAAAAAATAACCTAGATATAAAAACAAAAAAGATAGCTTTTAAGCTATCTTTTTTGTTTTTATATAATGAAGTATATTCTATAAGTCAAAGCCTATATTTACGCCAAGCTTATTGGCAATAAGATTAGTAATTCGTTTTTTAACTTCTGGTATTTTTACACTTTCTAAAACCGTATTTGCAAAAGCATACATAAGTAAGGCTTTAGCTTCTTTTTTAGGAATACCACGCTGTTGCATGTAAAATAATGCTTGCTCATCTAATTGACCAATAGTACAGCCGTGAGAGCACTTAACATCATCTGCAAAGATCTCGAGTTGTGGTTTAGCATTTATGGTAGCTTTATCACTAACTAGAACATTGTTATTCTGTTGGTAAGCATTTGTTTTTTGAGCTTCTTTTTCTACAACTACTTTACCGTTGAAAACACCAGTTGAACGATCTCCATAAATTCCTTTATAATCTTGATGGCTTTCACAATTAGGTGCTATATGATGAACTAATGTGTGATGGTCTACATGTTGCTTGCCTTCAATAATAGTGATTCCTTTCTGAATAGAATTTATATGTTCACCTTTTTGAGCAAAATTTAGATTGTTTCTAGTGATATTTCCTCCAAAAGAGAACGTATGAACAGAACAAACACTTTCTTTTTGTTGCTCTACATAAGTATTGTCAACAAGTGAGGCATTGATGTTATCGTTCTGGATTTTATAATAATCAACATTAGCATGTGTGTCAACAAATAATTCAGTTACAGAATTTGTTAGTACAGGTTGATCTGTTAAACTTTGATGGCGCTCAATAATTTGTACATGTGAATTACGTTCAGCAACAATTAAATTACGTGGTTGTAACATTGTCGCATTTTCTGTACCCGTAGTAAAGTTGATGATTTGAATAGGTTTCTCTACTTCAATATTTCTAGGAATATGGATGTAGGCCCCTTCTGTAGCATAGGCTGTATTTAACGATGTTAAATTATCTTGCTTAGCTGCCTTGTTAAAGAAGTTTTCAATAATCGGTTTATATTTAGACTTATCGAGCGCAGACGATAATAAACAAACATCTATACTATCGTGCGTTGTTTCTGATAAGAAAGAGCTGTATTTTCCATCAATAAAAACAACTTTATAGGTATCTATATCATGAATAAAATACTTCTTTACATCAGCGAGCTCAATGGCCTTTTCCGCCTTTGGGAAAATACTATAGTCTTCCTTTAAAACTGAATTTAAGGAAGTATATTTCCAGGCTTCCAGTTTTTTAGTCGGAAAACCTAGTTTTTCGAAATTTTGTAGTGCTTTCGATCTGATTTCGTGAACATCAGAATTCACGTTCAAACCGTTTTCAAAAGCTACGTACGATGATATTAATTTATCTTTTAATTCCATTCTTTCAAATTATAGTTGAAAACAACTAATTATGAATTTACTTCTTCTTTAATCCAATCGTAACCTTTCTCTTCTAATTTCAAAGCTAAAGAAGCATCACCAGTTTTTACGATTTTACCATCGTGTAAAATATGAACGTAATCAGGTACGATATAATCTAATAAACGTTGGTAGTGTGTAATTACAACTACAGCGTTATCTTTAGATTTTAGTTTATTAACTCCATTGGCAACAATACGTAAGGCATCAATATCTAAACCAGAATCAGTTTCATCAAGTATAGCTAGTTTTGGCTCTAACATTGCCATTTGAAAAATCTCGTTACGTTTTTTTTCACCTCCTGAAAACCCTTCATTTAATGAGCGTGACAAAAATTTTCTGTCAATTTCTAAAAGTTCAGATTTTTCACGAATTTTTTGAAGCATTTCTTTCGCAGGCATTTCTTCTAACCCTTGTGCTTTTCTTGATTCGTTTATTGCTGTTTTAATAAAGTTTGTAACAGTAACACCAGGAATTTCTACAGGATATTGAAAAGATAAAAAGACACCTCTGTGCGCTCTTTCATCTGGTGAAAGTTCACTAATATCTTCTCCATTTAATTCAATGTTTCCATCGGTAACTTCGTACTCTTCTTTACCTGCAATTACAGAAGCCATAGTACTTTTTCCTGCACCGTTTGGTCCCATAATAGCATGAACTTCTCCAGCTTTAACTTCTAGGTTTAATCCTTTTAATATGGATTTATCTTCTACTTCTGCGTGTAAGTTTTCTATCTTAAGCATTGTCTTTCTTTGTATATGATTAAGGTTTTGAGGATTGTTATCCTACACTACCTTCCAAACTTATTTCTAATAATTTTTGAGCTTCCACAGCAAACTCCATTGGTAATTTATTCAATACTTCTTTACTAAAACCATTTACAATTAGTGCAATAGCTTTTTCAGTATCTATACCTCTTTGATTACAATAAAACAATTGATCTTCACCAATTTTACTTGTTGTAGCCTCATGTTCTATCTGTGCGGTTTTATTTTTTGTTTCTATATAAGGAAATGTGTGTGCTCCACATTCATTACCCATAAGTAAACTATCACATTGAGAGAAATTACGCGCGTTTTCTGCCCTAGCACCTATTTGAACTAAACCACGATAACTATTTTGCGATTTTCCTGCAGAAATACCTTTAGAAATGATTGTAGATTTAGTGTTCTTTCCTAAATGAATCATTTTAGTACCGGTATCTGCCTGCTGGTAATTGTTGGTTACTGCAATTGAGTAAAATTCTCCTACAGAGTTATTTCCCTTCAGTACGCAACTAGGATATTTCCAAGTAATAGCTGATCCAGTTTCAACTTGAGTCCAAGATATTTTGGCATTAGTTTCGCAAAGCCCTCTTTTAGTAACGAAATTATAAACTCCACCTTTACCTGACGCATCACCAGGAAACCAGTTTTGTACTGTAGAATATTTTATTTCTGCATCATCCAACGCAATTAACTCTACAACTGCTGCGTGTAATTGATTTTCATCTCTACTTGGTGCAGTACAGCCTTCTAAATACGATACATAACTTCCTTTGTCAGCTACAACTAAAGTTCTTTCAAACTGTCCAGTTCCTCCTTCATTAATCCTGAAATAAGTAGATAATTCCATAGGGCATCTAACACCTTTAGGAATGTAACAAAATGATCCGTCTGAAAATACTGCTGAATTTAAAGCTGCATAAAAGTTGTCGGTAGTAGGTACAATTGAACCGATATATTTTTTAACTAACTCTGGATGTTCTTGAATAGCTTCTGAAATTGGCATAAAAATAATACCCTTTTCAGCTAAAGTTTCTTTGAAAGTTGTCGCCACAGAAACAGAATCCATAACAATATCAACAGCTACATTAGCTAAACGTTTTTGTTCATCTAATGAAATACCAAGCTTCTCAAAAGTAGCAAGCATTTCTGGATCTACTTCATCTAAACTGTTTAATTTTGGCTTTTTCTTTGGTGCAGAATAGTATGAAATGGCTTGAAAATCTGGCTTTTTATAAGTCACATTAGCCCATTCTGGCTCTTTCATTTCTTGCCAAACTCTAAAAGCTTCTAATCTCCATTCGGTCATCCATTCTGGTTCGTTTTTCTTTTTAGAAATTGCACGAACAATGTCTTCACTTAAACCTACAGGAAATTTATCACTTTCTATATCTGTATAAAAACCATATTCATATTCTTTGGTTTTTAATTCTTCTCTTAAATCATCTTCGGTATACTTACTCATCGTAGAAATGTATCGTTGTATATGTTGAGCTTAAAAATTATAAGGAGAAACTTTCTCCACAACCACAAGTTCTGTTGGCATTCGGATTGTTAAAAACAAAACCTTTACCATTAAGTCCTCCAGAATATTCTAAAGTGGTTCCTATCAAGTACAAGAAGCTTTTCTTGTCAACAATAATTTTTACATTATTATCTTCAAAAAGCTTGTCATTTTCCTCTTGTTTATTATCGAATTTTAAATCGTAAGAAAGCCCAGAACATCCACCACTTTTAACGCCTACACGCACATAATCAGTAGTAGCATCGTAACCATCGTCAGTCATTAACTGAATAACTCTCTTTTTTGCTGTATCTGAAACTTTTATCATAAAACTAGATTAAATCTAAATTGCAGCGCAAATATACGACATAACTCTTATTTAATTTGTAATGTTTAAATGTTAATTATAATACCAAGATTGATAAAACTTATTATTCTTGAAAATCTGGATTTGAAATGAAGTCGTAATCTGATAATGTAAGCAAGAATGCTTTTAAGTCTGCTTTGTCTTTTGGGTTCAATTGAACACCACCTTTATCAATCTTTTTCATTAGCGGGTCTATAGTAGGAGAATCTTTTAAACCTTCAGAATAATGATCAATAACTGCTTCTAAAGTTGCGAAGCGTCCGTCGTGCATATAAGGAGCTGTAAATGCCAAGTTTCTAAGTGAAGGAGATCTAAATTTCCCATTATCTTTAGGGTCACCAGTAACGGCGCCTAAACCTAAATCAGTAAATGTTGCATCTAATCCATTGTTATGGAATTTATTATTGGTCCAAAGTGGATTGTTATTACTACCGTGGCAATGGAAGCAATCACCTCTAGCCTCATCCATAAATACATCAAAACCATTACTTTCTTCAGGTGTAAGAGTAACTTGTCCAAGTAAAAATTTGTCAAATTTAGAATTAGCAGATATTAATGTTCTTTCGAATTGAGCTATGGCTTTTACGACATATGTAGAATCAATTTTAGTAATACCAAAAGCTTGATTGAACAATGTTGTGTATTCAGAATTGTTATTTAATTTTATAGCAATTTCTTTCCAATCACTATGCAATTCTATTGGATTTGATACAGGTTCAAAGGCTTGACGTTCTAAACTTAATTCTTTTCCGTCCCAAGCAAAGCGTTCATTAAAATTCCAAGCTAAATTAAAAAGGGGCATTGAATTACGTTTTCCTTTTTTCCCATCTACACCAATACTAAAGGATAAGTTATCAGTGAATGCTTTTTTCGGATCGTGGCAACTTGCGCAAGATTGTGTATTATCTCTTGATAGAATAGTGTCAAAAAACAATTTTTTACCTAAAGCGATTCCTTCTTCAGTTAATGGGTTTTTCGTTGGTATTATTGGCGCGATTAATTTATCGCTGAATAGTTTGGGTATTTTTAACGACGTAGAAACTGGAACATACTCTTGCTGTTGGTTGCTGTCTTCTGAAGAACAAGAAACCAAAATTGATACAAACAGTATGTATATCCATTGTTTTTTCATTTACAAACCGAAAACTGACTTACCGTTTTTATTCATTAAAATTTGAGCATCGTAATTAGGCATTAATTTCTGATTAAGAACGTTTAAATCCCACTTTTCTGGATTCTTGAACCATTCAGCAATATTCATTTTCACTGTTACAGTGTTGTTATTTTGATCTATACTGATATTATCTAGAATAACATCAAAAGAAGTGTCTTTAAACTTTAAGTTACTTGGGTCTGTTCTATCGACTGCTCTAATAGCATGATAATTAAATCCTGAAGCAGAACTAGTTGAGCTAGACGTATACTTACCATCAAATTGCATGTAATGATATCCTCCGCCTAACATACCAGGAACATTAAAATTAGCAGAATTTAAGTTATTATAAACTCCATCTATATTATCTGCATCTTTAAAACCAAAAGTAAAATGTAAGGAATATTCTCCAATTGGAATTTCTTTTTGAGTCGTGGAAGATAAGTTTTGTTCTTCTCCTAGGTCAATCAATAAATAATCACCAAGTGTAATTCTATTATTACTTTTCTTGCTCAATAGGTAAATATTTGATAATAAATACCGATATCTTTCAAGACTAACTTTTTCGCCATTTTTATTAGTGAATTTGATGGTGTTAAAGTCAGCTTTAGTTACTGTTGTTGCATCCCAAAAATGACTGAATTTAAGCGTTACACTATTAGGATTCTCATTATTTTCTTCTTTTGAACAAGAAGTTATTAATAGCGTAGCAAGTAAAAGAAATAGAATATTTTTCTTCATTATAGTTATTTGATTTTTATAATTAATAAGTCTGAAAAACCACTGTTATTGGTTAAGTCACCATTATTACTAGAGCTTTCACCAACAGCTATAATTTTTCCAGATTGAGTTTCAACGGCATCATGCAATAAATCTATTTGATCTCCTCCAATATTTTTCTGCCATTGTTGGTTACCTTCTGAGGATATTTTAAGAATCCACCCATCGTTTTGACCTTTGTTCTTAAAGCCGTTGTTCGAACTTCTTGAACTTCCAGCAATTATAAAACCGCCATCATTAGTTAAGCTAACAGATCTTCCTACATCAAAATTACTACCTCCAAAAGCTTTTTCCCAAAGTAATTCACCCTTAGTATTTATTTTAATGACCCATAAGTCAGCTCCACCATTATTGGAAGAAATATTTGTGTCTGAACTGCGAGTATCGCCAATGACAACAAAATTATTATCATTAGTTTTTGTAATACTATGCGCTTCATCTATTTCTGTACCACCAAAGTTCTTTTCCCAAATTAATTTACCAGTAGGGGATATTTTAATCACCCAAAAATCATAAGTATTAATGTTATTCGAGATATCTACATCATCGCTATCTGAAAACCCAGCAATTATAAAGTCTCCTTCGTTAGTTTGAACAACACCTTTTGGAGTTTCGGTAAACGTTCCGCCGAAGAATTTACTCCATTCTTTTGTGCCATTTGTGTCTAGTTTTATAGCCCAATAATCTCCGCCAGCATGTCTTCTTGAAGAGCGTGAGTTACCCATACCTCCAGAGGCAGTAACATCTAATTCTCCAGTTATTAAAAAACCACTATCATTGGTTTGAATTATTGAGATGCCTTTATCTCTTCCAGAAAAACCAAAAGATTTTTGCCAAGTAATGTTTCCTTTAAGATCCAGTTTTACAACCCAAAAATCAGAATTACCTTGGTTGGAACTTACGTCTCCATCACTACTTGTACTTATTCCAATAACAGCAAACCCACCATCATTGGTTTGAATAATATCATTAGCTCTATCGTCATTAGATCCGCCATAGTTTTTTTTCCATTCTAAAGCATCATTTGCATTATATTTTAAAATGAGAAAGTCAGAATCATTGGTTGACTTAATATTGAAATCACCGTCATTACTGGCAGTGTACCCTGCGATTGCATAGCCGCCATCATTGGTCGCTGTAATAGCTTCAGCAATATCATTATTACTTCCACCGAGTGTTAGCGAGAAGTCTAACTCTTGTAAAAAGATAGATGAACCATCGTTGATTGATAGTTTTGGTTTACTGCATCCGTACGTCAGTAATACTAAAATAGCTAAGTACTTAAAATTAGACAAGTATATCTTATTTGATAATTAATTTTTTGCTGATGGTATTATTAATCTTAACAATATATATTCCTTTAGCATTGCTAGATAGAGGGATAACGAATTCCTTTTGATTAATATTATGCTGTTTAAAAATTTCTTTACCTAGAATATTAAATACACTAACTGATTGTATCGGTGAATTTGTCGAAAGTATCTTTGGATTTGTATTGGCTGGATTAGGAAATATTTTAAACTTCGATTGTTGAAAAACATTAGTTTCACCAGTAGATAAGGTTCCACTTTTCCTAACAACAAACAAACCACGCTCTATATCGTTTATGAGAATATTCCCACTAGGAAAATAAGGATAAATACTCCAAGCACCATTTGTTGCAGTACCATCGTTTGAAGGATATGTATCAAAATAACCTGTTTCAGTCATTGGGTTTGTCGTACTACTAATATTCGTTATGTCGAAAACACGCATTCCAGCTCTGTAGTTAGCCATAAGATATTCATTCCCTTTTACATATCCATTATGATCTATTGCACTAGTAGCACCTAAATGAGCTGCAGAAAATGTAGGATTGTCCAAGTCAAATAAATCGAAGATTAACGTTCTCGTATTTGTCCCTGACCTCTGTTCATCTAACTCATCTCCTAATATGAAATATCTTTGGTCTTCTGTAAACCAACCCTGATGTGCATAATGAGCATTTGCATATGATATTTCTGAAATAAATTTTGGGTCACTTTTATCTGTAACATCTACGATTACAATATTGTTAGATCCTCCATCATTACCATTGCTTGCTAATAAAATTTCTTTGCCAGTATGTGCCGTATCAGGTCCATTGTATGTAATAACTTGCGCATCGTGTGTGTATCCACTTGCTGAATAGCCTCCAACTCCTTGAGGGTTCATAGGGTCCGAAATATCTACGAATACAGGTCCACCACTGAATGTGTTACATCCAACAAGGTAAGCAAAGTTTGAAGTTTCGTTAATAACAATATTATGACAACTAGTTACTCCAGTAAAAATTTGGTCGGCAGTAAAATTAACTGGCGGTGAAGTAACATTTCTAAGCTTTTTTAGGTCAAAAACTTGCATACCATGCGATCCAACTCTATCAGCAACGATGAATGCAAAATTGTTGTACACTTTTACATCTCTCCAAAAACTTGTACTTGAATTGGTGTTTAATCTTCCTAAGAATATTGGATTTACGGGGTCACTAACATCTACAAATGCGGTACTATTCGTCATCGCAGAGATAGCATATTCTTTACCAGTAGTTGGGTCCGTCCAGCCCCAAACATCACTACCTTCGGCAGATGATGATCCAGAAAGTGTGTTCGTGTCTAAAACAGACATTAAATCGTAATTTTTACATGGATAACTTCCAGCAAAACCACTGCTATTGCATGGAGTTTGTGAAAACAAGCCAAAACTAAGTAAGAATAGAACTATTGAAGGGGTAATTTTTCTCATAAAATCAAAAATATAAATTAATACAATCAAAATCAGATTATTTCTGTTAAATTCTTAACACAACATTTATCTTTGCCGTATGTTAGAAGATAAAAATAAACAGAGAACTTCCTTAGCGGAATTGGGTGAATTTGGTTTGATAAATCACCTAACTGAACATTTCAAAATATATAATGAGTCTACATCAAAAGGAGTTGGTGACGATTGTGCTGTAATTTCAGAAAAAAAAGATGAAATTGTAGTTAGTACAGATTTACTTATTGAAGGAGTACATTTCGATTTAAGTTATGTGCCTTTGAAACATCTAGGATACAAGGCAATTATGGTCAATTTATCTGATGTATATGCAATGAATGCAACAGCAAAGCAGGTTACAGTTTCGATAGCTGTTTCTAACCGTTTTCCTCTAGAGGCTTTAGAAGAATTATATGCAGGAATTCAATTAGCTTGCGACACTTACAAGGTAGATTTAATAGGTGGAGACACAACATCGTCTACTACAGGATTGTTAATATCAGTAACTGCTATTGGTTCAGCAGCAAAAGAAAGTTTAGCGTATAGAGATGGTGCTAAACCAACCGATCTAATAGTTTTAACAGGAGATGTTGGGGCTGCTTATTTAGGGCTGCAAGTTTTGGAAAGAGAGAAAGAAGTATTCAAAGTTAATCCACAAAGTCAACCTGATTTAGAGGCATATTCATACCTAATTGAAAGACAATTAAAACCTGAAGCTAGAAAAGATATCCATAGGCTTTTGAAAGATTTATCAGTTAAACCTACATCTATGATTGATGTGTCAGATGGATTATCTTCTGAAATAATGCACATTTGTACGCAGAGTAATACAGGTTGTAATCTTTATGAAGATAAGCTTCCGTTAGATCCTCAAGTTGTATCTACTTGTGAGGAGTTTAATATTGATTCAACTATGGTTGCATTAAGCGGTGGAGAAGATTATGAATTACTATTTACCATTTCAATAAATGATTTTGATAAAATAAAAGGAAACCCTAATTTAACTGTAATAGGTCATATTACCGATAAAAATGAGGGAATGAATTTAGTAACGCGTGCTAATCAGCAAATTAAACTTAAAGCACAAGGATGGAATTCTTTCGAAGAAGAAAGTTAGAAAATTTTTGGTATTAAATTTGTATATTGCTTCAACGAAAAACAATTATTAATAACAAAAAATTAAAAGAAATGGGTTTATTTTCATTTATTAAAAATGCCGGAGCAAAGGTATTTGGAATTGGTAAAACTACAGAAGAAGAGGCTACAGAGAAAGCTGGAAAATTAGTTGATGCAGTACACGCATTAGAATTATCAGTTGCTGATTTAGAAATTAATGTAGAAGATGATAAAGCGACTGTTTTTGGAGAGGCTGCTGATTTAGCAACTAAAGAAAAAGTAGTATTAGTAGTAGGTAATACTGAAGGTATTGCAACTGTTGATGATAACATGACTGTGGCTGAAGTAGAAGAAGTAGCTGAAGAAGAAATGGCACAATTCCATACGGTACAAAGTGGAGATACTTTAGGGAAAATAGCAAAAGAGTTTTATGGAGACGCAATGAAATATCCAGTTATTTTTGAGGCTAACAAACCTATGTTACAGCACCCAGATAAAATTTATCCAGGTCAAGTGCTAAGAATTCCACCTTTAGTAGATTAATAAACTATAAAGTGATAAAAAATAAAAAAGACATCGTTTTAAACGATGTCTTTTTTATTTTTCTACGATTCCGACAATAGTTTCTACTATTTTTTTTGGAGTAATACTTTCCATAACATCTTCATAACCTTCAAAGGTCTTGTTTCCATAAATAGAACAAGGTAATAGCGGATACTTTTCTAAATCAGGTAAAATTTGAAAACTTTTAGGTTGATTAAAAGGAGCAAATCCAGCATAAGGATGTGTATTGCCCCAAATAGTAACCGTTTTAATATGTTGCATGGCAGCAAAATGTGCATTTCCACTATCCATAGATAGCATAAGATCTAAATTTGAAATTAAATTAATTTCATTTTTCAAACCACCTAATTTTCCTGCGACCGAAATTGTATTAGAAGATGTGTTTTGAATTCTTTCTAAAGTAATAATATCTTCTTTTCCTCCAAAAAGAAAGATATGATACCCTTTTTTAGTTAAAGCGTGAATAACCTTCTCTAATAAATCTATCGGGTATGTTTTCGATTTAAAAGCAGCAAAAGGAGCTATACCAATCCAGGTATTTTTCTTCTCGCCAGTTAACAATACATTGGTCGAGTTTAATTTTTCTTTTTCTAATGCGCTAATTTTCTTTAAGTCTATGGCAAAACCAAGCTCAGAAAAAACATCTGCATAACGTTGATGAGATGTTTTTAATTGATTAAAAATTTTATCTTTTTTTCGAGTTAATGCTTTTTTTTCTGATCTACCTTTATCAATCGTGGCAATACTGACTTTTGAGAAGATAGAGAAGAAAAACCGCACTAACTTCGATCGTAGTACATTATGAATGTCCGCAAAATGGGTAGGATTTAATTTTTTTAAGTCCTTATACAACCTAAATAAACCTAAAAAACCTTTGTGCTTATTGTTTACATCAGCAGCAAAAAAAGTTACACGATCAATATTATCAAAGAGCGGCTTTAAAAATGGTTTTGAAACAAAAGTGATTGTAGTATTTTGATTTTGCTGAATTAATGCTCTAAGAACGGGTATTGCCATGGCAACATCACCCATTGCTGAGAGTCTGAATATAATAATATGATTTTGTTTTTTCAAAAGAGGAAAATAAAGGTTAAAAATAAGCATAAAAAAAAGTCCACCGATAAAGTGGACTTATAAAATTTTATGCTGCTATATGCTTAGCAATATTCTTCATATGCTTGAGATAAATTTTCAGCAATCATCTCTGCTGAACGACCTTCAATATGATGTCTTTCTAACATATGAACTAACTTCCCGTCTTTAAATAAAGCGATGGCAGGAGAAGAAGGAGGAAAAGGAATCATATATTCACGTGCTTTCGCAGTTGATTCTTTTTCTACACCAGCAAATACTGTAGTTAAATGCTCAGGTTTTTTATCAGTTTGAACTGAAGCAATAGCTCCAGGTCTGGCTGTACCAGCAGCACATCCACAAACAGAATTTACCATAACCAATGTAGTTCCTTCTTTTGCTAAAGCAGTATCAACATCTTCAGCGGTATATAATGCTTCAAAACCAGCGTCTATTAATTGATTACGCATTGGTTTTACTAACTCTTCTGGATACATATAATTAAATTTTTTAGACTACAAAGATACTTATAATCTCATTATATTTGAAATTCAAGAATATAGAAATGGGAAAATTTGCAAAATGGTTAGGTGCTGGTGTTGGATTTACTATGGGAGGCCCAATAGGAGCGATAATAGGATATGCATTAGGTAGTATAATTGATGGTGTAAGTATTCAAGATTTTACAAGAGAACAACAAGAGTATGAAAAACAGAGTCAACATCAAAAAAGAGCAAAAGTAAGTACTAAACCAGGTGATTTTGAAATAAGTTTGCTAATCTTAGCTTCAGTAGTTATAAAGTCTGATGGGAAAGTTGACCAACGAGAATTGGATTATGTAAGATTACACTTTGTTAATCTCTATGGTAAAGAAAGAGCAAACCATGCATTCAAACTATTTAGTGGAATAATAAAAAAAGAAATCTCTACACGTCAAGTTTGCCTACAGATAAGGCAATATATGCCTCATTCTTCAAGATTACAATTAATTCATTTTTTATTTGGAATAGCAAAATCAGATGGTTTAGTAACATCGTCGGAAGAACAGGTGATTCGTAAAATAGCAGGCTATTTATATGTGAACCCGAATGATTATACTTCAATTAAAGCCATGTTTTTTAACGAAATTAATGGAGCATATAAAATGCTTGAAATTTCTACCAACACTTCAGATGAAGAAGTCAAGAAAGCTTATAGAAGAATGGCAAAAAAATATCACCCAGATCGATTACAAGGCATAGGTGATGAGCATAAAAAAATAGCAAAAGAAAAATTTCAGAATATACAAAAGGCATATGAAGATATTAAGAAAGAGCGTGGTATGAGCTAAAACTTGAAATTTTTATGAAAATTTGTTAAAAGGAGTAATTTTAGTACCTTGCACGAAATTTCTTATTCAAAATGATATTAGGGGATAATCACTTTGAAAAACAAGAAAATTAATACCTAACTACTACCAAAATTAAAAATCGATTAACATTATGTTAATCTAAATAAAATGATACGATACGTATGATTATTAGGTATGAATTAAAATTAATGTTTTCTATGTTGATAGAAATTTTAAATACGAATTGGCAAAGTGTTCGACTCTTTAGCTTAATTAACTTCTTTGAATTAAAAAAACTCAAATTTTGTTTTAACACTACTTACTCTTCGTCAATGTTAAAGAAGTTCTCTGTTTTTGTTTCAAAAAGAGGAAATTACGTAGAAAAATATTTCATGAATAGTGTCAGGAAATTAAACAAAAGTTTAAAATATATTTTACGATTGTTTGCTGAAGTTCAAATGCTGTTTTGCATATTTTATCTTTACATTAACAACGATGATCCTAAAAAGCGACATCAAGTCACAGGAAATAACGATATTAGCCGTGTTTTTGTTTATACACTATTATCACAGATAAAAAAGAATAGAATCAGGTTAATACATTAATTGATATGAATATTAAATTA